>MDSY01068715.1_pt1 | contig 30269 bp, 34 predicted proteins | sample 811131 | NCBI WGS metagenome assembly MDSY01 (sample SAMN05326643, study PRJNA326480) | marine metagenome | isolation source: seawater | place: Atlantic Ocean: South West | collected 2010 | reverse complement strand
TGGTGGCGGTGGAGATGACGGCGGTGGTGGTAAGAAACGACCTCCAGTATGGGGTCAAGATGGGCCAATCATTCCTGGAGGCGGTCGTGGAGGGCCAACCAAGGGTGACCCAAGAATACTCGGAATGCCCCCAGGCATTCCAGGAGGTGGTCGTGGAGGGCCTCAACAAGTACCTCAGAAACTACCACCATGGATAAAGGGACAAGACTATGGAGGCGGTGGTCAAGGTGACCCGAGAATACTCGGAATGCCTCCAGGCATTCCAGGCTCTAACACGACCGGCGGTGGCCAAGGTGGCGGGCAGTCCGCAATCATGCAGAACGAAAAGGGTCAATGGGTTGACCGTAAGACTGGCTTCCCTGTTGATATCTCAGCAGCACCTCAAGGTGGAGGTCAGGGTGGCAATAATTTGATTGTCGATATGCCATCTCAAGGTGGCGGTCAATCGACAACAGGAGGGATGCCAATTCCAAAACCTGATGTCAGCATTGCTCAGCCTCAAGGTGGCAACGTGGCTGGTGTTAGAGCCGGTGCAGGTGGACAAATGGAACAAGGAATCAATCGTCCTAGAACAGGTGGCGGACGTATGCCAATAAGTAAAGGGCAAGTTATAGACGGAGGTTGGAATAGAGGCCAACAACAAGGAGGTAGCGGTCAGCAAGGCGGTGGAGGCTTCCAAAGGCAGGATAATCAGGGTCAGCAAGTCCTTGACAGCATGAAACGCCATTTTGACATGATGACACCTGAACAGCGAATGCAAAACGCTGGCAATTTTCAAAGGGACATGGATAGATGGCAGTCCAACTTTGGTGAAGGCGGAAACACCAGAGAGCAAGTCGATTTATTTAATCAAATTAAAGATGGAATCGGAAGCCAGAGACTGCGTGGTTTTGCTGATCCGAACAATCCGATGCAGTTCAATGATCGGCAGTTGCGGGAACAGTCTGATGCAAGGGTTCAGCAGCGACAGTTAGGCCAATCACAGCAACCTCAAGCATCACGTATGCAGCAAGGCCCAGAGGCAAGGACGGAACAACCCATGTTCGGCCAAGAGGGCTATGGGGCGATGATTCGTCAGAGGCGGCAACAGCAGGGTAATCCAAATTCTCTTGCAGCATTGAGACAAAGAGCTAGTGCCCAACCTACAATGAATCAAAAAGCTCCTGGAATGAGAACGGCTCGGGCTGGAAGCGGTGGTCTTAACAGACTATCTAATGCTGCCAGGGGTTCTAATATGATGAAGAAACCAATGTTAACCTACGGATAATATTTAATGGCTATTAGAGTAGAGCATGGCCCTAGTATGGTGCCGGTAGGCCGATTGGCCTACCGTACAGGGCAAAACGAATATATTAATCGTCGACGTAGGGAACTTGAGGCTCTGCGGGAACAGCAATCTGACAGGCAGATGAGAGCTGCCATGCATGTCAGTGATATCAATGCTGGGTTCCAAAGACTGCAAATGCAGAATGCTGCTGATCAGCAACAGATGCAACAGCAACAGCAATTTCAGATGCAGATGATGCAAGCTGGTCAGCAGTTTGATCAGCAACAAGCTCAGCAGCAAAATGAATGGCTAACCGAAAGAGTAGAACTTGGCCATGAGAATGCTGTTAATCTTGCACAGATGGGAAATCAGTTCGATCTTGACAGGATGGAGCGAGAGTACGAGCTTGAAGATCAAGAAGCAGCTAAGCGAATTAGACAAGCAAAGCGTGCTAAACGTGAGCAAGAGCGATGGGGGAAATACAATACAGAAACAAAGGATCTGATTACATCCCTGCAACAGCAGAAGAAAGACGTTAAGAAAAGCTCTGAACTGAACGACGAGCAAAAGCAGTCAGCCCTTGACGAGATAAATGCTGAATTAAAGGAGATTGAAAGAGCTGTTCCTGGGGATGGTAGTGACTACTTTAAGGATGCTCACTTACAGGCTGGGTATTACGGAGTAGACCCTCACAATCCAAGAAGGCACATTCACAACAAAGAAGACGGTCAAGGTGGATATGAGCAAATAGTTACATACAACCTAGATAAGGAAGATGGTACTAGGTATGAAAGTGCAACTAAAATGATGGTAGATACTGGAATGGCAGGTACCGGCAGGACTAAGGATGGCCAAGATTATCAATACCGAGAGGGCCTTGATGGCGAGCCCCAAATTATATTCGGAAAAACAGCTGCGGAGCGAAAAGCCGATAAAGATATCCACGATCAGAATGTAGTGAAAAACCAAGTAGCCAAACAGGAAGCAGACACTAGACGTGCCCAGCAAAACCAAAAGCACCAGATGGAAGCTACGCAAGCATTTTTGAATCTTCCCCAGGACATGATTCCTGATCCCAATGATCCTGAGGGAGGTGAGATTCCTGATCCCTCTGGAGCAAGAGGCGGTGGATGGCTAGAGGCTGATTGGATGAAGACGTTTGGTAATCAGGAAATCTCTGTTGATTTACCAAGAGCTGAAGATGGCATGTTCGTAATTGAATTGACTGACTATACAGAGGAACAACTGAAACAAATACTTGCGGACCATCCTAATGAAAAAATTCGTGCTTTCTACGGGGGGGAAAGAGTCGGTGATTTTTATCTTCCAGGTAAACCGAAAGAAAAAGAAGATCCACGAGTTGACGTAATCAATAAATTCATCAATGAAGCTGAAGGTATTGATGGAATGCCAATGGAAGTTGTCTTAAAAGGTCTTGGTGGATTTATGGACCCGCTGAACCGGCAAGGTGGGCAAGCGGGACGAGCAATGCAGCAGCTTCAAAAAATACCTGGCGGTGAACACTTAACGGCAGATTTCATTGCAAAAGCAAGCCAGGAACAGATGTTGAAAGAGTTGCTTAAGATAGCAACAGAGAATGGTGCTTCAGCGGAAATAAAGAGGGGAATAATGAAGCAAGCTGAGAAGCACGGCATGAAACAACGGCTTGTTCCAGCTGCCCCAGCTGCCAAGAATCCCCTTCAAGGCCAGGGGGAGGATTTCCTCTGGTTTAATCAGTAACACTTCCTTTTTAACACTCATACAATTTATTGAAAACTCCTTTTAGTTGAAAGTTCCTAGAAGATGGTTGACCCAATTGATCCATTATCAAATGGAATGGACGCTGCGCGCTATAACCGAGCATTAGACGCTATAAATCCCGAAGGTGGCTTCAGGCTGTCTGACTGGGGTACCCAAATAACAAAGAATAATCCTCTCAAGGTATCTAAAGAGCTCGCCAAGAAATATGCTGTGGACAATAGGGTTCGTCCACAGATAATGGTCTTTGATAAAGAAGGTAATAAAGTCCCTTTCCAAAAGGGACTTCTTGCGACCATTAATATGGACGAGCTTTCTGCTGGTCCTGGATACCAGGGTGAAACTCTCGGTAGTTTGTTTACAAGCAAGGCTGCTGGTGTAGACCTTATCGACAGTGAAGGTACGATGAACTTCACTAAAGAAGATATCAATAGAATTGCTGATCAGGAGTTGGCTGAATACAAGAGAAATTACCCTGACCAAACAATCGATCCTGTTGAGTTTAGAGCCAATCTGAAAGCATACGCAATTGCGAATTATATCGTTCAGCCTTGGGATACTGGGAGGGCTTCAGACGAATCGGTCCAAGGGGGAATTGAAGAGGAGGAGATACCAGGCATTCTTTCTACGATGTCGACTTCAGAAAGAAATAGAACTCTAAGTGCTATTCAGGAGATAATTAACGAAAACCCCGAAAAGACTTATACGCCATTTTTCTTTAAGGCTATTGGGGGAGCTGTGGAAGGAACTGGTCACTTACTAGAAAACGTAAATCTTATCGGTCAAAAGTGGCTAGGTGGAGATGATCCCGATGTAGGAAGAACAGCCATAGAAGACATTGGCATAGGCTCAGCTGATATTGCTAGCCAGATGCTCAGCGAGAAGAGGAAGACTGGATTTAACCTTGAAGGGGAGGATGGAACAAGCGTATTGAAGCAGATGACGGCTATAGCGGATGAGAAGGTAGCCACTCCTATATTTAGCGTAGCTGAGTTTATGTACGGCGGTGTTGGCGCTGGAAGACTTTTCTCAAAAGGTGCTAGAATGCTTGGGAATGCATCTAAAAGTTCCACGATAGCTAAGGGGACTGCTGCTGGTGCAAGGATAAGAGACAAAATTGCTGCTGGACATGCGGTTAGATCTGTAGATAAGCTTAGCAAAACTGGCCATACACTTGGTTCTCTAGGTTACTGGAGTAGTATAGAGGGTATTCCCCTTCAACAAGACCTTTTAGAGATGGGCATGGACCCTGATACGGCTCGTTGGGTTTCTATGTCTGGTGGTCTTGGTATTGCTCTTATAGAACAATTGCAGGTTGGTTCTTTGGCGAAGGGCCTTAAAGCGAATCCAGTTAAAGAGTTAGGCAAATCTGGATACATTGACTCTCTCAAAGAAACAATAAAGCACAATAGAAAAAACTGGTTCAAACGACGATGGGCTAATGTTGTTGATATTGCTCGTAAAGTACCTGCTAATGCCGCAGAGCAAATAGCAGAGGAAATGGTTCAGAGTGCTTTAAGAGAGTCCATCAAAATGGGTTCTGGTTGGGCATCTAACACTTTTGGTGACGGGGATATTAACTACAACAAGACTTGGACTCAAGTGAAGGATGAGTTCTTAGAAGAGTTGACCAGTGTTTCGATTGCAATGACAGGGCTAACCACCGGAAGGTCAGCCTGGAAAAGAGCTCAGAGAGGATTGCAGAATAGGAAGGCATTAAGGGAGTTTGAAAGAAAAAAAGCAGAACGAAGGCATGTTGGTGCTATTCATGCTGAAGCAGTTGCTGATGAGGCCGAGGCTTTGCTAGAATCCCAGGCTTACCTGGAAGCTGATGAAGCTGCTGCAATGCTAGGTCTTGAGCCACAGGAGCTAGAGTTTTTTAGAAGTGAAGGGCTAATCGAATATGAAACAAATAAGTCAATTGAAGTAGCTGAAGAATTTATAAAATCAGCTAAAGAAAAGCTGGCTGATGCAGATAATCCGTTTGAAGAAGCGGCTGCTCAAATGGAACTTGATACAGCCACGGAAATGCTTAACGAATCTTCTTTTACTTATGAACGCAGTGCTATCCTTGATTTTGCTGAGCGTGAAGGAAGAGACATTGATCCAGCTTTCGCTGTTGATACAGGTCACCTTGAAGCTTACATGCAGTGGCTTGAGAATCCAAACATCGACCGTCAGTCAATGGCCCTGTTGTTTAATTACAAAGATGAAAACGACATTGGTTCTGAGTTGCTTCTTCCAAACGGGCAGAGATTAACTCTGCCCGTTTCCAAGATGTTTGATATCTTGCAGAGCAATACTGCCCGAAGAGAATTCCTGGCAATACTTACCAGTGGTAGCTACCCACACCTGCAAGAAATGTATCGTGAGCGGTTGTTAACTGCTTCTAAGACATATGCTGACAAAGCTTTGGAAGATCGCATACAACCTCTTGTCGATGTGTTTAAGAAGCATTTAGCCCCAGGGGCGTTGTATAGCCCTGAAGACAATGTTTATGACGAAGACGCTAGAGATGCTTACGAACTGGCTGAGCAGCTATCTGCATTCTTGCTTGATGGCTCAAGTAGTAGAAGTGCTTTCCAGAAGACTGTTCTCGGACCTAAAGCATTCAATCCAGATGGATCAATAGACTTTAGTACTTCCCGTGGAAGACTGATGGCAGATCTCCTGGACGTAATGGATGAGTCATTGCAGCGGGTGTACGATGGATTTATTCCAACTGAAGACGGTGAGTCTATGCCGATTGAGCAGACTCCGTACAGTGCTTACATGCCTGCACTAGACCTTCTCAGGATGGATGAGTCAAACTTCCGTGGGTGGGTGTTAGCTAACGGTGGTTCCGATGGAATGATCTCCACGCTATCTCGTGAAGCAATTATTAACCGTCTTGCACCTGAGTTGGACACAAACATTGTCCGCAGAAAATGGTTGATACCTGACAACCTGGAAAAGCTTGGTTTAACTAACCAGGCTGAAAGAGCTCACTTCATGGCTATGCTTGAAGAAGCACTTTACGACCACACCATAGAGTCAACATTAAACACGATAAAGGGAATGGTCCATGAGACCATTCCTGCTTACGCAGCAGAAGCTGAGCACAGCAACTTTCTTGATAGTACTGCAAAAGCTTTGATAGATCTTGAGACCAGAATGGGTCAGGCAAAATCATCTCAAGAAAGAATGGCCATAGATAACGAGATTAAAAGGCTGTTTGAAAGTTTTGACACCAACAAGAATCCATTCCCTTGGTGGAATTACATGGCCATAAAGATGGACTTAGGTGAAGCCATCCCTGATTACCTGCACAAGCAGATGGAACGTATGTACCTGGATGCCAAGTTCCGTGGAGTGGCTGTGCCAGATTATATCGCAGCTCAACTTGATCCTGAATACAAAGGTCCCCGCCAACCTGTTCCTGTTAAGCGGATGCCCATCACTGAAGCCTGGATGGAAAGGGTTATTGATAGAGTTCAGGAATTCCTGGATACAGCTGAAGGTAGAAACCTGACGATGGAGCAGGAAGATGCTCTATACGAGGACATGTACAACGCCAGGAGAGGTGTTGATCCTGATTCCGTATTGGCATCACAGGATAGATTGCTTGATTATGCTACCAAAATAGATCAAGGGGCAACTCTTGAGCCTACTAACTTAAGGCCTAGTGTTAACACTGAAGTTGAGGTTAATAGGGCTCGCAGATTAGGCGAGACCTTCAAGAGATTATTAAGAGAAGGCATCCTTGAAGACCCAGATGTCTGGAATGAGCGTATGCTTAGCTACCTTGATCTTACACCGCAGCAGGTGGAGACAGCTGTTATGCTGTATCGTCAGCGGGTTAACTTAGGGGAGCCTGTTTCCGAGAACATGATCTCAGAGGTAATGTACCAGGCTGTAACGGGGCGAGGTATAGACCTGGAGGCAGAGACTCTATCTCCTGTCGATGATCTGTTGCCAGAGCACGATGATTATACAGATTTTGATCGTGCAACAGCTCGGCAGATACGAGCTGAAAGTATAGATGCTGCTGAAGCTTTCGACATTAACACTCACATTGAAGAGAACTACGATGGCAGGCAGGCTTCAGAGCTCAGCTCTCAGGAGAGAGCTGAGATTGGTGAACTACTTGATAGCTACATGCAAGCTATTCAGGATGAACTAAAAGAGCGCAAGCTGGATGCCAAGTACGAAAAAGAGATTAGTCCCAAAAAGAAAAAATCCAAAGAGGAAAAAGAAAACCTAAGGTTCTTGAAGAAGATGTCCCAGCTTTACAAGAAGCTTGCATCGGATGAAACCAAGAAGTTCAATAGCATAACTACTGATTTTGGTAAGGAGCGGTCTCAAGACGAGGACGGTAAGAAAAAGCTTGAAGAAGGCAATTTTATTGTCCCTCATAAAGGGAGGAAGATTCCTACTATCGGTATCAGTTTTATGGGCAAGCGTTATGACGTTGCCCATTTAGAAGATGGTTATGACCTGACAGCTGACGGAGCAGTCATAGAACCTTCTGGAGAAATGCAGTCCCCTCAGAAAATTAAAACATTCTTTGTTGAGCATGGTGAAGCTGGGGATTTAATCCCCATGGATTTGTATCGTGTAGGAGATGGGAAAGATACTGGTTATGTGGTGGTTAATCGGGAAACATCAAAGATATCTTCCCGATTGAATGCTGGTGAGAAAACTCCGTTTAATGAAGTTATAGCTGAAGCTACCGAACGAGTTATCTTTGACCGCAAAACCAATAGAGTATTTGGTGCATCAAAAACCATCATTCCAGAACTAAACCGTGAAGGTTTTACGGACCCTGACATTCACCGTGCTTATAAGAAAGTAAGATCTCGTTTCCCGAGTGTTCTCCGAAGTGAAATTGATTCATGGGTTAGGTACAACACTGACAATGATGCCATCAGGTTAGCGATGATTAAACACCTGGAGAGATTTCTTCCAGAGGGCGAAGTGGCTGCCCAGACCCCTAAGGGACCTGGTTCCGTGACCTTTGACCATATGGATGGAAAGGGGACTAATGACGACTTCTTGGTCGGCCATGAACCTCAATTCAAAAAGTACCACATCCAGAGGATGGACAAAAAGAGAGATCCAGCCCGAAGGAAATGGGAAGTGTTTTACGATGGCATGCTTATTCCTGGTGTTACAGCAGGAAACATTGAGTCGGCAAGGAGCATCATATACGACCATTGGATGAGTGGTGGAATGCGTGACTTTGTAAGTCACGGTACATTGCGGTCTGAGATGGGTAACATGCTCCAGGAGGGAAGTTCATTCCTTAAAGGGTATGAGAATCTATTTGAATGGAAAGAGCAAAAGACGACCAGCCGTGTTCGCAAGGATTCCCCGAAAGAGGTCGACAAGCTTGTTCCTGCCGGAAGAATGGAGGGCACTAAGCTTGCAATCAAACCATCTGAAGAACTTATTCGTCAGAAGAACGGAGAACCAGCCCCCGATGTTCCTGCTACAAAAGAAGAGATTGAAAGTAGTGACGACAACCAGAAAGACTGGGCAAAGCTGCCGAAGCCTTTGAAAAATGAGAGCGTTGAGCTTGCAATGGAAATTGCAATTGCACAGCTTCAAGCTACTGGACTTCTGGGATCAAAGCTTGATGTAGTTAGAAGTCAGGTTACTAAGTCTACTGATGACGGTGGAGAAGGTGTAATTACCTACAAGGACAAGTCGGGTAAGGTTTCTTACGCACTGGTTCATAAGAGTTTTCTTGCTGAGCATGGTACTGATAGCTTTCTAATTGAACAAGTAAACCAAGATGCTGTTTCCGAATCAAATGGATTTGTACTTTGGAGCGCTGCTCTAGATACTCCTTCCGATTGGTTTGAACAAGTGGATGTGGAGTCGATAAATGAAGGCAATTACGAAGAGATCCATAGGTCCATTATTGAGAATTTAATTGAAGAAGGTTATGAAGACCACATTAGCGAGTCAGTAAAAGACTACTATGGCGGCGACTTGTTTGAAGGTTACCAGCTAGTTAATGATTTCTCAGTTCTACCGGAGATGGTTCATATAGACAACCTGACTGCTCATGATACGGAAATTGCTCTTGAGAACATTTCAAGCTACTTAATGGGTCTTGCAGAAGCTGGGCAAATTAAACCAGATATAAGCCGAACTGAATTCAAGAACATGATAGTTGAACCCTTGGAAGCTACCCTTGAAGATATTGCAGGTAGTCAAGGTATACCTACTCAAGAGTTGATGGAAGATTCACCCCAACTTGAGAAGAACATAATCGCTCTTTACAGAAAGAATGTAGTAAGGCTCTTGGATCATTTCAGAAAGATGCCAACCGCTGAGCAGCAAGCAGAAACTGAAAGACTGCAAGATCCTGTTGAGCAGCAGATGGATGCTGAACTGAGGCAGGTTATAGAATACGACAGGAACTACGGAAGAGCGACTAACCACTTCAGACATGATGGTGTTCTTTATGTAAGGGTGAAGAAAAACAAGACTGAGTTTAGCAGGGACAACTACATACCAGCCAAATACATTCTTGATTGGAATAACATTACCCAGAAACGCACGATTTATAACGGTGATGTTGATTACTATGTTCCTGGAATGAAGAAATCCCCCAAGTCAGATCAACCAGGTCCTTTTCAGCTGATGCATGCTGTGATGAAAAAGGGTAAAGAGGTTGATCACCCTTCAGAGCTTGTGTGGACAAGGATTCAAGGACAGAGAGAAAGTCTTGTTGAAGCAGAGATATTTGCTTCCGAGAAGCTTGGTATTAGCTGGATTGGTTCTTATGGAAACATGGAGGAGTTTAACCAGTTCTATGAAAATCTTTCTGAGGATGCTCAGAAATTAATCATCCAGAAGATGACTAACCTGCTAAATCAAGCTCGCAAGAGTCACAACCCGACACTCTTAGACAATCCTGAAACTGGAACTAGATCAGAGCTTATCAAATTGATGGATGATCTAAGGACAGCTGCTGGGGTGGAGTCCCATTGGGGACTACCTAATCGGGATAAAGTAGCTCAAATCAGAGAGCAAGTTAAGAATCTCAACACCTATTTGGATTCGATGTTGGAGATCGTTGTTAGTGAAACTCGTAGGTTTGAAGAACAAGCTGATCAAGAGACTGTAGAGCAGGAAGTCGTTGAGGAACGCAAGCCCGAAGTACAGCACGAGATAGTTTTTGAGGAAACTGAAGAAGAAAGAAGGGATGAACCTGGTGAGCAGCAAACTCTGTTCTCCATATCATCACCCTCGGTGATTGTTGATGAGTTTGGCAATCAGCTGGATATGAGCAATTACGTTACTGAAGAATCTCAACTTGAGGGCGAACAATACAGTGTTGTTAACTGGACTAATCTACCCAACTCTGAGAGAAACATAGATCCAAAAGCTATCCTGGATATCATTCCAGGGTTAGAGTACATCGGCTACAGTGAAGCACTCGGAGCTCATGAGTACAGGCTGGGCAAGGAAAGCCCAGCCCATCAAAAATACGGTGACAATCCGTATGGTGCGCCGTCTAATATGGAAGTAGGGAAAGACATAATATCACCGTCTCGTTCTTTTTACAGTAACAAGGGTACTATTGATGGAGATACGATCTGGATAAAGTACACCAAGTTCATACCTTACCAGACAGGTGAGATTACTGGGTATGGTCAAGACGCAGAGTATGATGCAGCCAGGGAAGCTACTGGCGTGTCAGCTACAGGTGGTGCTTTCTTAAACTTTGCACAACAGGGTGGTGACAATGTTATTCTGATATCAGATCTTGGTATGGACATGTCTCCAGGTGGAGCAAAGACTCTTACTCACGAGTTTGCTCACATGCTACAGTTTGCTGGACGCATATCTGAAGACATGCAGGTGTTTATCTTACAGGAAGCTGTCAACCAAGGGAGAGTTGATTACAACGCTCCCTGGGATGTCATGGTCGAAGCCACTGCCGACATGCTTACCGAAGAGTTTATGAAGGACTACAACGAAAGAAACCGTAGTGGTTTGATTCGTAAATTCAGGAACATTCTTAGAAGATTCGGTCGCAAGATAAACACTTGGTTAATCAATGCTGGCATGAAGGAAATGAATATCGACTACATAGTCGATAGATGGACTAGCGGTAAATTCGCATCTGAAAGACAAGCTCGCAGACAGAACTATCTAAACATGATGCGTACAATCCCATCAAGGATGCCACGCAACTTTTATGACATACTTGGCAATAGCGGGGCATCGGCAGCTGACGCAGTTGCAAAAGCAAATGATCAACGCAGGGATGGGTTTATAGCAAAGCTAATATCATCTGGGTTTTTTGATGTTAAACAGTTTGCAGTTACTGCTGGCTTGATGGACGGTCATATTAAGTGGGCTAAAGCTACTAAGTCTTTGATCACAAAGATGTTCAGAGCTCATGACCTGGATGACAAAGAAGCGCGTAATATGTTCACCAGGCTTACTGAAGAGCACCGTGGATTCATGGCCGGTCAGGATAGACGATTGAGACTGAATATGGATAGATTGCGATCCCTCAGGGATCGCATATTTGGATCTGGTGAAGTGCCTGATTCCGTAACTCAGATGTTCCGAAAAGCTTTATCTGATCAAAACGCACGCCTTAAACTACCTGATTTGCTAACCAAGAAGATTAAAGATCCTAAGGAACGGGAAAGACTTAAGGGATTGTTCCAGGAATATGGAGAGGTCCTTCAGAATGCACGTGAGCATATAGATGAACTTTCAAGGTTAATCCTTCAGGTTGTCCCTGATATAGACGAAGAGTTGGCACTTAGGATCGACAAGAACCTGGATGTTTACGTCACAAGATCGTACAACTTGTTCACCTCTGAAGATTACATTGACTATCTGAACAACACCGAGGCTGGAAAGGAACTTTACAAGGAAGCTGCTTTGAAGATCATTGAGACTCACAATGAGCGTTTGGCAGCGAAGGTTCAGACGAAAGCTTTCTACGAAACCTTGTACGACCCTGACTCAGATTTGTCTAAGGATTACAGGCAATTCAGAAAGGATACCAGGGCCGACATAAAAGAAGGCTTGCATGCTGACATAGTGAGTGAGTTAGGTAGCGAGAAGGCTGCCCTGGCTCGTCTGAGTGGCATGTGGAAGATGGAATGGGCTCAACACAGTGACAACACTGGTCTTTGGGAGGCTGATTACAACGAAGCAAAGATGGATGAACAGCAAGGTTTGGATGAAACTGTTCGCATGCTAAACAGGCTAATCAGAAAGGGAGGAAGAAGTGGAGTCGGTGAGGGTAAGCTTAATACCCAGATTCTGATGAAGAGGAAAGAGATCGACATAATATTCAGAAAGCTATATGGTGAGATTACTGATGCGGACCAGAGCTATGGTATTTCAGTTACGAAAATGGCCAAGCTTATAGCAAATGCTCAGTTCCATAATGAGCTTCTAAAGAATCCAGTGTTTGGGTCTGGCATGAGCCTTAACAGTGAACCTGGGAAATTCGACAAGACATTCCAGGGAACTGAATGGGGTGTTCTCGCTTCCTCGGGCTACTTCTTTACCGAGGAACTGTACGATGCAATCGAAGGTGCGTTCGGAAAAACATTCCTTGGTCAGATGCGAGACAATAGCGATTTCATGTCCAAGATCCTTGTTTACACTGGGATGATGAGCCAGATTAACAAGGCGACTCTCACCATATTCAACCCTAAAACAGCTGGTCGAAACCCTGTGGAGGCAATGATTACAGCAATGTTTAATGGGCATTTCTCAATGGGAAATGCCCTTAAGGGATTCATAATGTCATGGATGGCTAATGATAGTTACAAGCCGTCAAAAATACGCATGCTGGTAAATCCAGGAATTCACCTGGTGAAGGAAGCAATGCATTTCTACGACATGGTCCAGGACTCTAACGGATTAATGAATTTAGTGTTCCAGCCAGGAAAAAGGGTTAAGTACGGAAAGGCCAAGGCTAAATGGCATGAAGAAACAGAATCTTTCCAGGATCTTGTTACTAATTTGACTGAGCTTGGGCTCTTGTCCAATGACAAATGGAGCCTTGAAGAGGAAAACATAAGGGCTTTAACAAAAGAAACTTTCAACGGTGAAAGCTTGTTCTCAAGCCGTGAAGCCAGGGAGAAGTTCAGGGAGAACCCTAGCGTTAAGTCATGGTGGGAATTGCAGAAATCAAACTGGAAGGAAGGTGCTGGTAGGAAGGTTGCTGAGAAACAAACTAAGTTGAGTGTCAACTACTGGTGGAAGGCTCTAACCGACAATAAAACAACTAGATCTTTGGCAGCTGCTTACAGAATTGGTGATGATGTTGCTAAGGTCATGGGGTATTTAACTGAGAAGCAGCACCTGGAACGTGCTATGCGACATGAAGGCGCTACCGAAGAAGAGATCAGGGCTAAACAGGAATTTATCATCCAGAAGGCTGTAAACAAAACCCTTGATATCACTACTACTTACAGCCGAGTTCCCATCGGATTGAAGGCTATCGGTTCGATACCTATCATCGGTTCCTTTGCTGGTTGGACAGCTAGTTATGTCCAATCAACTATTGGCCGGTACGCCAATGCAATGGAAGAAATTCAGAGTGACAATAAATACATTAAAAATCTTGGTATAAAAAGAGTGATTCTTGCCTTGCTTGGAGATGTTGGTTTAGCTGCTCTCGGCAGAATGATCATACCAATTTTCTACGATGACGACGACGAGTTTGAAGCTTACAGGTCGATGCTTAACGACTGGCAAAAAGGCCATACAATAATTCCATTTAAGTTTGGAAACAATTCGCCTGAATTCTTTGACGCTACAGCATTGATCCCTTCACTGATGTATGGAGACATATTCTTTGAGGGTTACAATGAGTTTTCTGACAAGGGAATAATAGCTGGTTTGGGAGCATCTTTTGCAACTGCAACTGAACCGTTTCTTGATACCGATGTGTATACCGATAGATTGGTAGATGTGTTTTGGCGTACAGGAAAGCCGGAGATGGCCCCGCAAGTATGGAGTGTATTCGATAATCCGCTTGAAGTCACAGCCAAGGCGGTACAGCATCTAACTATTGGGCGAGACTTAAGAGGACCCCTGATCCCTGGTTTTGTTAGTGAAATGAGGAGAGCTCAGGAAGCACTAAGCGGTGAAGAATCTAGAACTGGGGTTATTAGAAGTCCATTTGGTGTAGCTACTAGATGGATGATTGGTACTGAAATCAACCGCATGGAACCTGAGAAGAAGCTTACATTCAAGGCTATGGAGTTCAAGAGAAGGTACCAGGAAATAAAGACTGAACTTCGGAGATCTGGATTTAGCGAGAGCTCGGCTAAATTCAAAGCAGATATGGAAGATTTCAGAAAGGAAAACGAAGTTCTCTACCGTGACATGGCCCAGGTAGTTTACGCTGCTAGGAAGATGGGGATGAGCCTGTCGAAGATAGAAGCCACGTTAAGGCAATGGAATATGGGTGCGGAGGACATCAAAGCATTCATTAATAAGTCTTCCAGAAAACCTGTATTTAGCCCTAAAATTGTTGAAGGGATACTTGATGCCTCTAAAACATCAAAAGATAGGAACCGAAAGAGGACAATTTTAAGAAGGTACACCGACGATGGCAGGTAAAATGAAGAGAAGGCGGTATGATCGGAAGGGTTATTACGATGATTCCGAGAACACAACCGAAGCTATAGCTCATGGTTATGAGCCTAAATACGTTGCCCGTGGGGAGCGTAAAGAGGACAAAAGGGACTATAAGCTTGATAAAACAGCCCAGAAAACAGAGCTCCTTAAGGCTAAGGGGACTCGTTTGAAGTGGCTTGTAATACTGATAGGTTTGGTAATGGGCGGTTTTGCCGCATTCAAATCAGGAATATTTGGAGGTTGATATGGAAAACATAAAAGCAGTAATGTTGGACTTCTTGCAGTCATTGAAGTCCAAGAGAGTAGTATCTGGCTTGCTCACGATTTTGTTCATGGCAGCTTGGAATTTTTTTAACCTGGAACAGTATGGGATTACTGAAGAGGCCGTTAGCAATCTAGTCATTACAGTGACTGGACTTATTGTTGCTGACAGCATCTCCAGTGTTAATCCAGATAAGAAACGAGAGTAGAGATGTCTGAAGAGGTAGTCAAAGAGCTGCAAAAAGTCAGCCGTGATTTAGTTAAGTTAGAAAGTCGTGTAGATAATTTGCAGCAGACTATCCAGACTGAACTACAACCATTGAACCGTCTGTTTCAGGGGAACGGCAAGCCGAGCCTTGAAGCTCGGCTCTATCACGTAGAACATGAAGTTAAGGAGCAGAGTCAAGCGACCAGCTGGGCATTCAAGACTGCGTTAGGTGCAGCCCTGGGGGCTTTAGTGACGGTCGTACTATCTCTGATGAAAACATGAGAATTAGATACATCATACCGAAGACCCGTAAAAGAGCCATGATCCGCACCAGCAGCACTGAAGTGGCTTGCCTACTGAAGAGTGTCTTGGAGGATGCCGGATACCAGGAGACTGGTATGGCTGGGATGGTAAAGCACATATTGTTTTGGTGGGTGAAAAAGAAATGAAAAAGCCTTACGTGCAGATAATGCGTGAGGCTTTAGAAAAGTACGGAAATATTGGATCTAGAGAGCTAGCACAAAAAACTGAGTTTAAGGAATGGCCTTACAGCAGAGTAAGGGAGACTAGAGGAAATGTACTTAGCGTCCGTGCTAAACGAAACTGGGCTAGAGATAATCCAGAGAAAAGAATGATCTCTCAAATAAAATCACGCTGCAAAAAGAACAATATATTTTTTGACATCGGTATAGAGGATGTGACTATACCTAGTCACTGCCCTGTACTAGGCATTCCACTAGACAAGAGGGACGCTAACCACCACCCATCTCTTGATAGGTTTGACAGTTCTAAGGGGTACACTAAAGAAAATGTTAGTGTGATAAGCTTCAGGGCGAACCACTTGAAGAATGACGCTACTGTAGAAGAGATTGAGAAGCTCTACAACTGGGTTAAAGATCAAGAAAGTCGTCGGAAACAGGCCTAAATACTACGTGTTCAGTTCCTACTCGGTATGATCTTTGCACATATCCTTCCCCATAACGCTTATCTGGCATGCTGAATTCCTCCCAATGGGGCCTGGTTGAGGAATAAATTATGGCTACATGTGTCATCGAATCATTGAGATTGATGTATGCATAAGGCTTAGGGAATGAGAAGTCGAAGCTTCTCTTGGCGCATACGAATAAATCGGGGTAGGGGAAGTCGTCCCTGGAAGTCCAGGTGATCTTCTTGCGGTGCTTAACTTCGATCTTAAGGTTGATGTGCAGGTCGCCATCATCCACATAATCATTCCTGTTCCCGCCCTCAGGCATTTCCCCAGAGCAGTTAACCGTTGGGCTGAAGCCCTGATCAAACAGGGCCTCAGCTACTTTCCACACGGCTTTACGACTTTCCCTCAGGTGAGTCAGGAACTTCTTCCGATTGTTCATCGTCAAATAACCTCGTTACAAATATTGGTGTTCGCTCACCTACGTAAGCAGCTATGATATTGAAATTAAAATACTCACGAGCCTCTTGTTCGCTCATGGATTCTGCCAGCTTTTCTATCACCTTGTCAGTGTCGTAGACGGCCAGCATTTGAATGCTGGCCCCCTCGGCAACACCTATGATGCAATCATCAAATCCATCAGCACAAATAATCTCTTCGTCAATTTCAGATAACTTATCTCTCGTATCCATTACCTTCATCCCTCATCATATTCAACATCATTTCCATGTGTTCTTCATATTCTTGTATGTCGTCTTCACTAGGTTCAGTTCCCCTTCCTTTGCAGGAAAGGCATACGCCAGAACCTATAGGACCATACAACCCCTCTCCTGTTCCAGCACAAGTATTACAATCATCCATTTACTTCGTCCTCCACACATTGTTGGTAAACCTCTTTGAGGTTTTCTATTGCTTTCCTGATGTCCTGAGCTCTGGAATTACCATCTTTACCCCCAGCTCGGCAAATGTATTTGATTGCATTGCCTTCCCAGAAGTCTAGGTTCCAGTCTCGTATGACATCCCACGGTTCAATTTCGTAGGCATAATGAACTGGCTTAGTCGGCCTGCCCATCTTGAATAGGGTTTCGTTTACTGAATTCTGTGATTCGCTCACTGATATCTCCTAAATCGTCTAAGTACATGATTGCCACAAACTTCTTGTGGTTCTTTTTGTAGATCACGATCTGTCGATCATGGTAATTCTTGTCGCTTTCGGCTTGCTCTAAAGCTTTGTGGAGCTGTAAACGCTCCACAGTCTTTATCTCAAAATGCAACCCAGGCATGTTGGTGATCAGATCCGCATCACCAGCAACGCCACAATATTGCTGTGATCTCCTGGCTTGGCATCCAAAGAGCCTGGTAAGTTCCTTAGCAGCAGCTAATTCACCCCTGGCACCTTTCCTTCTACTGTTGGTCATAAATTTCCTCCGCGCTCATAGCTGCGCTTTCAAAAAGTGTTTTTATTACGGGGACACATGCCTCGTAAGTTGCCCTGCCGACATAACGCCTACAGGTTTCTTCTTCAGTCCATGACTCCCTGATCTGTGCTGAGACCCGACGAATCCGTTCGTCCATGATCTCAATGGCTTCAGGGAGCTCCCATCTAAGGTATTCAATGGCCCAGTTTTCTAATGGGTCATCAGTATCTACTTTCAGATACCATTCTTTTAAGGCGGCTTTTACGTATGATCCATTTCGCATCAATAAAACCGTTGCTCCGAAGATTCAAATCGCAGGTGAAGCTTCTGCTTCTTGATGGGCCCGTTACGTCTTTTGGCAATGTGCACATCGTATCTGCGGGGATTGTCGGAATTATTGTCTTTACCATAATTCCAACCGAACAGTATTAGGTCGGCATCCTGCTCCAACTGTCCTGATTCCCTTAGGTCTGACCCTTGAAATTCTACATTATCCCTCTTCTCCACCTCTCGGGAAACTTGGCAAAGTGCCAGAATTCCGATGTTGTAATCTCGGGCACAGCCTTTGATCCGTTGAGAAATTTCTGTAACAGTTTCATATCTTCCGCTTGAGGTTGATGATCGTAGAAGTTGGAGATAGTCGACAGCAACCAGCTGGACACCATTGTTTTCGACGTAGGACTTGATATTAGTCTCAACATCTTCAATGCTTCCAACTGGTCTGTAAAAGAGCTTCCCCTTATCTTTCCAGTAATCCTCAATCTTCGCCATGATCTCATTCTTATTTTCCTCCCAGTATTGTTCATCTTCAGGAAAGCCATTCATAACAACCCTCCTGCCGATTTCCCTTGCTGACATTTCAGCGTTAAGCATTAAGCAATTCACATTGTTTTGGGCCTGATAGATCAGCCACTGTAAAGCTAGTGCTGACTTACCATGTCCAGGGCGAGCTGCAATGATCGCCACTTCCCCTGGCCCCACTCCATCAATAGAGTAGTCAACAGCAGAGATACCGCTGCCGAAGTAATGGTTAGCACCGACACTTTTAAGGAATACGTTGGCACAATCTACCACGGTCTCTGACGATTGTTCGCTTTCGCTACTGAGTCGATTACGTACACTATCGTAAGCATTGTTAATAACAGTACTAAGCCAAACATCATTGCCACCTTTTTCGTATCCCTCTTTCTCGCACCAGTGCCTTAAGGTGCTCTTGATGACATCGGTGTGCACTCGCTGGTAGACCAGCTCGCACGCTATGTAGAATACACTGGCACTGGTTGATCTGTCCCCGTCAAACGAGTCATCAAACATCCTGTGCCATTTCCTGTACAAACGACTTTCCTGGTTCTTGATCATGCTTGCGATCTCACCTGGAAGGCCGTATTCATCCTCAGAGGGCGGCACCAGAGAGGTGCCGAACCGGACACAGGAAGCTTCTATCTCACTTCGGTAAGTCCAACTTGGTGTGAATCGTTCAAGCTCTTCCCACGACTCATTGACATCTACGAACCTACTCTTGTTCCAGTAAGGTAGTCGGACGAGGTTCCCCAACCCCTTACCAGACAGTTTATCCTGTCTAGGGTAGATCTCCTTGAACTTCTGACCTACCTTTTCGGCAACCCCCTTCCAGAACTTCCTGATAAGCCATGCCGGTATAGGGTCCTCAAAGAACAGCCATATGTGAGCTCCTGAGCCGCTAGACGACACTTCGGCTGTCGGTGTGTATCCTTCCTGCTCTAAGAAGTTGAAGACCGCCTGAGCATCCTCACGCCATTGAGGATTGGGGTCATCATCATGGTTGTCAAAATCAACGCAGCTGCAATGTACTGTGTTGTCCTTCCGCATGACATAAAAACCAACACAAGTATTCCCAGTAAGGTGTAAAGTTCGATAATCTTCAATCGTAATTTCCTTATCCATCGGCCTGAAGTCATGGGCACAGATATCCTCTCTTCCCCTAAAGGTGTTAACGACGATTGCTTTGTCTAATTCAGATAACATATTTTCTCCTTGCAAAAAAAAGCACTGGGAGCGCTAACTCCCAGTGCTTTCGGTAAGACGGAAATACCTAGAATGGTGCTTCGCCGGTATCAGACGGAGGGGCTGTCCCCTGCGATCCACCATAAGAAGTCTGAGAGGCCTCAAATTTGTCCCCCCAGAGGGCATCCGCTTCCATTAGGGTATGCTGATCGATTGGCTTGGGAGCCTGCGCTGCCCGTGGTCGATCCACATTCCACTCTTCACGATCCTTGCCGTTGTAGTTCGACTTGCTGGAAAACCAAGGAGAAATTTTTCCAATCAAGCTCACATGATTAGCATGTGAAGGGTCTAGCTGTCCAGGGCTTCCTGTGAAGCCTATGAAGGCCAGATCCTCAGCAAAACGGTCAATCGTTTTTTCGGTAAGCGTCATCCACTTCTTCCGTCTTACTCCACCTTCAACGGCTTCTCTGGTGCCATCGGCATTCAGTTTGAAGAGCACGTTGAGGTCAAATTCCACCTGATGATTTCCATTGCTGGAAACTGTGAGTCGGTGGCCCGCAATCTCACATTCGTATTTACCTAGTAACATGTACTACGCTTCCTTTGAAAATAGTTTTACAAAATTACGGAATCCCTCAGACGATGAGGAACCCAAATCGAAAGATGCTGGCAGGCCCATTCTGTTCTTGGCCTCAAACCCAGCTTCAGGTTCGCAGTAGGCGACACGCTTCTTGCCTCCTTTTGCCTTACCGCTTGAATCGACAGTGGTGAAAAAATTGAAAAACAGCACTGCGTCAGCCCACTGTCGGATGACATCACTGTTGTCCTTGTGAAGATCGATCTTGTAAGACTGGTAGTCTTCGCCAAGGGGGTTGCGTTCTTTAGCCAGACGACTGTGTGCGAGACACACGATGGTCATCCCCTTTTCGATACGCAATCGATCAAGTTTAATAGTCAGTTCCTTGAATACGTTCGCACAGGCGGCGTATCCACGGTGGTATGCCATGAAACTGGCATGGTCACCATTGAACTGTGTTTGCAACACATGCTCCAGACACAGCTCTTCAAAGCCATTTAGGCAATCAATAACAACTGTCTTGAAATCATGATCTGCTGATGCCAGTTCATCCAGAGCTCCCATGAACTCCGACCATGTGTCGAATGCAGGGAGATGGCTGGTTTCACCTAACTGCCCACTTGAGATAAGGGTCTCAAGACCAGTCTCATTGCGGCTCATTAGGTACAGAGGTTTGGTCATTTCAGCAGGGAAAGATGTCTTCCCCACGCCTTCACGACCGTAAATAACGATTCGGTAAGGCAGCTTTTCGGCTTTAGCCTTTACCTTGGTCAGAATGCTTCCAATAGCATTAGCTGATACTTTGTTCATGAACTTCTTCCTTTTTAGTGGAGTTCCAAAATGACTCTAGGCACTCATGAAATGCAGAGCCAAATGTGAGAGCTAACGGTTGCTCTTCACGATCTCTTTCGATACGTTCGACGTATCGGTAGTAGTACTTTCGACGACACTCCATGAAGGTGTGTATGCCGGATGTACTTAAGTTAAATTCACCAGACAGGTCAGAACCTTTTCGTTCCCTCCAAGATCCGTCATCAGGTCTGGATGTACCGCAGCAAATGTTAATGTATTCACATGGCGTATTGAACTTTGAGCACGCACTGCTGTTCTGGTACCAGCTACCGTTCAAACGGGCATCTCTGATGTGATCAGCGATTGTGTTTAACGTCAAGTAGGTTTGCTCACATTGAGCAGTGGTACGACGAAGATTCCCGTGACGAAGATAGTATTTATCTGGGTCAGCAAGTATCTCCGAGAACAAACGTGTCTCAAACAGACCAGGCGTTTCCACATCACCAACATCTACTGCTGGTATAGGGATTTTCAACATAAGGTCGCAATAGTGACCAACCTGTAGCTGTTCTATATCCGCTTTCTTCAGCTTCCTCGGACGAATCCTTGGTTTGTGAACAACATCGTATATAGTTTGCTCTAGCTCTTCCTCCATGAAGAGCTGAGCCATGTGGTAAGCAGACAGCTGTAAGTCATAAGCCAGCTTCTTGAAGTATGGCTTATTCAGATCTCCCAGATCATGCACGGTCGTCTTATGTTCCAACATAACCAGACCATGATTATCGTCCGTGATCAGCGTATCTATCTTACCAACGAATACATAGGGTTTTACTTTCAGTTCGATTTCAAAGTTACGCTCTACGTCAACTGCGTACCATGTGTCGGCAGCATATCGATAGAAGTAACCGAGAACAAGTGCACGAAGCTTAGCTTTGTCATACTCTTCCATTTCGTAGTTTGAAATTGCCGCTAAGTGCTTACTCATTCGGTGACACCTCATTCTTGTTGATGTAATCTTCAAGAGCTGATTTGGTAGTCATCCAAGTCTTGCCAATCTTTCTGGCTTCCAAGCCTTTGTTGACCCAGTTACGGATCGACTGTGGCGTTTTGTGTAGAAGCTTTGCGGCTTCAGAGATAGTTATCTTATCTGGATCAAAGATATCCATAGAACCTTCCTTTCCCAACTAGCTGTAGTAGTTGTAGTAGTTGTATTTAGCGAGCCCCCTTAAGGGCTCGCAAGAATCAAGTAGAAGTCGTCTTAGTTAAAGAACATTATAAATATGCATAAACCATATTTATCCGTCAAGCCCAATTTTAGCCGTAATTGTTTTTTTAAGGTTTTCTATTTCACGTTGCCTTAAAGCAGATGCTCTGACACGGGCTTCTTCGATCCATTTTTGGGGGTCAAAGTCGTCTGGTAGCTGTTGTGTTGTGTATCTGTTGAGTACAGATCGCACCGATCCAGCAGTCCACTTTTTATTCGTGGATGATCTGGTACGCAGCTCATTCATCACATTGGCGATTGAACCAGGAGAGCAGCCCTTCTCTTTGAGGTGAAGGATGTAGCCGACTTTGCTTAGGTAAGTTTGCTTAGTTATTTTGCGATTGGACACTTTGGTTTGAAGCTCTAGATGCTTCCTGAAATCGGCTTCCCAGCGCATTAAAATACGGACAGCCCTTTCAGAGCTGCCCGTACCGTCGATCCCAGACTTGATCTGTTCTCGTATTCTAAAGTATTCCTCCTTGGTCAGATTCACTGCTACGTTCCTGCTCACGTTTCCAATCCCTGTAGAATTCAAGTTGTAAGTACCTTATTTCCTGCTTAGCAATAAATTCTACCAGCTCACGGGTCTGACGTTCATCATCTTTTCTTAGGCTGATGTGATCGAACATCCACAGTTTGTTGTGAATAGCTGCCTCCAATTCCTTTTTAGTTGAATCCTGATACGGATCAGCATTCAAGATCGAAAATGCGTCACGGATATCATGCCTGATCCTGACGATACTGCTATCTTCTATTTTTTCGATGTAACTCATTCTGAATTCCTTTCATTCATTTTCTCAAATTCCTCCTTGGCCGATTCGTAGTCGAATACATATTCATACAAGGCATCATTTTCCAATGCTTGAGCGATCAATGTGTGAAGCAGTAGTGCTTCATCATCCACGTACTCCACATACGCTTCCGAGATGTCATGGTAGATCATCCACTTCACAGTGACCCCCTTAAGCTCACTAGGCTCAAGGAAGCCATCTACGCTGGCCACTTCGGTGTCCTGCCAATCAGACGCTGGTTGCCCCTCAGGGAAGTACCAGATCGTCTTGGACGATCTGGCAAACCCATTGAGTACTATAAAGCATTCACAACCATCGCCGTCTATAAACTCGTGATGCAGTCCTGCCCACGATCCGGCTAGTTTCTTTAATTCGTCTAAGGTTTTAATTGGTTTCATTGCTTTCCCTTTTTCTGTTATCTTCAATTTCCATGTCCATAACGCTCAATAACGATTCGTGCGTCATGCTCCAGTCCATGTCATCTCCTATATGAACCACGTCTTCCCACTCGGCCTTGGTGACAGGTGGGTCAAACCGTGTTCTTTCTGGATCAGGATCGTAGAACATATCCATCTCCCACCATGCGATCACAATGTGATCCTCTGGAGGTAGCTGGTTTAAGTAATTAATTGCGTCTTTAACTTTCATCTTCATTCTCCGTCAGTTCTTTAGCTTTATGACAAATCTCGGCTAAATGCGAGTAGCACAATTCGTAATTTGGCTGACAATCCTCTCCCCAAGTGGATGCGGGTGGAAGCCAGTCACCATTGTGACTTTGGTGTCCTAAATCCCTGACGAACTCCACAAGCTTCCTGTTGTGGTTCTCTGCACGCAGGCACCATAGGTGAGCCTTCTCAACGATCTCGGCTGCCACAACAAGCTCCTGAGTGGATTGCCAGAACTCTATCTCATTCTTGCCGTCATTGGGGCATTTGAAATAGCCAAAGTAATCGTTGTAGTAATGTTCCTTATCATGATCCGCATAATCGACTTCAGCATCACGTACGTATTGCTTACAAGCCTTCACAAGGATCATGATGCAGTCTTTAAGAGACTTGCCTTCGATTGCATTCTTTGCATTTCGCCTTGCAAGTTCGGAACCTCCTAATCCACCTACGCTAATATTCCAACTACTGAGTCTCTTCATGTAGTCGTAACTGTGTTCTTCCTTTTTCATCAGATTTTTACCTTTCTGAATAGTAATCTTGAAGCCCAGTTGTAATCTTTCCTGAAACCATTCAGGTCTTGCTGAGCTTCCTTTCTAGTCTTATACGATCCGACATAATCAATGGTGTCGTCAGGCCAGACCACTTCGATCTCCCACTTACCCACAACAAAGTCCTCAGGAACGGGAAGCCCCTTGGCTTCCCGCTCACTGACAAACTGCTGTGTTAGTCGGAATAACCTAAACTTACACGTCATCTTCAATCTCCTTGGGGAATTCATGTACTTTGCCATCAGTACCAAGGAATGTCCCCTCTGGTAGTTGTTGGAAGCTAATGAAACCATTGATCATGGCATCCAAGAATGAGATCGACGGCTCTTCACCGTCCTGTTCCGGCTTATCTTTTTCAGTTGACATATCTGTCCTCCAGGTACAAAAAAATACCTGCTGGCCTTGCGACCAGCAGGTTGGTTAATGAATAGTTACTCTTCGATCCGTTCGATGTTCCAGTCGATCTCATTGGATGCCTTGCCTTCGGAGTAGACATTCATCTCTTCCGTAACATTTTCATCCTGATATTCGCTGTAGGCAATTGTCCTAGCATCAGCAAGAGTCCGAGCTTCAACCTTAGTGGAGTATCGATTGACTTCTTCGATTTCCATATAGACCTCCCAATTCCAAACCCAATGATGTATGGCTTGATCAGCGGCCTCCATGAACTCTTCTAAGTCCTTGTCGGTCTCATCACGGGTGTAGTAAGGGTTTGCGGCCTTTTTAAGTTCTCTGAGCTGCCTGATGGCTTCAACCAGATGTTTGAGCTGTTCGATCCCAAGCTGATTGGTGGCTACTTGCAGTAGACCCTCATTGTCCTCAGATTCCCAATCCCATTCACTTAATTCATGCAAAGTATTCATACTAATTCTCCTTCTGTTATGGCTCTACACCATGCCTTAAAAACATCTCTTGCTTCTTGTTTAGTTAAATCAAAATGCGCCATCAGGATCTCGGGAAACTCATACGAGTTATGCATTCCCGTCTTCTGTAGGTAACTTAGTAAGTCAAAGTATTCACTCATTCTTTTCTCCTTGTAATGAGCAGGTTAAAAAAAAGTGGCAGGGCTATAAACCCTGCCACACAAAGCCAACTAAACAGTTCGCTGTTCCGCATTAATTTGTCCTTGTACTGATTCGATTGAATCCACAACAGACTTTGCTAGACGGTCGATATGTCCTTCAGAAGTTGGGAAACCTGCCAGATCAGCAATCATTGCATTCCACAACACAGTGAAGTGGTTGATGATGTCCTGATCCAAGTCCATTAACTCTTCAGTGTCATTGCTGAGTTGGACAATGGCTACATCACCAATGATCCTGTTGAACTCCAATGCTTTAGCTTCTTCGGCAGTGATACTCTTATCTGCTCCCGTATGAGCTTCTTGATCCCAAATGCTATTGATAGCGGCGGCGTATTGGCCAAAGCTCTCATACCGGAACAGTGAAGCAGTATTGTTGATGAAAATGCCTTCAGGGTTCCATCCAGCGATCTCATCACCAATGATGCATACCGAGTAGCCTTCATAGACTGTTGGAGTCCACATTACCGGTTGAATGAACTCAAACGGTGCAGTGGTATCCCAAGCGATAGTTTCCATGACTTCCCGCAAGTTGTTGTGGTTGCTGGTAGTTGGTTGTTGTGGTTGTGCGTGAAGCACCAAAGTCTTTGCCATTTCAATTCTCCTTGAGTTTGGCGAAATAAAGATACCAGCCCCGTAGGGCTGGTGTTTGCTTGAATTGTCATATTATCTGTTATCCAGGAACAAATCAATATCAATTATGCATGCCATGGATAAACGACAACATCAACGGACGGATCAGCGCAGTCAGTGCAAGAGCCGCACAACTCAGATTGTCGTTTCTTGCGCCTTGGGCGTTCACTGGCAACGGCGAAGGCTTCACGGGTTGCACTACATACGCTGACAGTGTTCCCGTTATCCCTTAGACGTTGCGCGACTTGTTCTGCAGCGGCCAAATTATTTTTATTGCCTTGACCCTTTTTGCCGACAATTACGGCACGGGCACCACTTGTACGGTTGACAGTGCTGTTCCCGTTGAATGTCTCAACGTCATGTAGTGGTGGCATGCTTTCACGTATGACGCATAGATCGCCTAGTTGTTGACGGTGTTGACGTGCTTTCGCTTTACCTTGTACAGGCCAATGAACCGGAATGCCAGCGTCATTGGCAACGGTCAAAAGCTTACGGGCGGCTGAATAATACCGGCTTCGTCTGTTGTCCTGGTTCAAGTATTCAACTGTTGGGCTTGCGCCTAACGGGTTTATCCGTAGCCACGGGATATCGTAACCGCATAGGATCAACTGTTCTAGTTCAAGCCTTGCAGCGTCCAATGTGGCGGCTACGTCTAACACCTTTAACCGCTTGTTGTGCGCTTGCTTTATGTATTGGCGGTGCTTGTACAGTGTTAGTACGTAGCAGTCCCTAACTTTACAGCCTGCGCAGGCTCCGGCATGACCAGCAGGCAAGAGGCTTACGCCTACGCTCCCGCGCTTGAACTTCTGGATCTCTTGTAATACTTTCATTTGGTTACCTCTTGGAAGTTAAATTTTTAACTTCCACGGTGACCGCGCCACGGAGCCGCAGCACGGATCACCATGGAATAGACTAGTTAACGGATTCGGGGGGATTCACTCCTGAACCGTAATGAACCGGCGCGGGGATCATGTCCGCATCGTGAAACAGTGCATACTGTACGCCCGTGGATATCGCCGAGCAGGCCTCAGGCTGTAGGACGTCATCAACGATTGCTTGTCTGACAGTAATTCCTGATCCGTATTCAATGGCTAATTGGCCAATATCCTCAATGACTATCTTTATATAATCTGACTGCCATAGAATCGGCATAGTATCGGCCGCGCTTTCGTCGTCCTGTATACGCTCCAGTACTTCCACCAGCAGCGCCTCCACTTGGAATAAATCCAACGATTCTAGGTACGATTGAAAGATAATAAATTTGACAGGCTCCGGAGCCTGTTGGTAAATGGTACTGATCCATGTAAATGATTCACGCATTGTGTTGTTTCCTTTATGTTATGCGTTGTTACGTTTGTTACGTCCTCATTCTATTGTTATCGGCAATTAAAGCCAATATCCATTTGTCTATTTAGCGTTTGTTGTGGTTGTTGGTGCAGAGTTTACGCACGTACGCACGCACGCACGCACAGCGCACGGGCTATGGCTAGCCACGTAGCCACGTATCCAAGGACAAACGCTCAGTCCTTGGCTACGTCTAAGGCACCTACTGTTGTCCAGGCACAAGCAACGCACGGCCGGAGCCGGTTCCTGATCCGGAGCGAGCGACCCGCAGCCGGAGCTGGTAACGTCCGACAATGTCTCTTATGTTCGGTTTGTGGTATGGCCAGTATAAAAGGAAGCGAGGTTTTCAACGCGCGCGTACGCGGTATATATGAACCAAACCCCCCACCCCCGCGCGTGTATCTATACATATAGCTACCGAAACTAGCGAATGCATTTTTCGACCCTATGGAGTAGAATAGTAGGATACCTGGGAGGGACTGATTATGAGTGGAATGGAAGACGTAGTAGCTGTATTACACCACGCTTTCCGCTGGGATTGCGAGATTTGTGGGCGTGAGAACTTTGAAAGGGCCATCTCTATGGAAAAAGAGTACATAGAGGCTAAGGTTGATGGTAAGCTAGACGAAGATGGTGATTACGTTCTTTACCCTGCAATAGTTGTGTGTAAGCACTGTTCCGCTCAATACCTAGCATCTTTCCAGGGTTTGACTGATTTAGAGGAAGGCGAATGAGTACAACTACTACTACATTCCTGCTTAACAAACTGGAGGGTTAAGTGACACAGTACGCAAGACCGGATTCTGATTTAGCAGTTTCACAGTATACATATTACGGCCAACGATGGGGATGGTGGGCTAGCACTTCTACCGATGATCTATACACAAAGATAGACGAAGCAACGGCAGACGACAGTGACTACGCTTGGTATAAGTCGGACGGCTCGGACGCTGGTCAGGATTGGTATAGAGCTAGGTTATCTGATATAGATGAGCCTTCTGATTTGTCTACTGTATCCATCCGGGTCCGTGTACAAAATTCCGTGAATTGCTCCGTCAAGTTATACGATGGAACAACGCTAATCAAGTCATTTAGTACAGGGACAAACGGAAGTACAACAAATATAGATACAGCCCTATCCTCCACTGAAGCTGGTAATATAACAGATTGGACAGACTTGAGACTTAGGTTTGGTTGCTATGATCAAACACCTTATGCAACCTGCTACATCTATCAGGCCTATCTTGAAGCTGGTGACGCAACTTCAACGACACCAATAGCTGCAATATCAATGAACACATACAGACAAATGAGGAATTAAGATGTTTTTGAAGCAATCAACAAATACTCAATACGTACTTATCGGGCCATTTCTAGATGAAGATGACGGTAAAACGGCAGAAACAGGTCTTAGTATTGGCGTGTCAGATATACGGCTTGGTAAGGCAGGTGGCAACATAGTTGCCAAGAACAGCGGTGGTGCAACCCATGACGAGTTGGGTTTTTACCAGATAACGCTTGATTCTACTGATACAGCCACGGTGGGTGAGCTTTTAATAGCTGTTCATAAATCAGGTGCTTTGCCTGTTTTCAAGTATTGCTACGTGCTGGAAGAGGACATTTATGATGCCATGTTTGCTGCCAGTGCTAGTGCTTTTGACGCTAATGCTAGGGTTGATGTGGCTAGTATCGAAGGTTCTGATGCGACCGACCAGATAAACGCTGCTTGTGATGCATCTATAGAGACTTATGGCTTAGATCACCTGTTATCGGCTTCTGTAGCTGGTTCAGATGTAACGGACAATTCTATTGTCGCTAAGCTGGTCAGTAAGGAATCTACTGCTGACTGGGACGATTACGTAAATACTACTGATAGCTTGCAAGCACAGCGTGATTATACGGGGTCTGGATATACTGCTATACCGTGGAATAGCAGTTGGGATGCAGAGGTTCAGAGTGAGTGCGCTGACGCTCTTACAGCTCACTGGGGAGCTACTTTAACGGAATCTTACGCTAATGATAATGCGGCAGCTACGCCAGCGCAGCTTCTGTATATGATCTATTCAGCATGTAGCCAGTTTACTGTTTCGGGAACAGATCTTAATTGCTACGGATTAGATGGCAGTACTGTAAAGATGAAGTTTACTTTAGATGATGCAACAAGTCCGACAGAACGTAAGAGAGCGTCATCTCCATAATTAAAGCGAGCCCCGTAGGGGGGCTCGCAGTCGGGTAATTATCTACATGAGGCGTTCCGTATATGAACATTTTAATGATATTCGTCAATACTGCAAGGGGTCAAAATGGCAATTAAAGATTTAATTGGTCCTGGATTTATTGGTACGAACAGTATTGAATTTATTGTTACACGAGGAATGGGTGTTGCTCCTTCAACGGTTCATTACTTTGTACAATCCAACCAGATTGTAGGGGATATAACCACAGAAGAGCTGTTCCGGCAGGGCGTAGCCCTTACAGGCTACACCTTTATTTTGATAAACAAAACGACAGGTGCGGCAATAACGTCAGGAGCTGTTACTTCAAAGATTACTAAAGACGGAGGAACTCAGGGTAGTACCACTAACTCAGCAACCCATGAGGGAAACGGACAATGGTCCATAAACTTAACCTCCGACGAAATGGATGCTGAAATAATTGGACTTACGTTTACTCATACCAATGCAATCGCAGAACATAGGACAATAAAAACGCATGGCTAAAAAGAAGCGACGAAGACCAGGGTGGGCTCTGTTTATTGACAGGATGAAAAGGGAGCAGAAATATCATCTTTACAGGGAAGTCTATCAGAGACTCCTGGATGAGGGTAAACCTCAGAAGACTGCCTCCTTTGAAGCTTGCAAGGAAATGGGGTATGAAGGACCGGACAAGGAGAGGGAAATACAGGCCGATTGGCTACAGATACAGGAACAACAGCTGGAGAAGGAGGAAAAGGAGCAAGAGAAACAAAGACTGGAGGAAGAGAGAGCTCCTGCTAAATTACAGCGGGAACAGCTAGATCTCCTTGATCAGCTTGGTGATTATGACATTCAGGAATCTGACCTGCCGGAAGACATTGCCTGGGTCTTTCATAATTTACATAAATGTAAAGGCGAGCTGGATGAGTGG
>MDSY01022286.1_pt1 | contig 30271 bp, 26 predicted proteins | sample 811131 | NCBI WGS metagenome assembly MDSY01 (sample SAMN05326643, study PRJNA326480) | marine metagenome | isolation source: seawater | place: Atlantic Ocean: South West | collected 2010 | reverse complement strand
TAGATTACTTATTATTTATCTAGCTTAAAATCACACTGGTCAATATTTATTTATAACGCCCTATTATTAAAATAATTAACTACACCCACTTATAAGTACGTTAAGAAAACCTAACAAACCGACAAATGTGTCAAAAAAATTATATATTTATTTATACCATGTTACCAATAGACTAAAGTATAAAAAGAAGATGTCTATAAAAATATTTAATGTTCGATTAATTAGAATCATATATTCTATTTAATCGAACATACTAATAATTATCTTACCAATAGTTTTAAAATAGGCATTACAATACAACTTTCGACATATCAATAAGCGCTTCAATACTAGACATACGCGTGTAATTAGGCCTAACAATAAAGGCAATACGACGATGAGGGCTAGGTTCACTAAGATGCACTGCAGATAGCGTTTTATTTTGCAGCGTAAGTTGCTCTAGGGCCATTTTAGGTATGAGTGTTGTGCCCATTTTACCCAAGACCATTTGCACTAAGGTATTTAGGCTGGTGGCTCCAAAGCCATGGTTAGCTGTTTGTTCGGGCAGCTTGCAGGCTGCTAGAATATGATCTTTTAGGCAGTGCCCTTCTTTTAACAACATGAGTTTACTGTGGGTCAGCTCGCAACTGGCAACCTCGTTTTGATTGGTATACTTCTCACCTTTTAGAGCCACCCAATAAAAATCCTCTTGCCAAAACTCAAGTGATAACAGCCCTTCACATTGAAATGGCATGGCCAAAATGGCTGTATCAATTTCTCCACGCCGCACCAAGTCAACCAGAATGTCTGACTGCTCTTCGACTATATTAAGCTGCGCTTGAGGATAATTTTGGGCAAGAACTGGAAAAATTTTTGGGAGTAAATAGGGCGCTATGGTGGGGATGACACCTACCGAAATAGGATAACTTAAAGGCGCTTGTTGTTCGTCTGCAAGGTGCTGCAGCTCCCCAACTTGTAAAATAATGCTGCGGGCTTTATCTAGTATTTCCTTACCCACTGGGGTAACAAGTACTTTTTTATTGTCTCGTTCAAATATCTGTAAGCCCAAATTTTTTTCCAGTTCACTTAGAGCATTGCTCAGCGCAGATTGGCTGATATTGCAGTTTTGTGCTGCTTTTTTGAAATGTAATGTTTTCTCTACCGCAAGTGCGTAATAAAGTTGTTTAGTAGATATCATGATGGTTATCTTTTAATTTTTTAGTGCCGCATATTAATCTAAAAAACAGAACGTAACAATATAAATATCCCACTTTATAGATCAAATAAAAGCCTATATATTTGTCTCTGAAAACAAAACATTCATTAAAACCTTAACGGAGGCCCACCATGGCTCTTATCAATACTCAAATCAAACCCTTCAATGCGACTGCTTTTCAAAACGGTGAATTCGTTGAAGTATCCGACCAGAACCTTAATGGTAAGTGGGCGGTGTTTTTCTTTTACCCTGCCGATTTTACCTTTGTATGTCCAACTGAATTAGGTGACTTGGCTGATCATTACGAAGAGTTTCAAATGCGCGGTGTAGACATATACTCTGTGTCAACTGATACACATTTTAGTCACAAAGCTTGGCACGACTCTTCGGACACTATTGGCAAAATTCAATACGCAATGATTGGCGACCCTACGGGGGCAATTACACGTAATTTTGAAGTAATGCGTGAAGGTCAGGGCTTGGCAGATCGCGCTACATTTATTATTGATCCAGATGGAATTATTCAAGCAATGGAAATTACAGCCGAAGGAATTGGCCGTGATGCAGAAGACTTATTGCGTAAAATAAAAGCGGCACAATATGTAGCAGCGCATCCTGGTGAAGTATGCCCGGCAGCATGGAAAGAAGGTGAAGAAACGCTAGCACCATCATTAGATTTAGTTGGAAAAATCTAAAACTTATAGTTCTTATGATTGTAAGTTTAAACAGGCCTTTATGTGTTTTTATAAGGGTCTGCTTTCTCATAAAATTGGTAAAAAAGGAGCAGTATCGCCGTGTTAACAATCGATATATTACAAGCAGTAAAAAGCTACACCCAAGCGATGCAAAATAAAGTAACTTTTGTCTTGCAGACTGGTGATCATAGCAAACGACCAGAGTTAGTGAACTTTCTATTAGGTATTGCTGAAGTCAGTGACCATATCCAATTTGAAGAACGTGATATGGCTGGATCACTGCGCAGCCCACTTAGTTTTCTTATCGAAGCAGATGCAGTGGATACGGGAATACGCTTTTCGGGCATCCCCAGTGGTCATGAATTTAACTCATTAATACTAGCTGTTTTACAGGCTTCTGGTACTGCTTTGAAACTTGATGATAGTGTAAAAAGCATCATCGCGCGGGTCAACGAGACACTGAAGTTTGAAGTATTCATCAGCTTAAGCTGTCATAACTGTCCAGATGTCGTGCAAGCTCTCAATCAATTTTCATTATTAAACCCTAACATTAGTGCTGAAATGATTGATGGAGGCTTGTACCCAGATTTAATTAAAGAACGCGATATTCAAGGTGCACCAAGCGTTTATCTTAATGGTGAGTTATTTGCAAATGGCAAAGTAGATACTGCACAGTTAATTGATAAATTAATGCAACGCTCGGCTTACGTGCCCCAATCTAGCCAAAGTAAAACGCTTCCACTACAGGATGTCACTGTAATTGGGGGTGGGCCTGCTGGTGTGAGTGCTGCAATCTACAGTGCAAGAAAAGGCTTAAAAGTTACTCTAATAACTGACCGTATAGGCGGACAGGTCAAAGATACTATGGATATTGAAAATTTAATTTCAGTAACCAAAACAACGGGCACAGAATTATCTGGTGCGTTACAGTCCCATATGAATGAATATAACATTACCATCAAAGAATACTTAAACGTCGTCGATGTTAAGCAAAGCGACATTAAGGTAATTACTCTTTCGTCAGGAGAGCAAATTAATTCTAAAGTTGTAATTATTGCCACAGGCGCACAGTGGAGAGAACTTGGCGTTCCGGGCGAGAAAGAAAATGTTGGTAATGGCGTGGCGTACTGTCCTCACTGCGATGGTCCATTCTTTAAGGGAAAAGATGTAGCTGTGATCGGTGGTGGTAACTCTGGTATAGAGGCTGCTCTGGACCTAGCAGGTATTGTAAAATCTGTGACCGTTTTTGAGTTTATGTCAGAATTAAAAGCTGACCAATTATTAGTAGATCGAGCAAAATCAAAAAATAACATTAGCATATACAGAAATGTAGCTACCAAAGAAATCAAAGCGCTCAATGGTAAAGTTAACGCCATTGAATATATAGACCGTACGACCCAAGAGGTACATAGCCTAAATCTTGATGGCGTCTTTGTCCAAATTGGTTTAGTACCTAATAGCAGCTTTTTAGGTGACCTGGTTGAATACACCAAGTTTGGAGAAATCATCATCAATGAAAAATGCCAAACCTCACAAAGTGGTATATACGCATGCGGTGATGTCACCACCGTACCCTATAAACAAATTGTTATCTCTGTCGGTGAAGGTGCGAAAGCATCATTGTCTTCATTTGAATACTTACTTACTGAAGGGGAAAGATTGGAAGCTTTATTTGGCCAAAAAACATCAGAAAGTATGCCAATGGCAGCCTAATCAACCATTATGTGGACATAATCAATAATAAAACTAAGCTGACTATGCCCACATCTGAAGGATTGATACGTCTTTTGAAAAAAATTCATGAATAATGCATTCATGCTTTTCAAACTTACGCCTCTGATACTCACAACGTTCTGACACACAATCGCCACCGGATAGCACTCGTTAGATAGTAATTTTTTAAGCAGGTTTACTTCGTTTAGTGCACGAATAAATTCTCGTTAAAGCTGATCTAAATTGGCAAGTGGGAGCTACATGCTACTGAATTTTACTTCAAAACCACGTATCATAGTCTTAACTAAATTAATTAAGAGAACACCATGAGCGAACTAACTCACGCAGTAACAGACGCCACCTTTGACCTAGACGTAACTAATGCAGACGTGCCTGTATTACTAGACTTCTGGGCACCTTGGTGCGGCCCATGCAAAATGATTGCACCTATTTTAGAAGACGTTGCAGCTGAATTTGAAGGCAGTGTTAAAGTGTGCAAGATCAATGTAGACGAAAATAGTGAAATTGCAGCTCGTTATGGTGTGCGTGGCATCCCCACTTTAATGCTGTTTAAAAATGGCGAAGTGGCTGGCACTAAAGTAGGCGCTTTGGCTAAGTCTGATTTATTGGCGTTTATTTCTGACAACACCTAATCAGTTACTACTTTATTTGAATAAAAAAAACCGAGTAATACTCGGTTTTTTTAGCTGTGGAGAACGTTAACCGCTAATGTTTATTGAGTAACAAATCCAATTTGCTAGCCATACGCTGGCCTTCACTCAAGCCATCAAACGGGCTTGGCGCTTTTTCGATCTTCGCTTCAACCTTACGGCCTTTGGGCTGCGCACTTTGCTTAGGTTTGCTATTAGCGTGCTCAGGGCGCTTTTTAGCACTAGGCCGAGGCTTATTTGGCTTACGAGGGGCAGGTAACTTGGTGAGCGCGTGAGCGGCTTCATCAGCTGTAACCGCACCTTCAGCTTCGCCTACTACATTAATACGTGGGGCAGCGTCAGTTTGCGATTTTAGATAACCAAATGCTCGCACATAACTAGCCAAACCACGCTTAATTTTTGTTTGGCTTAATTTACCATCAGCCACCAAGTCTTCTTGAATACCAATTTTGAGGGGTCTGGGCTTGGCAAAAGAAAACGTTTGTGGGTAAGTTTCACATAACAACTCAACAGCTGCACGGTTTGCTGCACGGCTTTTAGCTTTTTTACGTTCAGCTGCACTTAGTTCAGTTACAACTTGCTCAGGTTCCACTGGGCTCGACGCCTCTAAAAGTTCGGCTTGCGCCTTAACAGGAGAAGTTTCTGTGATAGGTAGTTCGCTAATGCTGGTCATAATGTCTTGAATTTCATTACCTGTAAATGCCTGGCTTGGGATTTGCTCACATCGCTTTTGAAGCTGGAGATGTTCTCGCCTTAGAGCTTCAACTTGCAGCTGTGCCTGCACCAGAAATTTTTGTTGATTTATAATACGTTCTGAAAGCTTCTGAGTTAGCTCTAAGACCCCTAGATTGCTTAGCTTAAAATCAGACATTATCATCCTGTGCTATTAAAGCTGAGTCTTTTCATTACCTTGGACATTGTACCTACTGATTGACGCAAGGGCTATATATTTGAGCCTTTTACACAAACTTGAGTCTTCGACTTGCAGGAAAGCGCTATTGTTGCCTATAATATAAACACCTAAGTGAAACATTGTCGTACCAATAGGTTGTTATAATCAGTTTTCTTAGAGGATATCATCATGTCCACTGCAGCCCCCACGGCCAAGGTTATAGACCTTTTTAGCGGCCAAGAACATCAATCCAACCACTACCCAATAGTGGTGCGATTAGCGCCCGAGCTTGACGGTTTTGAAGTGCTCTATTCCAACGAACACGGGCACCCCAAGCCTGGACAAGAGTTATCTTCTGTTAAAATTTTATTCTGGGCGTTATTAGACGACGGTTCTTTTGCAGGTATAATACCTTGGTTTGACCAACTAATTAGCTGTACCGACTTAAACAGTCCTCTTAAAGGATTTTTTCAAGGTTACTATGACCCTGGCCTCGATCAAACAGTTCCTCAAGTTCCAGAACACAAATGCATAGAGTTGATTAGTGCAGCTGATTATTTCGATTTTGAAATAGATGGAACCGTATTTGTAGTGCAAGAGCTGGCCGACACATGTGGCAGCCACGCCGTATTCACCACCGATAACTTTGATAACTTTTCAATGACCGAAGTGTTTAGTTGGCGCTTATTTAGTGATGGCTGCATTCAGGCACAGATGATCGATGTCGAGAGGGTTACTCACTGGCCAGTGCTGGTTGGTGATGAATGCCTAGTGGCTTGTGATGAGGCGCCAGACTTCGTGAACTTTTTCCAATACCGAGTGGCGATTAACATCAAAGCACAGGATGCTGACACTATGGCAGTATTAGACCAACTCAAATCTGATCTTTAGACACTGCCAAATCACAGCTTGTCTAAGCGCCCGCTAACACTCTTGCATGGAGTCACTGATAGCGGTTTGTAGGCTTTGAAGGTCTTTTAACCAACGTGCTACAGGCCAATGATCTGGGTTAGTTAAATCACCTTCTGAGTGGCTAATTATCAATTGTTGAGACTGTTCTTGAGTCCTAGCAATGACACTAAAATCAGCTTGCTGCTGCAGCTTTATCCAGTCCATCCAATCGCCTTTTTGTATCAGCAGCAACATTTGTTGAGCTGGTGGGGATAGGAATTCTTGTTTGACTAGCAAGGCTTCAACTTGCAACCATGTGAGCATAGAAATATCGTCAAAACGGGTGCTACCCAATTGCTTTAAGCTAGCCTGAACAAGGTGTTTCGCTGCGCCTAAAAGGTGATCGACGATGGCATATTGATAAGCCATACGTTGGGGTCTCTGGCGCCAATAATTGGGGTGTTCGATGTCGCCATAATTGGCCAACAAATCCTGCCATAGGCTTTTACTGAATGCCAGCCGGTGTTGACTTGCTCTTAACCAAGGGTCCGGAAGCGCCATACTACTTTTTTGCAGCAGATTTTTTTATAGGTGCTTTTTTGGCAGGTTTTTTTGCCACTTTTTTAGCTTCTTTTTTGACTGGCACTTCCTCCACCCATTTACCACCAACATAAAGGGCTCGCCATCCAGAAGCCTTTTTTTCTATTTCCGACATGACGTACTGTTCTTTAGTCTTGCGGCTATAACGGATGATGGACGGGTTACCTTCACGGTCCTTTACTGGGGCTGTCAATAAAAAAGCATACTTAGGATCAAGCACTTCTTTATGGGGTAAAATTTCAGCGAGCAGAGGCGCACGGGTTTCACGATTTTTAGGGAACTTACTCGCGGCCAAAAATAGGCCCGCAGCCCCGTCTCTTAAAATATAATGGTCATCCACTTTTTCACAAGCCAATTCAGGCATAGGGATAGGATCCATTTTTGGCGGCGCAGCTTCGCCACTGCGTAGCAACTTACGCGTGTTTTTACACTCACTATTAGAGCAATCGAAGTATTTGCCAAAACGTCCTGTTTTCAGGTGCATGTCGGCTTCACATTTATCACACTGAATAAGCGGGCCATCGTAACCTTTAATCCGATACTCTCCAGCTTCGATTTCAAAACCACTACAATCTGGATTATTACCACAAACATGGAGTTTTCGGTTTGCATCTACCAAGTAACTGTCCATTGCTGTGTCACAAATTTTGCAGCGATGCTTTTTAATCAGTAAGCGTGATTCGGCTTCATCATCAGCGTCCACAGCAACCACTTCATCGCCAGAAACCAAGTTTATGGTTTCTTTACAGCGCTCTTTAGGTGGTAAAGCGTAGCCAGAACATCCTAAGAACACACCCGTCGATGCCGTACGAATATTCATTGCTTTACTACAACTAGGGCATTCTACATCTGTTAAAGTTGGTGTATTGGCACGCATGCCATCTTCAGCCTCAGCTATACTTAACTTTCGAGCAAAGGCCTTATAAAAGGCGTTAAGTAAGCGTTTCCAATCAGTCTCGCCACTGGCCACGCTGTCTAAGCGCTGTTCCATGTTGGCGGTGAATGAGTAATCCATCAAATCAGAGAAGTTTTCCTCTAACCTATCAGTGACAATATCACCCATTTTTTCTGCATAAAAACGACGATTTTGCACCATTACATAACCACGGTCTTGAATGGTAGAAATAATGCTAGCATAGGTTGACGGCCTGCCTATGCCTTGTTTCTCTAACTCTTTAACTAGACTAGCCTCGGAGAAACGTGGAGCAGACTTCGTGAAGTGCTGACTGGGGGTGAGCTGTTTAAGTAGTAATATGTCGCCTTTATTTACATCAGGTAAGATCAAATCCTCGTCTTTTTTACTGACGCTTGCCTGAACTCTCGAGTAACCGTCAAAACGCATAATGCGGCCACGGGTACGGAGACTAAAGTCACCAGCTTCTACAATAATGCTAGTACTGGTAAATTGAGCAGGCACCATTTGACATGCCACAAATTGGCGCCAAATAAGCTCATACAGGCGCTCTGAGTCTCGCTCCATGCCATTCAACTGCGTTGCCTTTAAAGCCACCTCAGACGGCCGTATCGCTTCGTGAGCCTCTTGCGCGCCGTCTTTACTAGAATAACGTATTGGGTCTGCTGGCAAATACTCTTTGCCATAGCTCTTTGCAATATAATCGCGACAATTGCCAACCGCATCTTTGCTCAAGTTAGTCGAGTCGGTACGCATGTAGGTAATGTAGCCCGCTTCATAAAGTCTTTGAGCTAGCATCATGGTCTTTTTCACACCAAAGCCCAAGCGTGTGCTCGCCGCTTGTTGCAGTGTGGAGGTAATGTAAGGCGCAGATGGTTTACTCGACGTGGCTTTATCTTGCCGTTGTTGTACCACAAACTGTTGTTTTTCTATCAAGGCAACGGCAGTTTCGCTTTGTTGCTGGTTAACAGGTTTGTACTCCACACCATGCTGCTTATGCACTTGCAACAACAAAGGGTTTTTGTCGTTAGTTACATCAGCTTTAAGTTCCCAATATTCGTCGGGTACAAAGGCACGAATCACACGCTCTCGCTCTACTACCAACTTTACAGCAACCGATTGAACCCGACCCGCAGATAGCCCACGGGCAAGCTTTGCCCACAATAGTGGTGACACCATAAAGCCCACCACGCGATCTAAAAACCGGCGTGCTTGTTGGGCATTAACATGATCTATATCTAATTCACCAGGGTCGGCAAAAGCGGCTTGAATCGCTGTTTTAGTAATTTCGTTAAAGACCACCCGCTGATAACGGCTTTGATCTCCACCAATGGCTTCACGAAGGTGCCATGCAATGGCTTCCCCTTCTCTATCCAAATCCGTCGCCAGGTAAATAGTGTCTGCATCTTTAGCAAGCCGGCGTAGTTCTTCTACTACTTTTTCTTTACCTGGGAGAATTTGGTAATCTGCCCGCCAGTCATTTTCTGGGTCTATGCCCATGCGCCTAACAAGCTGTTGGCGCGACCTAGCCTGCTTGTAAATAACTTTATCATCAGGGTCCATAGCACGAACTTTGGCGGCCTCTAACGCACGAGCTTTAGGGTCTGCACTGCCTGGAGGGGCCTTGGTTGGTAAATCACGGATATGGCCAACACTGGATTTGACAATAAAATCTGAGCCCAGATATTTATTGATAGTTTTAGCTTTGGCTGGTGATTCGACAATAACGAGGGACTTACCCATGTTGTTTTATTCCAATAATTACACTTTCACCGCATCTTTCACGGTAGCTTTATGGCGCCTAAGTGTAGGCACATATCTGAGAAGGTCAAGCCTTTGTTGAGAGACCTATTGTTTAAAATTTCATTTTTCGAGCAAAAAAGCAAGCCTTTCAATTAATTTTCAACTAACAAAATCACAAAAGGCTGGGTAACCAGCCTTTTGAATTTATTGAAGTTTGTCAAAATTTTGTTGCGTTTTTACAGTACTCACTTTTACAAATGTTCAAATATTGTGGCGATACCTTGGCCCATACCAATACACATTGTGGCTAAACCAAACTGTTCATCTTGTTTATGCATACGCGTCAAACAGCTCACAGAAATTCGTGTGCCAGAGCAACCCAAAGGATGACCTAAGGCAATGGCACCACCATGCAAGTTCACTTTTTCTTCTACTTTATCGATCAGCTTAAGGTCTTTTAATACCGGTAACGCTTGCGCTGCAAAGGCCTCGTTAAGCTCTACCACACCAATATCTTCAATGGTTAAACCTGCACGCTTTAAAGCTTTTTTGGTGGCCGGTACTGGGCCATAACCCATAATAGAAGGATCACAACCTGCTACTGCCATAGACTTAATACGTGCTAATGGCTTTAGACCTAGCGCCATAGCCTTAGCTCCAGACATTAACAACATAGCAGAAGCACCATCACAGATGGCCGACGAAGTGGCTGCAGTAACGGTACCATTTTTAGGGTCAAACACTGGGCGTAAGTTAGCCAAAGATTCGAGATTAGTCTCTGGGCGAATAATTTCATCGCCACTAACTTTAATGAGACGACCATGCGCATCATGGCCTTCAATGGCAATAATTTCACGATCAAAGTCGCCGTTTTGCGCAGCTTGGTGGGCTAAACGGTGCGAACGTACCGCAAACTCATCTTGCATTTCCCGGCTAATGCCGTGCATTTTACCTAATAACTCAGCGGTTAGGCCCATCATCATGGCCGCTTTTGCAGCATGTTTACTACCTGCTGGGTTTATATCAACCCCATGGTTCATGGCCACATGCCCCATATGTTCCACACCACCCACAACAAAAAAATCGCCATTATCTGTAGCAATCGCTTGGGCTGCTGTGTGCATTGCTGCCATAGAAGATCCACATAAACGGTTCACAGTTTGAGCGGCAACAGTATGAGGAATAACGCTCAATAAAGACGCGTTACGAGCCACATTAAACCCTTGTTCTAGGGTTTGGTTTACGCACCCCCAAATCACGTCTTCTACGTGGGCTGGATTAAGTTCTGGGTTACGAGCAAACAGGCCGTTTATCACCGCAGCAGAAAGGTTCTCCGCTCGCACATTTCTAAACGCACCACCTCTGGAACGGCCCATAGCAGAACGAGCACCGTCTACGACAACTATATCATTGGCTTGTAATTGCATGTTTTTCTCCGAGTTTAGTTAGCTGGCTGCAACTTGCCATAAAATGTTTCGCCAAGGGCGGCCATTGCACGCATTTGAGTAGGTACTGCATAAAGTGGGCTCACTGCAGCCAAGGCGTCTGCTTTTTCACAGAAAGCTTGTAAGCCAATGGTATCCATGTATTTTAGGGCACCGCCCAAAAAAGGTGGGAAACCAATACCATAAACCAGTGCTAAGTCTGCTTCTGCTGGGGTTGCTACTATATTTTCTTCTATACAACGGGCCACTTCTAGACACAAAGGAACCATCAAGTGGTCAATAATTTTTTCATCACTTAGCTCTACTGGGTTAGCACATAAACCTGCCAGTTTTTCGACCATTGATGCATCGACTTGTTTTTGTAAGCGGCCTTTTTTATCTTTTTCATAGGCGTAGAAACCAAGGCTATTTTTCTGGCCAAAGCGCTGTTCTTTGAACATCAAATCAACCGCAGCTTCGCCTTGCCCAGCCATACGTTCAGGAAAACCTTCTGCCATTACTGCTTGGGCATGGTGTGCAGTATCAATACCTACTACATCAAGTAAGTAGGCTGGGCCCATAGGCCAACCAAAGCGCTCCATCAACTTGTCTACCCGACGAAAATCAATACCCTGCTCTAATAAAATACCAAAGCCACCAAAATATGGGAACAATACGCGGTTTACAAAGAATCCCGGGCAATCGTTCACAACAATAGGCTTTTTACCCATAGCATTGGCGTAGCCCACTGTTGTGGCAATGGTTTCATCACTGGTTTGGCTACCACGGATGACTTCGACCAAAGGCATTTTATGGACCGGATTAAAAAAGTGCATACCACAAAAACGGGAGGCGTCTTTTAAGCTTTTAGCCAGCAGGTCAATAGAAATAGTAGAGGTGTTAGAAGTAATCACTGCACTGTCTTTAACTTGGTTTTCTACTTCGGCTAACACTAACCCTTTTATTTTGGGGTTTTCTACTACGGCTTCTACTACTAAATCAACGTTGGCAATGTCGGCATAGTTTAGCGTAGCCCGAATGTTATTGAGTACCTTAGCCATTTGAGCAGGTTGCATACGACCACGACTGATTAGCTTTTCAAGAATACCTGTTGCTTCATCCAACCCCAACTGAATGGCGGCTTCAGCAATGTCTTTCATAATGATGGGAATGCCTTTGGAGGCCGACTGGTAGGCAATACCACCACCCATAATACCAGCACCCAGTACGGCTGCTTGCTCAACCTTGGAGGCTTTAGGCGCCAAGGTTTTAACGGTACGTTTAAGGTACTGGTCTGCAAGGAAAATACCCACTAGGTTTGCCGCCACTGCCGTTTGGGCCATTTTTGCAAAACCTTTAGCCTCGACTAATAAAGCCTTATCACGAGCCATGCTTGCATGCTTTTGCATGGTTTTTATGGCAGTTACCGGGCTTGGATAATGAGGACCTGCTTTTCCCGCAACGAACCCTTTAGAGGTTTCAAAGGCCATCATCTGCTCCATCGGGCCTAATGACAGCTTAGCTATTTTGGTAGCACGCTTGGTTTGGTAATCTAGATCACCAGCAATGCACTGGCTGAGCAAATGCACTCCCGCTTCAAGCAACTGGTCGTTTGCTACAACCGCATCAACCGCCCCATCTTTCAGGGCCTGTGCTGATTTCTTTTCGTTAGCACCACAGATCCATTCAATGGCATTATCTAAGCCAATAAGTCGTGGTAAACGGACTGTACCACCCCAACCTGGAAAGATACCTAATTTTACTTCTGGCAAACCTACTTTGGCTTCTGGCGTCATGATGCGGTAATCGGTGCTCAAACACACTTCAAAACCACCACCTAACGCTAAACCATTTATTAGTGACACCGTCGGCATTGGTAAGTCTTCAATAGCACTAAAAATGCTATTGACGTGCATGTTAGCATCGATTAAAACTTGCTCTTCAGTTCCAAAAAAATGCAAAAATTCAGTAATGTCTGCACCTACAATAAATGACGGCTTGGCACTGACTAACATCAGGCCTTTCACACCACTGGCACCGACAAGAGCATTAATAGCTTGTTGTAATTCAACTAATGTTGCTGCATTAAGCTTATTAACTGACTGGTCTTTAAGGTCAAAGGTTAACTTGGCTAACTGATGGTCGTACATCTCGACCTGAATGGCGTTACCTGCATAAATCATGCATGGGCTCCTTGGGTGAATTTAACGGGCGTATGAAAATTCTCAACGTTAATGAACAATTTCATACGCTTGTTTGAAACAGTATTAGCACTTTAAACCAGCCTGAGGCAAAGTCAACCCTGACTCTTGAACCACAAAACAACGATAAGGTCTTAAAAATTACCAGAAACCAACTCTTTTAATACCTTTTCTAAGTCGTCCAGTTGCTCTGGGGTTGCTCTTTCGTACCAGTAAGCGTGAACTGAGATGGGGGTAACACCCAGTGCATAAACGTCGCTAGGTAAGTGTTTGATCAGCTCAGCTAACCGATTTAACTGTTCAGGTTTGAGTGCACCTTCACCCCGATTCCAGCACCATCCCTGTGGTAAACCTTGGGTATTCAGCCCGCCTGCTTTAAATATTTCCCACGTTGCTTTTTTAATGGCACTTATGCCGCCTTCCCTATTATGGTTGCTACGTCGTGCCAAGCCATAGCTTGTAGCCAGGTAGCTTTCTGGTGCAATTTCCCCTTGCTCCCGAGGGCCTTGGAGCTTACCCACTCTGATCTGCAGGCCTTTAACCATAGCTAGTTGGCGTATCTTAGCTTGTGCTCTTTGTAACGGTGAGGGCATCACCCACGCCACAGATCCTATTAAGGATAGACACACCAGAATAACTATCATCAATTTTATTTCCACGACCACTCCATTAACTAAATAATCAAAATTAACAGCCAATACTAACTAATGTTTGATACATATAAAATCTTTGTGGCCAAATCTACATCACAAAAAGACTGTGTTACACTCGGGTTAATCAGTAACTGCAATTAACCCACTTCGGAGGATGTAACATGGGTACTTATCAAAACATTTTAGTTGCCATAGACCTTAACGAAGAAGCTGATAAAGTCGTGCGAAAAGCATGCCAAATGGGTTTACAAACGGGCGCAAAACTCACCCTAATCCACGTCACAGAACCGTTAAGTTATGCCTATGGTGGCGACATACCTATGGACTTATCTTCCATCCAAAAACAATTACATGAACATGCTGAACAACGCATGAGCAATTTTGTTCAACAGCACAAGCTGGATGATGTAGATCAGTTGTTAGTGTCTGGTCATATTGAAACAGAAGTTCACCGTGTAGCAAACGAACTCAGTTCAGACCTCATTGTAGTAGGCAGCCATGGACGCCATGGCCTAGCTCTATTACTGGGCTCTACGTCCAACGGCATCTTGCATGGTGCAACCTGTGATGTGTTAGCAGTAAGGATTTAGCCCGCGCACATTGCCTCTACTTCTAACCACCGTTCCATAGCTTTTTCTAGTTGCATTTCCTGGGTTTCTAATTGCGATAGGCGAGCACTGACATGGTCCTGCCCTTTACTGTAAAAGTCGGCATGGCCTATTTCAATTTGTAAGGCTTCAAGTTCTGCCTCTAGTGCCTCCACTTGGGCAGGTAACAAATCTAATTCACGCTGCACTTTATAGCTTAGTTTTACCGCAAGTTTCGCTTTTTCTTTTGCCTTAAGAGGTGTAGCAGCCATTCCCGTTGGCTTGCTATGACCTTGCACAGTAGGCACCTGCAACTTACCTCCGCGTGCTACCCAATCACTGTACCCACCCACTGAATCAGTAATATGCCCCTGCCCATCAAATACTAAACACGAGGTAACTACACGATCTAAAAACGCACGGTCGTGACTTACTAGCAGCACAGTACCTGGGTAGTTGGCCAACATTTCTTCCAACAGTTCCAAGGTTTCAATATCTAGGTCGTTAGTAGGCTCGTCCAATACCAACATATTTGAAGGCTTACTAAACAGACGGGCCAACAATAAACGATTACGCTCACCACCAGAAAGGCTACTTACTGGGCTACGCACACGCTTAGGAGAGAACAAAAAGTCACCTAGATAGCTCATTACGTGACGTTCTTTACCGTTAATATCGATACTTTCACGACCTTCAGCAAGGTTGTCCATAACTGTTTTGGTAAGATCTAATTGGTCACGTAATTGGTCAAAGTAGGCAACCTCTAACTTAGTACCCCGTTTTACTGTACCTGAATTGGGTTCTAACTGGCCTAGAATTAGTTTAAGTAAAGTAGACTTACCCACCCCATTGGCACCCACAAGACCAATACGATCTAACTTAAGCAAGTTTAAATCAAAATCTTTAATCAACGTTTGCTCACCATAACCATGGCTAACGTTCTCTAGCTCACACACCAGCTGGCCCGATTTAGCAGCTTGCGCATGCTGTAACTTCACATTGCCCTGGCGCTCTCTTCGGTCACCACGTTCTTTACGAAGTGATTCAAGAGCTCGCACACGGCCTTCGTTGCGGGTACGACGTGCCTTAATACCTTGACGAATCCATACTTCCTCTTGCGCTAGCTTTTTATCAAATAGTGAATTGTGGCGATCCTCTTCCATCAATTGCTGTTCACGGTAGGCTAGAAAGCGCAAATAGTCACCGGGAAAGTAGTTTAATTTACCACGATCGAGCTCTACAATTTTGTTAGCTAATACCTGTAAGAAGCTCCGGTCGTGAGTAATGAAAATAATGGCGCCACTAAAGTCTAATAACTGCTTCTCTAACCATTCAATGGCCAATATATCCAAGTGGTTGGTAGGCTCATCCAATAATAACAATGTAGGTTCAGAAACTAAGGCCCTGGCTAAGGCTACACGTCGTCTCCAGCCACCTGATAACTGACTAAGGATTTGTGCACCATCTAGGTTGAGGCGGGTCAAAATTCGCTCTACCTTGGTTTCCATTTGCCAGCCATCTAACTCATCAATGCGATGGCTCACAGTTTCTAACTGTTTCATGGCTTTGTCGTCAAGCTCACCCATGGCAATTTCGTCATAGCGTTTACGAATATCATAAACCTCACCCATACCCATGGCGACTAATTCGCTAACACACAAGTCTTCACGATCTGGTAGGTCCTGTTGTAGGTAACCTATTTTACATGCAGGGCTACGCCAAACGTTACCACTATCCGGTAATTGCTCCCCTACTAATAGCTTGATAAGGCTAGATTTACCAGCGCCATTCCGGCCGATAAGGCACACTCGATCACCAGCATCAATCTGTAAATTAACATCGTCAAGTATCGCCACATCACCATAAGCGAGATGGACTTGTTGTAAACGCAATAAATTCATTAAAGGACCTAAGGTAGAGCACAATTCACCGGTAGCACTTGGCACGGATGAGTTATTAAATAAATAGCGTTAATTATAACGTTTCTTATGGGCTTTCATATACTTAAAGGTTAGAAATTCGACACAATAAGGTGGCCTAGTTGAAAAATGAATTTATCCAAAGACTGTTGCTAATAAAAAACAAGCACTCACTAATACCTATTACATAAATAAGGTTTTCAGTTTGGCTAAAAATTTTATGGACTGCAGAGACCAAAGGTTTAATATTTTTCTGTTATCATGCCGTCATACAACAAGATGAAGCAGAAAAAAGATGTTGAAAACTTCTAACATCACCGATATTGGTGTCAATTTAACCAACAACCGATTCACCAAAGATCTTACCAATACGATGCAGCGCAGCCTTGATGCAGGGGTTCACCGCCACATTATTACTGGCACTTGTTTGCGCTCTAGCCAACACGCACTAGAGCTAAGCCTTGATGATACCTTGCTTACTGAGCGTTTTGCGACGGCAGGTTTTCATCCCCACAGCGCAAGCGAAAACAACCCTGACTCTTGGCAGCAGTTAAACCAGCTTTGGCAACATCCCAAAGTTGTTGCTATTGGCGAAACTGGATTAGACTTTAACCGTAATTTTTCTACCCCAAAACAACAACTAGACAGCTTTGAGCAACACTTGCAAGCCGCTGTAGAACTTCAGCTGCCACTATTCTTACATGAACGCGATGCCTCAAATGAATTTTTGGAACTCATCAAACAATACCGATCTGGCTTTGGCAAGGCTGTTTTGCATTGCTTTACAGGAACCGAAGCCTTCCTTAAGCATCTACTAGAACTTGATATACACATTGGCATCACAGGATGGATTTGTGACGAACGTCGTGGAGAACACCTACAAAGTGCTGTTAAACTGATTCCCGATAATAGGCTGATGCTAGAAACAGATTCACCCTACCTGTTACCCAGAGACATGCGGCCCAAACCTAAATCTAACCGCAATGAGCCCGCTTATCTGCCTCATATTTTACAACGTGTGGCGCACTTTCGAGGTCAGAGTGTGCACGACCTTGCATTACAAACAGAAGTTACAGTAAACGAGTTTTTTGGCTTGGCTTAGATTTTTTTGGTTTAGATGTGCCTGGCTTAGGTTAAAAGTCACTAACCGCATCACTATCAAACGGCCAAAACAGCACTTTTTGGTTCTGCAAGCAGCGCAATACTGGAATTTTAGCACCGTAAAGCGCCACCAGTTCATCGGTATCTGCAATATCAATCAACTCCACCTCTACTAGTGATAAATCTAAACATTGAACAAGTAAAGTTTCAGCTAAGTCACACAGGTGACATCCGACCGTACCCAGCAACTGCAACTGTCGCTTAGGGTACAATATCAAGATTAGGCATAGCCTCAATATTGGACATTATTAAACACTGGCCGGATTGTTAGCACTAACCAAGACGCAAGGCTGGTCAGTTAAGTTTCGAAACCGGTGAGGTTGCGAACTAGTGAAGTAATAACCATCACCCACATGTAATATTTCCACCTGTTCTGACACGGTAACTTCCAAACAACCGCTAATTACAATGCCAGCTTCTTCACCCTCATGGAGCAACATCTCCACACCAGTATCCGCACCTGGCGGGTAAGTTTCATGTAATAAGGACAAACTACGCGGGTCATGATTATAGCCCACTAAACGCATAGCAATTTCACCTGAACCCATATCCGGCAACTCATTACCTTTATAAAATACATGTTGTTGCACTGGCACTTCTTCAACAAAAAAGGCTTGCAGTGACATAGGCACACCGTCTAAAACCTTTTTTAAAGAACTCACTGACGGGCTGACTCGATTTTGTTCAATTAAAGAAATAGTGCTATTGGTCACCCCAGCCCGCTTAGCTAATTCTCGCTGCGACAAACCACGTTTTTTACGCACAGCTTTAAGGCGCGCACCCACATCAAGGCTCACGGGCAGAGTCCTCCTCACTGGCTTGTTCTATCATCGCCTCTGGCAAGCCTTTTTTGGGCTGAATACCACCTAGATTAACAATTTTCTGAGCGCGGTTAATAAGATTTCCACGGCCAGAAGATAAACGTTTATGAGCCGTGTCGTAGGCATCTTGAGCTCTAACGAGATGATTACCAACGTTGTCCATAGAAGTGACGAAATCGACCAATTTTTTGTGCATCTCTTCAGCTTGACGGGAAATTTCTTTTGCATTTTGGCTCTGGTGCTCATAGCGCCAAATATTATGAATGGTCCGTAATACCATTAACAAGGTGGCAGGACTCACTAACATAATATTGCTTTTCATAGCACTAACAAACAAATCTGAATCTGCCTGCAGGGCTAACATATAGGCTGATTCTATCGGAATAAACAACAACACATAGTCTAAACTAGATACGCCTTCAGCACTTTCATAAGACTTACCACTGAGCCCTTTAATATGGGCTTTAACTGAAGCCAAATGCTCCGCCAACGCCACACTGCGGTCAGCATCATTCTCTGCACTTTGATAACGCTCATATGCCACCAAGGTGACCTTGGCGTCAACTACTACATCTTTATTTTCTGGCATATGTACCACCACGTCTGGCTGTAAACGCTTGCCATCAGTTTGCGTCAAGTTAACCTGACTGTGGTATTCATGCCCCTTGCGCAGGCCAGACTGCTCTAACACTTGTTCCAGTACCATTTCACCCCAGTTGCCTTGGGTTTTATTATCTCCTTTAAGGGCCTTGGTGAGGTTTATCGCATCGCTACTAAGCTTATTATTCAACTCTAATAAGCTGTTAATTTGCTGTGTTAAGCCTGCTCGGTCACGTGCATCTTTATCATATACATCATCAACTTTTTTCCGAAAATCACCTATCTGCTGTTTTAAAGGATTGAGCAAGTGGCCTAGTTGATCTTGATTTTGACTAGATAACTGATTGGCTTGTTGCTTTAAGGAAGATTCAGCAAATTGCTTAAGATAGGCATCAAATGTCTCTTGTGTTTGCAGCTGTTGTTGCAATTGTAATTGATAGGCCTCTTGCTGAGCAGCAAGCTTAGTTTGTAAACTCGCATTGGTTATTGCAGCCTGGTTTAGCTGTGCCTGTGTTTGGCTCTGCTGTTGCTGGGACTCTTGTAATTGATCTTGTAACAACGTTGACTGATCTTGAGCTTGCTCAAGCTTCACTTCAAACTGTGCTAAAGCCAATTGCTGATCAAGGTGCTGCTGCGCTTCTATGTTCCTCAGATCATCATTTACCTGGTCCGGCACACTGCGTCCTGCAGCACCGCGGCTCGCAAAATAGATGGTGCAAAGTGTCATTGCACCAGCAAAAGCCCAAAGCATATAGTCTAACATTGATTAAACCATCCAACCTTGAGCCATGGGCACCAGCCCAATCAAAGCAAAAGCGGTGTAAACTAAACTGCCAAGCTTTGGCTTCAGCATACGACTTAGAAATATATAATAAATAGCAGGAAAACTAACCACCAAAAAGCTCACAGGGATCCACCATGCGAGGTTTTGGCCACCATAAATTATCGTAGCGATAAGAGCGATAACAGCTAAGTTTCCAGCCGCTAGATAAATTCCAGGCACACTTATCTGGGAGCTATTTTCTTTGTCATCTGGGGTATTGAGAGTTTGCTTATTTTGAGTTAAAACGTCATGACCCACTTGGCGCGCATGTAATGCAGCACCCATGGCAAAAGCACCAGCTAGGGTAAATATATAGATGGGTTCCATGGTCGTCTTCCGAGCAGATACGATAGGGCACCATGGTAACAAAATTAATGCACCGCTTCACCTAACGCCGGGCGTTTTGGCCGCAGCAAGTCAAATTGCTTACGTAACTCTATTAATGGCTTAAGCCCATGATCTAGGGGATCTTCTGGCAAATCTAACCAATTGACACTGTGGATGCGGGTCATCAGGTCGTATTCACCAACGATGGCGTCTAAAAACATCAGTGCTGCGTCGGTTTGAGGTGCATCCTCAAGTATTGGTAGCTCTTCTAGGTATAGATCTAAATGCAGCTCTTCGCCTATATTACGCAACCCAAAAAATAGCTCATCCAATTCCAGTACTGCATCACCCACTTCGATAGCTTCTGGAATGTGCTCTACCCTAGGGTTAAATGCGAGTACTTTAATGTTATTCAACGGTGGCGCAGCAGCCACCAAAAATAAAACCGTATCAATACTCTGATTATACCCATCACAACCAAAAACCAATTCTATACCTGTGCCAGCTTCATCACGGGCACAAAAGACGGTGAGATGTGGGTCCATATCAGATAGTTGATCCTGTACTTCTTCAAGCAACTCTTGAGCTAACGCAGACTCTTCATCCACTAAGGTAAGAAGGTGATCTGCGTTATCGCTCACAAGTTGCCAAAAGTTGTGCATATAGGTGTCATTCATAAGAAATCTTCGCATACTCTAAGTTGCCACTAATTGGTATCAACACCACTAGGGCATAACGTAAAAGGGAGTGCCGAAGCACTCCCTTTTTAAAATACAGATTTTAGCAGCTTATTGCTTGCCCATCTGCGCCTTGATCAAGTCACCGATGGTAGTAGGACCATCAGTAGCTACTTCTACTTCGCGAACATCGCGCATAGCTTTCTTCTCGTCTGCTACATCCTTGGCCTTGATAGACAAGTTGATAGAGCGATTACGACGATCAACAGCCATGATCTTAGCTTCAACACTGTCACCAACCTTAAGTTCGTTATGTGCGTCTTCAATACGATCAATGCTTATTTCAGAGGCCTTAAGTATTGCGTCGATGCCTTCAGCAAGCTCAATTACAGCTTCCTTAGCTTCAACAGACTTAACCGTGCCGTTAACGATAGTGCCACGGTCGTTAGCTGCAACGTACTCACTGAATGGATCGTTTTCTTGCTGCTTGATACCAAGAGAGATACGCTCTTTCTCAGAATCTACAGATAAGATAACTGCACTAACTTCGTCGCCCTTTTTGTAGTCACGTAGAGCGGCTTCGCCTTCTACTTCCCAAGAAATGTCAGACATGTGCACTAGGCCATCTAGGTCGCCTTCTAGGCCAACAAAGATACCGAAATCAGTGATGGTCTTGATATTGCCAACAACCTTATCACCAGCAGCATACTTCTCAGCGAATTCAGCCCATGGGTTGCCCACACATTGCTTGATGCCTAGAGAAATACGACGACGTTCTTGGTCTACGTCCAAGATCATCACTTCCATAGCGTCGCCAACGTTAACAACTTTAGATGGGTGGATGTTCTTGTTAGTCCAAGACATTTCAGAAACGTGTACCAAACCTTCAACGCCGTCTTCAATAGAAGCAAAGCAACCGTAGTCAGTGAGGTTAGTTACAGTAGCTTGTACGCGATGACCATTAGGGTAACGTGCTTTGATAGACGCCCATGGATCTTCTTGTAGTTGCTTAAGGCCCAAAGATAAACGGCCGCTGTCCTTATCAAACTTGATAACGCGAACAGTGATTTCGTCACCTGGGTTCAACATGTCACTTGGGTGTGCAATACGCTTCCAAGCCATGTCGGTAATATGTAGTAAGCCGTCAACGCCACCTAGGTCTACGAAAGCACCATAGTTGGTTAGGTTCTTAACATAACCCTTAACGTCCATGCCTTCTTCAATGCTAGCCAACAATTCGTCACGCTGTGCGCTGTTAGCTTCTTGCATTACTGCGCGACGTGAAACAACCACGTTGTTGCGCTTTTGATCTAGCTTAATTAGCTTGAATTCAAGATCCTGACCTTCTAGGTGATCGACGTCACGTACTGGACGAACATCTACCAAAGAACCAGGTAAGAATCCCTGAATGTTGTTGATAGCAACAGTAAAGCCACCTTTAACCTTGCCGTTGATAACGCCAGTGATGGTCGCTTCTTCGTCAAAGGCAGTTTGCAATACATCCCACGCTTCGGCGCGCTTGGCCTTTTCGCGTGAAAGTTTAGTCTCACCAATGCCATCGTCGACACTTTCTAGAGACACCTTAATTTGATCGCCAATCTTAACTTCTAGTTCACGAGAATCGTTATAGAATTCTTCGATAGGAATGATGGCTTCAGACTTAAGGCCTGCGTGTACCGTTACCCAGTCACCGTCGATGTCTAATACGGTGCCCATAACAACAGCACCAGGACGCATTTCAACAGCAATTATGGATTCTTCAAATAGATCTGCAAAGCTTTCGCTCATGTTTTTATACCAGACGTTGTGCAAGACGAAAGTGCCTGCAAAGCAACGCTCGTTTAGCCTGAAGGTCAGCTGCAACAGGGAAGTTAAGTGGACGCGGTGTGTCAGGAACTGACGCCTAAAATGACACTAACGATTTTTGCGCGAGGCGTATTGTACACCGACAGCGCACTTACAGCAACTCGCAAGTACCTAATTAGAGTATCAACTTGGTTGTCATTTAGCCATGTTCTGTTCTGCTGAGGGGGCCTAATAGCAACCTAAATTTGAATTTAAACCAAGGCTTACCAATCGCCCATTTCGATGCAGACATTTATAGCACTTAGGTGCTATAAAATCATCACTAAAACTTTTATAAAAGCCTGAGCACAAAAGACTTTAAGCAGAAATAGTGATGGGTTCAATTAACCAGAACAACATAGAAAACCTACAAAAAGGCACTCAATTGTATAAACCTGATTATCGAAAAAACGTTACTGTAAATTATTAAACTTAAAGTTTGTTTATTTTTCATCAAGCGGCATTAAATATTTCCTCCAAAAGATGAAAAAAACCGCTGCTATTGCCTTTAAAGTAATGGGCATCATCTTGCTCACCCAAGCTCTTAGGCCTGCTTATATTGCATGTAAAAACGACTTAAGTTGGGATCAATATGCACTGATGGTGCTAATCAGTTTGTTTGTTTTTAACTACAGCAGGTGAGCAAACTTAATGAGTGGTTAACACTCAATACCCCTGACCCCCAATTGAACAACCATTTAGCTAAACTTAACTATTCTATTTAAATTATACCCCTGCGCTGGGCAGATAATTCTTGTGGTCGGGTAAAGTTTATACAACACGGGTAAAACTAATGTTCAAAGGGATATGTTTAGGCCTCATTATTTTATTGCCTACAGAGCGAGTTATGGCGATTGAAGAACCCACATATGCTATTTTAGAGATCTTTAAGAATTTAGAACTGTGAGCTTACAGCCTATAATTGTGGCACAAAAGTGTGTGGCTGGAAATTTACATCAAACCTCTAAAGCTGGCTTTGAAATAATTGCCAGTTACGTTTTTGGCAACACCAACTTGGGGGCAACCATTAATAATAAAATTAGCATCACTACCCCTGTGATATGCAGCTTTAAGCCAAAAGTTCGATACAAAGCACGCTACTTACTCGGCATGTGTGCCAACATCACCCACTGTAAAGACAGGTCCATTTTTAGCAGTGTCTGCCCGCCAAGGGGTGTTATCCCCCTGATTAGTTAGCACCATGGCCCAGTCTTAACAATACTTAACATGGATTTGACACAGTTCACTTAAATAGCCTCAACACACCATTACCTGGATCTTTTTCACCATAACATAAGCGCTGCAGTCACTACGAAAAATAGAATATTGGGTCATTAATTAGGCAAAAAAATTAACAATTTTTGGTCAGTTTAGCAAGTAAATATTTAAGTAATTATCATAGCAGCTCTTGGCCATGGCGCGGCCATTAAAAGACATTGTCATTAGTCTGTTAGAGGGTTAAATGAAGCCAGTGAAAAGGTTTTTTTAGCTGCTGTAAGCTTTAAATCACTGCCCTTAAGCTTAGTATTTTAGCTTGTCTGCTAGGTCAACTAATAGCATATGCGGCAAGGTGAGTGCAGCAAGTCCAATAAAGGTTACTTGCATAAGTGCTCTAGTAAAAGACTCCTGAAACAGCATTAGAAATACTCCTACAACAATCCAAGCCATTACGCTGTAAGCCATAGCCTCAATCAAACTACGCCGGCGCTCATTGTATCCTTTTAGGCTGCGCCATATGCGCATGATGTGATTACGGCTATGCCAGACACAAAAATACAGGGCAAACGTAATAAGGGGTGCAAGTGTAAAGGCTAACATTAATAGCATGATTAGATTAAGTAGTGGTTTACGCCACACAGGGTAAATAACGGCATAAACACAGTAAGCAGCAAAAAAGGCTAACCAAGGTAAAAAAATAAAGCTAATGCTTTGCATGAGCATGTCAGCCCCAGCTTTATCCACTAAAAGGGTAAACAAAGGCTGCACCTTTAATGGTTGCAGGCTTGGAATAACAACCACCACTAGCCCACCGTGGGCAATTAGCGGTAGCCATTGATGGTCAGTTTTTTTTGCTGCAAGCAATTTTGTGTCTGCAATATCGCTTGCACCAAAGTGCAGGGCTGAAATAAATAGAAAGGCCGCCAAGCTAACTAATGGCCATTGCCACCAGACCCACACAACCAAAGCCACCAGCATCAAATAAAATAAATTAAATGCAAGCCATCCAACCCAACCCCTGGGCCAACCCACACGGCGAGCTATCGCACCGTCTAAGCCACCATGGGGTATACCCATGAGCAGCACTGCACCAATGGCCCAAAGGTCCCAGCTAGTCATGGTTTAACCACTGTTTTAACGCCGCTTTTAGAAACGGCTTTTTTGGCATGGCTAAGATTACTCTGACCCATTCAATCGGCCGCGCTTGACCGAGCATAAAGCGCGAAAATTGATCAGCATTTAAGGCTTTGGCGGTCGCCATAAAAAAACTGACCCCCTTATCAGGCTCTGCCTTAAGGGCCCGGTTAAATACCTTATCCATAAACATTAAAGCGCCAGAGAATGCTTTGGGAAGCTCCGCTTTACCCGCTGTAATAGAATTTGCAAGGGCTTTCATCTGAGTTTGAATGGTGCTGAAAGCGTAGCCAGATGACAGGCGAATAGCGCCTCCAACTGCACCAATATTAACCACGTCAGCATTTTGAGGCTGCAACTTGGTCATAGGAATCACACCATATTCTTCGTGCAACTGAGCCTCAACTTCAATATCACGTTCCTTTAACCAGCAAGTAATAGCATTCCGATACCAGTCCTTGTCTTCAAGTTGATTTGAAATCATGGTGGACTCTACCAAGAGGTGTCGATCGGTATAAGGCAGTACGTAAATAAAATGCAGCCCACGCGACTGATCAACTCGAAAATCCATTAAGGTGGCAATGTCAGCATTATCTATTGGTTTTTTGAGGATTATTTCCCAGCCAATAAAATGCTGACAAAGGCTATTTTTTGGCACTTTCGGGGGTCGGCTGTCATAAATCACTTTTGCTCTATAGCTTTGACCCCCTGCATCAAATTGACCCCCACTTGCACCACTGCCCTTAGTTACAAGATTCTCAACTGGAGCCCTAAGCAGATTCACTGACTGTTTAAGGTGGGTTTCGCACCACTGCAAATATTGCTTTGAACTTAAGCACGTGTAGCGATATTGATGACTATGGTGAATTACTTCGCCACTGTGATCTATTAAGCGCCATTTATCCCAACTGCCGCGCACTGAAAGGCTTAACTCTAGTAGTTGTGGCGCTTGCGCCCACAGAGCCCAACTGCAGTCACGTTCAGATGCCGTTTTAGGCTCGAACACTGTGGCAAACAAACCATCTAACCGACTTGCCAAGGCCATACCCGCGCTGCCACCACCAATAATAGCAATGTCTAAGTCTATAATTTTATCTTCGCTGGACACCGGCTAATCCGTCTAAATGTTGGTGCAGTATCGTTTCATGGGGAGGAACTTTTTTGGGTCGCAAATCTGCCAGACTGCGCAGACTCAATAACACTTTTTCACTAGTTGTGACCATGACTCTACCATGCCACCAAACTAATTTACGACGTTTAAGAACCCAACCAATTTGGCGGTAAACGCGCAGTGCCATAGCAATAGACAGCCTTGATCGAAAAGGTAGCAACCGAATCCCTAGTTGCGCACTGGCATAGAACTGTTCTGAAAGATCTAACAAGCGGCTGATGGCCAGCGCCACCTGTTGTTGACACTCATCGTCTGCTTGGGCGATTTGTTGGGGGCTAAAATTAGCCCAACTTGCAGGTAAATAACGCCGATCCATCTTTGCGTCCTCCAGCACGTCACGAGAAATATTGGTAAGTTGCATCGCAATACCTAGATCAATGGCAAAACTGTCAGCGCGCGGTTCCTTACAGTTAAGCAATCGGCACATCATCAAACCCACAGTGCCTGCTACGGCATGGCAATAGCGCACCAACTCAGCTTCATTAACAAGGGCCGTGGGTTTTTGGTCGAGCAACATTCCGTCTAATAATTCAACAGCCGCACTTAGGGGAATATTGTACTGCTTAGCCAATATCATAAAGGCTTCAACTTCAGCTCCAGTTGCTACATCCTCACCCGCTAAGCGAGCTCGAATAGCCACCAGTGACGCCTGTCGGTCAGGTAAATCGCCGTCTGCCAAATCATCAACGTAACGGCAAAATAGGTAAAGCTTTGCGGCCCGATCAGCTTGGTCGGCACCCAAAAACTTACTGGCCCAATAAAATGTTTTCCCGTTGCGGGCTAGAACCTGTTGTGGTTGTGCAGTATCTGCAAACTCTTGGCTAGGCTGAGAAATTTTCATAACTTAGCCACCCGAGCCCACCTCTATCCCGGTGAGCAGTTCCTCAACCACCTTAGCCGAACTCACCACACCCGGTAAGCCCGCGCCAGGGTGCGTGCCAGCGCCAACAAAGTAAAGATTATCTATTGATTTATCACGGTTATGAAAGCGAAACCAAGCTGACTGGGTAAGGCGTGGTTCGATAGAAAATCCAGCCCCATGCATAGAGCGGTAGTCATTGGCAAAATCTTTTGGAGTCATCCAAAAGACCTCATCGATGACTGCCGATAGGTCAGGCAATATGGTTTCTTCTAATGCCGTTACTATGCGATCACGCAGCAATTCACCTTCGGTTTCCCAGTTAACGTTGCCCTGCAAGTTAGGTACTGGACACAGCACATAAAAAGATTCACATCCTTCTGGCGCAAAGCTCTTATCGGTGGCTGTGGGGCGATGCACATAAAGAGAGAAGTCATCACTCATGTGTTTGGCGTCAAAAATTTCTTCCAACAATTCTTTGAACCTAGGCCCCATCCAAATACTGTGATGAGCCACATCAGGGTAGAGCTTTTTAGTACCAAAATAAAGCACATAAAGCCCCATACTATAATGCTTCTTAATACTAGGTAAGCGTTTCTTTTTCTGCGGCAGCAAATGTTGATAACAAGTTTCTGGGTCGCCACCAAATACCACAAGGTCGGCGCTAATCACCTCATTGTTACTTAGTCGTACAGCCACAGCACGATTATTTTCTAGCACAATTTCATCAACATCAGCATTGAGTTGAATATTAATACCCTGACGCTCCATAAGGGCTGTCAATTCTTGTACCAATTTGCCAGTGCCACCCATGCAGAAAAATACACCCCAACGCCTCTCAAGATAGTGGATAAGGGTATAAATAGCCGTTGTCTTAAACGGATTACCACCCACCAGCAAAGGGTGGATTGAAAACGCTTGGCGAATGAGTGGGTGTTTGAGATGACTATTAACCATTTGCGAAACTGTTTTGTAGCACTTTAACATTAGCAGCGCCGGCACCTGTTTAACCATGTCCCAGATATTATTAAAAGGCCGGTGCACTAGCTGTTTAAATCCCACATTATACACCTGCCTAGACTTTTCCAGCAGCCTTAAATAGCCGTCTGCATCATCTGGGTTAAAGCGCCTAATTTCGGTTAAGGTGTCTTCTATACTGGCTCGGTAATCAAACTGACTACCATCGGCAAAGTGGAATCGATAAAAGGGATCTAACGGCACAAAGTCGAGGTGATCGGTGAGCTTTTCATCAAAAAGATTGAACAGTTCATCAAACAAAAATGGTGCGGTGATAACTGTGGGACCCGCGTCGTGACGGTAGCCACCTCGTTCAAATACTTGAGCTCGGCCCCCAAGACTGTCTAAACGCTCCATTAATGTAACATTACATCCAATAGCTCTTAATCTTAATGCGGTTGCTATGCCAGCGAACCCTGCCCCAATAACTACCACCGTTGTGCCGGCTCCAAACGTTTTTAATATCAAGCGATCTGCCCTTGGTGTTCTATTTCTATTTTCTGCTTTACAGCAGCCACTAAACTTTGGGTTACCGCATGTAACTCCAACGGTAAAGAAGTTACCAAATAATCTGCTTCTAAAAGCCAGTAATCAACCAGCTGATTAGCTTCCAAAATAGTATCACTGGAGGCCATACGGCGCTGCCACTGCACCAGCTGTTGGGTATCTTCAGACTGATACCAGTTTAAAAAATCTTCTCGTCCAGCACCCTGTTTCGCAAACAGGCTAACCACCAAGTTCGGTTTACGACCATCAAGATCACTCGACCGATGGCTTGATGGAATGATATCTTCAATGTCATTACGGCCTTGATAGGCTAGACCACATAGGCCTATTAGGTGTTCTAGGCCAGGAATATCGGCGCCTAGACCCGAGGCAATGGCGGCCCCTTTAATAGGGGCAATTAAAAGGGGTGTAGTTTTACCTTTGACGATCTGCTGCCACTGAGACAATTCAGCACATTGGCGCTGGGTTAAATCAGAAATTTGGCCACTACAGGTGGCTTGCATGGCTTGAGCTAATAAGGCTACCAAAACGCCACTGTAGGTTTGGTTTCTAGCACCCAACTCAAAGGCCTTTGCAACCATCCAGTCACCAAGGCAAAGCGCCATATCGGGCCCAAAATGTTGACGTATGCTTTCTTGTCCACGTCTATAAGTGCTGGCATCACTGATGTCATCATGAATAAGGGAGGCGTTGTGCAGCAGCTCACAAGCTGCTGCCCAATGCACATTATCTACTGTATTTAAACCTAGGGATAAACCACTGGTTAGCGCCAGTTGCGCTCTAAAAGATTTGCCTGGCTTGTTGAAATGGTATTCAGCGGCTGCGGCTAAACTGCTTTTTGGATGTGGCATCTCTCGCTTGTACAGAGCATTAAGCTCGACAAGCAAATTTAATCCGTGGGTAATATTTATTGGGGACATTACTCGTACCCTTGTCGTTTATAGCTGCTTGACGATATAATTAGTATATTAAAAAGAAAGAGCCAGCACAGCTGGCTCTTTCTATAGTTCCGTCAGATCAAATTACTTAGCATTTGCCTTTGAGTCTGAATCGGCTACTGCAGCTGCCCAAATTACTAGGCCGAATGCAATCTTATTCCATAGGTCGGCAATGTTGTACCAGAGGTTCAGCATACTGTCATCGGTAGCACCCATAAAGTAACCTAGGACGTAACCGATTGGATATATTGCCCAACCAACAGTAACTAACAAACGCATTGCACTGTAGGCCTTTTGAGCGATGGCATTACCACTTGCAGCATTGATCTTACTGGCTTCGCCATAAAAGATCTCTTGCATAATCCATACCCAACCCAACATTCCAACAATAAAGCCTGAAACTCTGTAAGTTTCGTTTACTTCGCCAACAAAACCACCTATCAGCATAATCAATGAGCCTGCTAGCAGACGCCAGAATACACCTGTGGGTACTTTTGTGATTGCAGAAAGAATCAAATAGAATTCAATAATCAGCAATGGCACTGTGAGTAACCAGTCAATGTAGCGGTAAACTGTTGGCGTTTCACCAGTAGCTACCCACACATCACGCATGTAAAAGTAATGCACTGCAGCAATCAAGGTCACTAGACCCGCTACCGTCAATGATGTCTTCCATTTACCACTTACACGATCACGCTCAATAAGAAAGAACACTGTCGCTGCAACCATGGCCATTGAAATTAGCCAAAAAGACATACCAACTGGATCGCTGGCGCTTAAATTATTAGTCATTTGAATTTCCTACTCTTTTATACCGTTATGATTAGTGCCGGCATGTTTATTGAGAGATCAACATACAAAACACTGCTTTTACAGATAAACCAGCATCTTGTATTTAAAGAAACCGGATAGCTAAAGTTATCAATTTTCTGAGGGCTATGCAAACAAATGCACCAAATTAAAAAATTAACGCACTAAATTAATGCAAATGTAAGTAAATGTAGGCAAATGTTAAATTTGGCGTTTGGCTTTGGTAAAAATAAAAAGTTTTAAGGCTAAATGATATCTTTGTCTAG
>MDSY01123270.1_pt1 | contig 30288 bp, 23 predicted proteins | sample 811131 | NCBI WGS metagenome assembly MDSY01 (sample SAMN05326643, study PRJNA326480) | marine metagenome | isolation source: seawater | place: Atlantic Ocean: South West | collected 2010 | reverse complement strand
ATATTATATTAAATTAAATTAAATGAATGATATTCGCAAGATAGCGGTAGGTCCTGATTATAAATCAGGGGCTATGCATTACGTTGTTGGTCAAGAAATACTTGGTGGTACACATATGATTCATTTAATTAGAAAAAATGAATCAAATCAATCACTAACTATTTTTATTGAAAACAAAAAAGGAGAAATATTTCTTTGGAAAGAATTTAATTTTTCTATGCCTGTTTCAATTGAATATAATATATATTTTGAATGAAGTCACCTTTTTATTTTATAGTAAAACCTAAAGACAACAGGAGATACGATAACACTAAAAAAATAGGTAATATAGATTTTATTACCAGTACATCAAAGGAAGACCATATCGCATCTAACCGATATGCAATAGTAGTAGAAACCCCAATAAACTATTCTGGTCCTATAGAAATAGGAGACATGCTTTTAGTTCATCATAATGTTTTTAAATATTATAATGATATGAAAGGAAAAGAAAGAAGTGGTAAAAGTTTTTTTAAAGATGATTTATTTTTTATAGATAATAATCAGTTTTTTTTATATAAACACAACAATATATGGAATGCACATTCTAAATACTGTATGATTAAACCTATTCCTAAAAAAGACCACTACTTAAAAACACATGAGAATAATGAACCGTTATTTGGCTTAGTTAAATATCCTAATAAATACTTAATTAGTAAAGGTATTAATAAAGGTGACAAAGTTTCTTTTAAACCTGAAAGTGAGTATGAGTTTAATGTTGATGGGGAAAAATTATACAGGATGTTTGACCATCAAATAACTTTATCTTTATGAATGTAAATAAAATAAAATTAGACATCATTAAGGCAGGTGAAAAAGCTGTTAAACAATTAATAAAAGTAGCTGAAGAAGAAATTATAAAATTTGGTAAAGATGATGAGCTTGCTGCAGATAAATTAAAAAATGCTGCAGCTACAAAAAAACTTTGTATTATGGATGCATTTGATATTCTTACAAGAATAGAATTAGAAAAAAATTTAATAGAAGGAAACGATTCAACAAAAACAAAAAAACCAGCACAAGGATTTGCAGAACGAAGATCAAAATAGCTTAATAAAGCAGTTAAAAGATTTTATTCCAAAAACAATTATAATCAGTAAAAACAAAGCAAAAGCTTGGGAATACGGTTATAATGAAAAGTATGATTTTATAGTAATTTCAAAATCAGGCCAAATTCAAGATATAATTGAAATAGATGGCTTGAGAATAGCACTTCCTAAGCCTACAAGTAAAATTTATTCCCGAAGTAAAACAAAATCTGAACAATATTGGGAGGCTTTTGATTATCCTAAAACACTACAAAAAATAAAATCTATATTCCAATGGCATGACGCACCATCAGCATTTAAAAATGAATGGGTAGATTATATTGAGCAAGAATTTGATAGAAGAGACGAAGGTTTTTGGTTTTTAAATAATGGTGTTGAGACTTATATTACAGGTTCACATTATATGTACATACAATGGACTAAAATAGATATAGGTCTTCCTGATTACAGAGATGCTAATAGAGTTTTTTATTTACATTGGGAAGCTTGCAAAGCAGACAAAAGAAGTTTTGGTCAAGATTACTTAAAAATTAGGCGTTCTGGATTTTCTTATATGGCTAGTGAAGAGTCGGCTAATATAGGTACAATTAGTAAAGACGCAAGGCTTGGAATACTTTCTAAAACAGGAGCAGATGCTAAAAAAATGTTCACAGATAAGGTTGTTCCAATAGTGAATAATTATCCTTTCTTTTTTAAACCGGTGCAAGATGGAATGGATAAACCTAAAACAGAATTAGCTTTTAGAGTTCCTGCGTCTAAAATTACTAAAAAGAATATGTATTTAGAAGATGAGGATATTGTTGAGGGATTAGATACTTCTATTGACTGGAAAAATACAGGAGACAATAGTTATGATGGGGAAAAGTTAAAATTACTCATTCATGATGAATCTAAAAAATGGGAAAAGCCAAATAACATATTAAACAACTGGAGAGTTACTAAAACTTGTTTACGTTTAGGTAGTAAGGTTATTGGAAAGTGTATGATGGGTTCTACTGCCAATGCATTAGAAAAAGGTGGTGGAAATGGTAAAAAATTATATTTTGATTCTAAAGTAGATAAAAGAAATCGTAACGGTCAAACTAAAAGTGGTTTGTATAGTTTATTTATTCCTATGGAATACAATATGGAAGGTTTTATTGATATACATGGAATGCCTGTTTTTTACACACCTGACGAACCAATTCTAGGAATTGATGGGGAATTTATAAAGCAAGGTGCTATTGACTATTGGGAAGCTGAAGTTGATAGTTTAAAAAGTGATCCTGACGCATTAAATGAATTTTACAGACAGTTTCCTAGAACAGAATCTCATGCGTTTAGAGATGAAAGCAAAGAGTCTTTGTTTAATCTTACTAAAATATATCAGCAAATTGATTACAATGATTCTTTAATAAAAGACAGGTTTATAACTAGAGGTTCATTTTCATGGAAAGATGGAATAAAAGATACTCAAGTAATTTGGACTCCTAATAATAGAGGTAGGTTTGTAGTGTCTTGGACTCCAAATAAACTTTTACAAAATAATAAGCACACAAAAAATGGAGTATTTCATCCCGGAAATCAACACATGGGTGCGTTTGGTTGTGACAGTTATGATATTTCAGGAACAGTTGGTGGAGGTGCTTCTAATGGCGCTTTACATGGAATGACTAAATTTCATATGGATGAGGGGCCTTCTAATGAGTTTTTTTTAGAGTATGTTGCTAGACCACAGACTGCAGAAATATTTTTTGAAGAAGTATTAATGGCTTGTGTTTTTTATGGAATGCCAATACTTATAGAGAATAACAAACCAAGGTTATTATATCATTTTAAAAATAGAGGATATAGAGGTTATAGTATTAATAGACCGGATAAAATCTATAATAAACTTTCAAAAACAGAAAAAGAACTTGGTGGAATACCAAATAGTTCAGAAGATATAAAGCAAGCTCATGCTGCTGCAATAGAATCTTACATTGAAAAATACGTTGGATTAGATTTATTAGAGACTTTTAGAGATAATGATATTATGGGTTCAATGTATTTTACAAGAACTCTTGAAGATTGGGCTAGATTTAATATAAACAATAGAACTAAATTTGATGCTTCTATTAGTTCAGGATTAGCAATTATGGCAAATCAAAAAAGCCTATATCAACCTGTTAAAAAAAAATCAAAAATAAAACTTAACTTTGCTAAATACGACAATAAAGGCAATTATAGTCAAATCATAAAGTAAATGAAAGAAGTAGAAATTAATATCAACCCAACAGCTTTTCCAAATCAATTTGTTTCTGATGCAGAAAAAAAATCTTTTGAATTTGGATTAAAAATAGGACAGGCTATTCAATACGAATGGTTTAGAAAAGATGGTGGCCAAAGTAGGTTTTATAATCAATGGGCTGATTTTCATAGATTAAGACTTTATGCAAGAGGAGAGCAGTCGGTTGCAAAATACAAAAACGAATTATCTATAGATGGTGATTTAAGTTATTTGAATTTAGATTGGACTCCTATTCCTGTTATTCCAAAATTTGTTGACATTGTAGTTAATGGAATGGCTGATCGTATATTTAAGGTAAATGCTTATGCTCAAGATGGAATGTCTTTAGACAAAAGAAGTAAATATCAAGTTCAGCTTGAAAAAGATATGCTTTCTAAAGACATAATGAAACAAGTTCAAGATGAGTTTGGTATAAATACTTTTGCAACATCTGAAGAAGAAATACCAAACACATCAGAAGAGTTAGCTCTTCATATGCAATTAAAATACAAGCCTTCAATTGAAATTGCAGAAGAGGAAGCAATAAATACTGTGCTAGCAGAAAATAGATATAGTGAAATACAAAAACAAATTTATTATGACCAAACTGTATTAGGTATTTCAATTTGTAAAAACACTTTTCAACCAGGTGCAGGTATTAAAATTGAATATGTAGATCCTGCAAATGTTGTATATAGTTATACTGAAAACCCTTATTTTGATGATTGTTTTTATTGGGGTGAAATTAAAACACTTCCTATAACTGAATTAAAAAAAATAGACACAAGTTTAACAAGAGCTGACATGGATGAAATTTCCAAGTACAGTCAAAGTTGGTATGATTATAATAATAGTGCTCAATATTACAACAATAGTTTATTTAGTATAGATAGTGCAACTGTTTTGTTTTTCAATTATAAAACAACAAATACGTTTACGTATAAAAAGAAAAAAAACGTATCAGGTGCAGAAAGATTAATCGAAAAAGATGACACATTTAACCCTACTGAAGAAATGATGGAAGAAGGTAGTTTTGAAAAAGTTTCAAAAACTATTGATATATGGTATGAAGGTGTTATGGTTATGGGTACTAATATACTTCTTAAATGGGAAATGTCTGAAAACATGGCTAGACCACAGTCCGCATCACAGGAAGTATATCCTGAATATGTAGCTTGCGCTCCTAGAATGTATAAAGGAATTTTAGAATCATTAGTAAGGCGTATGATTACGTTTGCTGATTTAATTCAAATAACTCATTTAAAACTACAGCAAGTTATTTCTAGAATAGTTCCAGATGGTGTATTTATTGATGCTGATGGTCTAAATGAAGTAGACCTTGGAACAGGCCAAGCTTATAACCCTGAAGACGCTCTTAGGATGTTCTTTCAGACAGGTTCTGTTATCGGGAGGAGCTATACTCAAGATGGAGATTATAATCAAGCAAAAGTGCCTATTCAGCAATTAAACAGTAATTCTGGTCAAGGTAAAATGCAAAGTTTAATAGGAGCTTATAATCATTACTTATCAATGATTAGAGACGTGACTGGTTTAAATGAAGCAAGAGATGGTTCAACTCCAGATTCTTATTCTTTAGTAGGCTTACAAAAATTAGCTGCATTAAGTAGTAATACTGCAACTAGACACATATTAGATGCAGGATTAAATATTAGTCAAAGGTTATGTACGTCTTTATCTAGTAGAGTTGCAGATATGTTAGAGTATTCTGATTTTAGAGAAGAATTTATAAATCAAATTGGAAAATTTAATGTTGGTATACTAGATGAAATAAGTAAATTATATCTAAGTGATTTCGGTATATTTATAGAAATACAACCGGATGAAGAAGAGAAAAAAATGTTGGAGCAAAATATTCAAATGGCACTTCAGCGTGATTCAATAAATTTAGAAGATGCGATTGACATTAGAGAAATAAGAAATATTAAATTAGCTAATCAAGTTTTAAAACTTAAAAGAAAAGGTAAAGAAGATTTAGATCGTCAAAACAAGGCTGCTGCAGCTCAACAGCAAGGACAAATAAATATGCAGTCTCAACAAATGGCTGCACAAACTTCAATGCAAAAGTTACAGATGGAGACTCAAGCTACTATGCAAATAGAAGAAGCTAAAGCTAATTTTTCTGTTAAAAAAATGCAAGGTGAGGCAGCAATAAAAGCCGAATTAATGAATTTAGAATTTGAACTTCAAATGAAATTAAAAGGAGTTGAAGTTGAAGGATTAAAAACAAGAGAACTTCAGAGAGAAGATGCTAAATCTAAAAGAATATCTCAATCTAATACCGAACAATCAAAATTAATAGAGCAAAGAAAAAATAATCTACCTCCAGTTACCTTTGAATCTAATGAAGATAGCTTAGATGGATTTGATCTTGCGGAGTTTGAACCTAGGTAACACATTAAAATAAATTAAAAATTAATTATATAAATTTGTAAAAATTAAATCAAATGGAATTTAAAGTTAAAGAAGTAAGTACTTTAGAACAAAAATCAGTTCAAGAGGTAGAAAAAGATCTTTTAGATAAACATGAGGAGAAATTAAATAATGATCAACCAAAAGCTGAGGAAGAACCAAAAGCTGAGGAAGGACCAAAATCTAATCAACCTGAAGACATAAAAGATGAAGACGTTCTTTCATATATTAAAAACAGATATAATAAAGAAATATCATCTATTGATGAATTATTTTCTCAAAGAGAAGTAAATAATGATTTACCAGAAGATGTTTCTAAATATTTAAATTTTAAAAAAGAAACTGGCCGTGGTTTTAATGATTTCGTAAAAGCAAATAAAAGTTACGATGATTTAAATGATGACCAAGTGTTAGCAGAATATTATTCTTTAACAGAAGAGGATTTAGATAATGAAGATATTCATTATTTAGTTGAATCAAAATTTTCATATGATGAAGATATAGATGATGAATCTGAAATTAAAAAGAAAAATATAGCTAAAAAAAGAGAGCTTTCTAAGGCAAAAAAGTATCTTAATGATTTTAAAGAAAAATATAGCATTCCTCTTGAGTCAAGTGGGAAGGCTGTTTCAAAAGAAATCCAAGAGGAACTTGATGCATATAAAAAGTTTATTCAAGAATCTAAGACTGTTAAAGAAGCTAATCATAAAAAAAATGAGTATTTTTCAAAGAAAACTAATGAGGTTTTTAATTCAGAATTCAAAGGTTTTGAGTTCGAAGTTGGAGACAAAAAAATTGGTTATTCTTATGGGGATGCAAATGAAATGAAAGCAAAACAAATGAATCTAGAAAACTTCATAGGAAAATATGTAGGTGATGACGGATTAATTTCTGATGCAAAAGGTTGGCATAAAGCTCTAAGTGCAGCAATGGATCCTGAACGTTTTGCTCAATATTTTTATGAGCAAGGAAAGTCAGATGGTGTGGGGGATATTTCTAAAAAAAGTAAAAACATTAATATGAATGTTAGAAAAACTCCACAAGTAATTGGCGATACAGGATTTAAAGCTAGAGCTGTTGGAGAAGATAATGGAAAAGGTTTAAGAATAAGAAGTAAAAATAGATAACAATTAAAAAAAGTAAAAAATGTCAGTACAAGCAACACCAGGATTTGACTTGCAACCAAGTTCGGAACAAGTATTATTGCAAACAAATTATATAACGAACTTTGATTTCTTAAATCAGTATCTACCAGATACTTACGAAAAAGAATTTGAGCGTTATGGAAACAGATCAGTAGCATCATTTTTAAGAATGGTTGGTGCTGAAATGCCTTCTAACTCAGACCTTATCAAATGGGCAGAGCAAGGAAGATTACATACGAAGTATACAAATGTAACTTCAGCAGCAGCAGCAGCAGCAGATACAGCAACATTAACTATTGGAGATACTTTAGTTCCTGGAACAGGTACTATTGCTATTCGTGTAGGTCAAACAATTATGTTGTCTGACAGTTCTATTGGTTCAACTAATAGTAACAAAGCAATTGTTACTGCAGTAGATACTGCAAACGGAACAATTGATGTAGCTTACTACGAAGCAGGAGGACAAACAATGGCAGCAGCAGTTGTATGTTCTTTGTTTATCTATGGTTCTGAATTCCAAAAGGGATCTATAGGAATGCAAGGACAGTTAGAAGCTGATGATGTTATTTTTGACAACTCTCCAATTATCATTAAAGACCGTTACGCAGTATCAGGTTCTGATATGGCTCAGATTGGATGGATTGAAGTAACAACTGAAAACGGTGCAACAGGTTTCTTATGGTATATGAAATCAGAGCATGAAACTAGACTTCGTTTTGAAGACTATTTAGAAACAGCAATGGTTGAAGCAGTACCAGCAGAAGCAGCTTCTGGAGCAGCAGCAATTGTTGAAGGAGTTGCTAGTGGTGTAGGAAACAAGGGTTCAGAAGGTCTTTTCTATGTTGTAGAACAAAGAGGAAATGTTTGGGCAGGTGCAAATCCTGATTCATTAGCTGATTTTGACGCTATTATATCTAGATTAGATAAGCAAGGTTCTATTGAGGAAAATGTTATTTTCTTAAACAGAAACTTTGGATTTGACATTGACGATATGTTAGCTGCTCAAAATTCTTATGGTGCAGGAGGAACTTCATATGGTCTTTTTGACAATGATGAAGAGATGGCTCTTAATTTAGGATTCACTGGTTTCCGTAGAGGTTATGATTTCTATAAAACTGATTGGAAATACTTAAATGATCCAACAATGCGTGGAGATATTGTAGGAGGTTCTGTAAATGGAATATTAGTTCCTGCAGGTTCTACTACAGTTTATGACCAAGTACTTGGTAAAAATGCTAAGAGACCATTCTTACACGTTAGATATAGAGCTTCAGAAACTGAAGATAGACGTTACAAGACTTGGATTACAGGTTCAGCTGGTGGAGCTGCTACATCGGATTTAGATGCGATGGAAGTAAACTTCTTGTCAGAAAGAGCTTTATGTACTTTAGGTGCTAACAATTTCTTTATTTTCAATAACTAGAAGTAAATATAGAGGTGGCAGAAACCCTAGAAGGGATGCCACCTCTTTTTTATAAATCAAATTAAAATTAAAATCAAATGTCAATAAAAGTAAAAGCGACAACATTAGCTTCAAAAAAGAAATTAATTTTTGTAAATAAAACTTACAAACTAACAAAAGACCAAGCACCTTTAAGTTACTCAATACCATCAAGAAATACAAAAAGAAAACCTCTTTTACATTTTGATGATCAAACAGGTTTAAACAAAATACTAAGATATTCTCCTAATCAAAAAAGCATATTTGAAGACGAACAAGATAGTAATGTAATATTAGAACCTATTGTATTTGAGGATGGATTATTATTTGTTCCAAAAGAAAATCAAATGTTACAAAAGTTTTTATCTTTTCATCCAGGTCTTGGGAATATGTTTGTAGAAGTAGATAAAGAAAAAGACGCAAGTTCTGATGTAGATTATTTAGACTTAGCATTGGATTCTCAGATTGCTGCAAAAGAATTAAATATTGAAATGCTTGAAACTATTGCTAGAGTTGTAATAGGATTAAAAATTGATAATTTAACTTCATCTGAATTAAAAAGAGATGTCAGGTTATTTGCAAAAAGATATCCAAATGAATTCATGGAGGCTTTAAATGACCCATTATTAAGACTTCAAAATAAATGCGCAAAGTTTTTTAGTGAAGGAATTTTAATAATTAAAAACAAAAAAGATGTTTATTACAACATCAAAGGAAATAAAAACAAATTACTAACTGTTCCTTATGGGGAAGATCCTTTATTTATATTGGCATCATTCCTTCAAAGTGACGAAGGGCTAGAGGTTTTAAGAATACTTGAAACTAAAATAGAATAATTATCTAAAATTAATTTATTTATTTTATATTTACACTATAAATAACTTTTTTAAGGGGTAAGTTGTTTTAATGTTAGAGGCTTCAAATTTTGAAGCCTCTTTTTTTTTGTATATTTGTGAAAAGGTTTTAAATGGCATCTATTATAAATACAGTAAGAGCAACTGTTCTTTCTATTGCAAACAAAAATAATTACGGATACATAACTCCTAGTGATTTTAATCTTTACGCAAAACAGGCTCAATTAGATATATTTGAAGATTATTTTTATCAATACAATTCGTGGATTGTAAAACAAAACGCAAGAGTTTCAGGTAGTGATTATGCTGATATTATAAAAAGCCTTGTAGAAGTTATTGATAGTTTTTCAAATACATCTCCTATTGTTTTTAACGCTGGACTATATCCTTTGCCTGAAGATTATTATTTAGTAAATAAAATATTTCAAGGAAATACAGAGATAGAAAGAGTTAGTCAAAGTAAAATACTTTTATTAAACAGTTCTCATTTAACAACACCATCTACAATGTTTCCTGCATATACTGCAGAAGCTGATCAAATTACTATATATCCTGTTTTAACCGGAACTGTAAAATGTCAATATATTAGATATCCTAAAGACCCTAAATGGACTTATATAGATTTAGCACAAGGAGAACCTTTGTTTGATGAGTCACCTGCTGATTACCAAGACTTTGAATTGCCTTTGTCTGACCAAGTAAATTTAATTAATAAGATACTTCAGTATGCAGGGATGTCAATAAGGGAAATACCTTTAGTTCAGTTTGCTCAAGGAGAAGAACAATTAGATAATACACAACAAGGATAAGACATGGCATATTTAACACAATATCAGTATTACGAAAATGATGGAAATAATCCTGAAAATGAGAATTGGGGTTCGTATCAATATGTATCATTAAAAGAAATTGTAACTAATTTCATGTTAATGTACGTTGGTAATGATAAGTTAATAAACAATGTAGAGAGGTATAATATTTTATTTCATTCTAAAAGAGCAATACAAGAATTAAATTACGATTCTTTAAAAGAAATTAAAATATTAGAAATGTCTGTTCAAGATGAGTTAAGATTTATTTTACCAGATGATTATGTTAATTGGGTTAGAATATCAATGTATAAAAATGGAGTTTTATTTCCTTTAACAGAAAATATTCAAACTAATTGGAGTAGTGCTTATTTACAAGATAATAATGATAAAATATTATTTGATGAAGAAGGTAATGTTTTAAAACCTGAATTTTCAACGGTAGATATTGATAGAATAAAAGGAACAAGAAAAACTATATATTTAAATCAACAAAGTTCATATGATGGGCAAGAGGGATATTTCTACAATGGAATATGGTATTTTGAATATCCAATAGGAGGTAGATATGGTTTAAATACTGAGACAGCAAATGCTAATCCTACGTTTAGGATAAATAAAAAATCAGGCGTAATTAATTTTAGTTCTGACATGTCGGGAGAATTAGTTGTTTTGGAATATGTTTCTGATGGAATGGAAGGTGGTGTAAACGCAGATATTAGTGTAAATAAATTATTTGAAGAGTTTGTTTACGCATACATAAAGTTTTCTGTTTTATCAAGTAAGTATGGTGTCCAAGAATATATTATAAACAGGTCTAGAAAAGAGAAATCTGCGCTTCTAAGGAACGCAAAGATACGATTAAGCAACATACACCCAGGGAGGTTATTAATGAATCTAAGGGGGCAAAACAAGTGGATTAAATAATATGGCTAAGATTCAAAGAAACTTTTTAAAAGGTAGGATGAATAAATCCGTGGATGAACGATTAGTTCCAAATGGAGAATATATTGATGCTTTAAATGTACGATTAGGGTCTACTGAAGGAACTGAAATAGGTGCTGTAGAAAATTCTAAAGGAAATGAATTATTAGTTGAATTAACTTTCAACAATCAACCTTTAAGTGTAAATGCAAAATGTATAGGGGCTTATGAAGATGGAGCTACTGAAACTATTTACTGGTTTGTAAATGACTCTACAAATGTATTTTCTACCGTAACTGGAAAAGTAGATATTATAGCGTCTTATAATACTAGAACTTTTGTATTATTTTACCATGTTGTTTCTACATCTTTATTAAATTTCAACAAAGAATTATTAATTAATGGAGTAAACCTTATTGATGATTTATTGTTTTTTACAGACAACTTAAATGCTCCAAGAAAAATAAACATAAATAAAACATATTTAGTGCCTGTGGCCGGTGTTGACCAAGTTACAGAGCAAGATATTGGAGTTATAGTTGCTCCACCTTTAAAAGCTCCTGTTATAGACCAATATCAAATTGGTGGAGAGGAGAACTATATGGAAGATTTGTTTTTAAGTTTTGCTTACAGATGGCAATACGAAGATGGTGAATATTCTGCATTTTCACCTTTTTCTGCTGTAGCATTTACTCCTGGCCCTTTTAATTTGAATTACGATACCTACGATAACGATGGTATGAAAAACATTTTTAATAGTGTAAATATTTCATTTGAAACAGGAGGCAGAAATGTAAAGGATGTTGATGTTCTGTTTAAATTTTCAACAAGCCAAACTGTTAATGTAATTGAACAATACAATAAAGTTGACCAAGGATGGGTAGATAATTCTATTCAAACAATAGATTTTACTAATAAAAAAATATATACAACTCTTCCGGAGGAACAATTACTAAGACTTTTCGATAATGTTCCTAAGATTGCTCAGGCTCAGACCATTATGGGTAATAGATTAATGTATGGGAATTATGTTGATGGGTACGATATTGTAAATGAAAGTGGTAAACTAGTATACTTTGATTATGATGTTTCTTTAATTACAGAGAGTTTAATTAATGATGAAATATCAGGTTCTAAAAGTGATTTTAATTATACTATAGATGGTATTGTATTAGTTCCAAATTCTGAAATAACTATTAATTTTGGAGGATTAGATTTAATTGCAGGATCTCAAATAGGTATTGATTTTAATTATTCAAACAGTCAGTTTAGTGGAGATGCATCATATACTGCAGGAGGAACTCAACCTTTGAATAAATTTAATTATGCATTTTTATTTAATATTCAACAAAGCTATAATAGTGTTCATGATTTAGTTACTAGCCCTGAGTTTGTGTCTGCTGTGTCAGAATTTCAAGCTGATTGTAACACAGGAACATCTGTTACAGATATTTTTAATTGTGGTATTGTTGCTAGAAATGAATGGCAATATGATGGTTTTGGTATATCAAGTACCGACCAAGGATTTTCAATAGAAAGTTCATTAGGTAGTGACATAGTTAGTGTAATAGTTCCGGGATTAAAATTTCAAAAATATGACCAAACTCAAACACCTCCTACTCCTACAGGCGTGTTTGCTTTTGAGTATTTACAAGCAATCGAAGTAACCGGTTTATATTCTTTAGATTCTTCAAAAGAAAGTCTTCATAGTAATAGAGACTATGAGATTGCAATTGTTTATATGGACGATTACGGAAGAAGTACAACTGCATTAGTAGATACAAATAACACAGTATATGTTCCTTGCGAAAACTCAATAACAAAAAACAATATTAGGATTCAGTTAAATAACTACCCTCCTTTTTGGGCAACAAAGTACAAGTTTGTAATTAAGGAATCAAAAACAGGTTCTAGGAATATTTATTCAAATATATTTTTTAGAGAAGAAGAGACTGGAAATGTATGGTATAAACTTGAAGGCGATAATAGAGATAAAGTAAAAGACAATTCAAATTTATTTGTAAAGTCCGATAGTAGTGGTCCTGTTCTTACATGCACTAAGACAAAGGTATTAGATTTTAAAAGTCAATTAGAAGATTTTTTATGTACAAAGGACGCAAATGGTGATATTATATCAGGTACTTGTGGGCAACCTTCAGGAACTTATATGCAATTAAAACCTTCTAACTTTGCCGCAAACGCACCTGCAAATGCATTTATAGACAGAACTAGTGTAGGAGGATTACCAGTTACAAGTGGTAGTTTTAGTTACGCAAGAGTTTCATGTGCTTTTTCAGATGAAGCATCTACTCCCGCTTATACACCTTTTGATATTCCTGCAGGAAGTGTAGTAGATTTTAGGTTTAACACTAATAGAAACAAAAGAGGGTCTAACTGCGGAAGTAGAACTTATGATTATAATAAAACTTTTACTGCTGGTAGGGATTACACTAATCTTCATTCTTTTGTTGTAGGTCAACAAATTGATTTTACAAATGGTATATCAGGAGGTACTGATGGTACTATAAATGTTATAACTCAAATAGACGCAATACAACCTTATTTCACTAATTATTTAAACCCAGGGACAACAACTATTAGTTTTCAATCAGAAAATGATGGAAATCTTTGGTTAATTATACAAACAGGGACTCCTAGATGCGGAGGTGTTGATGTAAGAGGTTCATATGAGACAGTTCAGATAGTAGTTAATAGAGCTACTACGTTAAATATTTTTGAAACAGAACCAATACAAGCAAATGATGAATTGTATTATGAGAATAATCAAGTGTTTGACATTGTTGGTGGGTTGCATTTATCAGGAAGTTCTACTGTAGATCAAAATCAGACTGCAACCGTTCCGGCTATTATTGATTTAACTTTTTATAATTGCTATACGTTTGGAAATGGAGCTGAATCAGACAAAGTTTTTGACGCTTTAACTACTCCTGTATTATCTTTAGGAGATAAGGTTACTTCTGTTTCTGAAGAAGAATTCAAAGAAGTTCATAGATTTGCTGATATTACTTATAGCGGTGTATTTAACAAAGAAAGTAATTTAAATAAACTTAATCAGTTTAATTTAACTTTAGCCAATTTCAAAACTCTTGAAAGTTCATATGGACCATTAAGAAAAATGCATGCAAGACAAACAGATATTCTTACACTTCAAGAAGATAAAATATCTTATGTTTTAACCGGAAAGAATTTACTTTCAGATGCAGCTGCAGGAGGCGCTATAACATCTGTTCCTGAAGTTTTAGGTACTCAGCTAGCTAGATTAGAAGAGTATGGAATAAGTAATAACCCTGAGAGCTTTGCATCATACGGATATGATATTTACTTTACAGATTCAAAAAGAAGTTCTGTAATAAACTTAAAAGGAGGTTCTAAAGGTGGAGCTTCAGACAAGTTAACAGTTATATCTCAAGTTGGTATGAGGGGTTGGTTTAGAGATTTATTTATAGATGCTTTTCCTACTCAAAAACTTGGAGGATTTGATCCATACATGAATGAATATGTTTTAAGTTCTAATTCAGATTTAAGTAATGTTCCTCCTGTTGAAAGAGATTGTGGGTATACTTTAATTCAGCAATCTAGTGCTAATGTTGTTTCTTTTAATTTAAATTTAACAAATATTATAGGAACTGTAGATATAGTTTATAGTGCTCCTCTTGGAACAGTAAGGGTTCAGGTAAAATATAATGGAACATTTGTTATAGATACTATTGTACAGTTTACTGGTACATTGAGTTTTAGTAAAATAACAAACAATCCTACTCTTGCAAATGTAATAATTACTCCTCAAGAAGCTTCAACATATCAATTAGATTTTAAATGCCCTGTGGCAAATACATTGAGAGTAAAACAATTTGTAGTAAACACCGCAGGTGAAGCAAGTCAGACAATTAAAATAAGATATAATTGGACATTAGTAAGTCATGTTAGTCCATGGAATTCAAACCTTGTGGTATTGCAACAAGATGGTATTTCATTATCTCAAGAACAAGAGGGACTTGAATCTTTTGGAACAATTCCTGCTGAAGGTTCTGTTGTTAGATTAGAAGTTAAAGACCAACAAGGTAATTTTTCTTTTGACCCATTATCTGACAAACTTCAATACTTGGTTTCTAATGTAAAATATAATGAAGCTGATATAAATACTTTAATTCCTTTATTAAATGACGCTACTCCAATACAAGGAAATACAAATGCATATTTTGCTGATTTCACATATAATAATCCAAGTAACTTAGAATATCTATATTTGGTATGGAATTTAAGAGAATCGGATTTACAAACATTTTGTTATGATGCAACTAGTGCTAATGATGCTTGTTGTAATTGTATAGAACCTTAAAATATAATAAATGGCTACATTCGTAAATAGATATATAGATAATTCAGATTTTTTATTGGCTTCGGCTGTATATGATAATCCTGAATTAACAACTCCTTCAGCTAATGGATTTTATCAGAAAAACGGTATTTATAGACAGCAAGTAAATGGTGTTTTATTAAATGGATCTTCAACATGTCCATCGTGTGCAGGTAACTTTGAGGTATTAAAAGTTAATTCTTCTTCTGCAAATGGATTGTGTTGTGTTAGTAGCAGTAGTTTTACTGCTCATTTTAATACTGGGGATTCTTTTTCCAATCCATCTACTACATTAATGTATACTGATGCAGCTCTGACATCTCTTTCGCCTGATGGGTTTTATAAGACAAAGACATCTAATCAATATAGACAACAGTCTTCAGGGACTTTAGGTGTTTTAACATCGTGTCCATCTTGTTCTTCAGGTACGTTTTATATATCTACACAAAGAAGTGTTTGTAGTGATTTTTGTACAGGAAATTATGCGATTACATCATCAAAAAATATGAATAGTGGAAACGGATATCTTAGTATAACTATAAATGATGTTGTTCAAGGGCCTTCATTAAGTAATGGATGGTATGCATATGCTGAAAATTATAACACGCAAACTCCTTCAGGAACATTTAAATTAATGAATCTATTAAACAATGTGGTTACTAGTATAGCTGAATGCTCTGCAGGTAATTGCGTAATTCAATAAATATGCCTCAACAAAATTATACATTAACATATAGTGAGTCTGTAAATGGATGGCCATCATTTTACAGCTATATACCTGATTTTATTCTAGGAATGAATCAATATTTATATACTTTTAACAACGGTAAATTGTATAGGCATAATACTAACGATAGAAGAAACAGCTATTATGGTGTAGACTATAATTCTACTATAACAGGTGTTTTTAATGAAGACCCAACAACTACTAAGGTTTTTAAAACTATTGAACTTGAAAGCGATGATTCTTGGGGGTGTGATTTGGTTTCTGACCTAGGAACAGGGTCTATGAATGCTTCTTACTTTGTATTAAAAGAGGGTGCTTACTTTGCATTTATAAGAAGAGTGGCTGGTTCTGAAAACTTAGCGTTAAGGTCAGCTCAAGGAATAGGTACTTTTGTATCCACTACAGGTGTAGGTCCAGCAGCAATTACATTGACTTTTGGATTTGTAATTGGTTCGATACTTAGTATAGGGGATACTGCTTATTATAACAATGCAGGATCTATAGTAGAAATAGGAGAGATAACATCTGTTAGTGTTGACAATAAAACCATTACAATATTAAATCCTGTGATTATAGGAGCAGTTCCTGCTAGCTTTATTTTGTTTGTAAAGAACAGCGTTGCAGAGTCTTACGGTACTCTAGGTTATTTTCTTCAGTTTAAATTAACAAACTCAAACACTCAAGCCGTAGAGCTTTTTACAGTAGACTCAGATGTATTTAAAAGTAATCCTTAGTTTTTTGTATCTTTGTTTTAATGAAATTTAACGTAAGAAAATTAAATTCAACAGATTACGATTCGATATTGACAAAATGGTGGAAAGATTGGAGATGGACATCACCTCCAAAAGATTTTTTACCAGAGAATAGCGAAGGTGGTTTTATAGTATACGATAAAGAAACACCTGTTTGTGCAGGATACATTTACATAACAAACTCAAAGGTTGGTTGGTGTGATTGGGTGATATCTAATTTTGAATATAAGGATAAGATAAAAAGAGAGCAATCATTAATATACTTAATTAGTGTTTTAACAAACACATTAAAATTATCTGGATGCAAATATTCATATGCTCTTTTGAAATCTAAATCACTAACTCAACATTATGAGAATAATGGATATATTGAATCTGGTACATACAATAAAGAAATGATAAAAAAATTATAATATGGCAGCATTTACAACAATAGCAGCAGCTACAGTATCAATAGGTGGCTCGGCATTAAAAGGAGCATTAGCTGGTGATGCGGCAAAAACAGCTGCTAGGGAATCAGGTAGGCTTAGGTTGGAACAAGAAAATTTAGAAAAACAATCTGTAGCTAGATTAGAGCAAAACTTTTACGATGCTGTTAGGGCTACCACAGATGTTTATGACCGACAGCTTAGAGGTGGAAATGCATTTGGTGCTCAGTTATTAGAATCTATCCAAGAAGGAGACCAAAGAGGTGTCGCTGCAGGAGCAGGCAAGATAAAGCAAGTTCAAGACGCTACATTAGGAGAAATATCTGACAAATTTGCTAAACAAAAAATAGATATAGATATGGCTCGTGCTAAGGCAGGGGAAATGTCTGCTTCAGAAATAGCAGCATATGAAGATGATAGAGCAGCGTCAGCAGGATTAAAGGCAGATGCATTATCAGCTCAAGCAGATAAATTAAAAGGACAATCTACAGGAGCATTTATTGACGCAGGAGTAAGTGCATTGCAAACAGGTGTTTCGGTTGTAGGAGGATTAAAAGGTAAAGCTGGAAGTAAAGCAGCTGAAAAACTATCTACTTCAGAAGGTATTAGTATTGATGAGGCTAGGTCTCGAATATCTAAATATACAGGAGAAGAAATAAGACAATTTAATAGAGGAGATATTAAATCTATTGATATTAGCGGAAGAAGCAATGTATCAAGTGGTGTTCCTTCGCCTGAAATCAATGTTACTAATAATAATGAAAGTGTAGGGGAAAGTATTACGAATTTATCAGGAGTTACTAGTCAACCTGTAGATACATCAATGGCGGCAATGTTCTATAGATTTTTTGAGGAGCAAGGAAAAAAGAAAGAAGAAGAAGAAGAAAAAGCCGGATACGATTTTAATAAGGTATTAAATAGTTTTAAATCTGGGAATTATATAGATTTTAATGAATAATATTAAATACTGATGGGTAATAAATTAGACGCTACTAGAATTGCATTAGATAAAGGTTTCACAGGTGTAAGTGACCCAACTTCTACTCTATCCGCTATAAGCAAGGGGATGAAAGATGTTGCCTCTTGGAAAAAAGGTATAGATGACGCTGAGATAAAGCTAAAAACAGATACAGCTAAAGCTTATCAAGACTCGAAAAAGTTAGCAAGCGAGCGAATGACAGGTAATAAAACTGTAGACGCTGCTATTTTAGAAGCTTTAAGAAGCACTCAAGAAAGATTGTATGATAATGTAAAGATGGTTGAAAAAGGAATGCAAAGCCCTACAGACAATCTTATATTTAGGCAAAATGCAAGTACAAGTTACGACACCCTTTCTTCATACCTAAAAGACTATGATGCTAACTTTCAGCAGTCATTAAAAGAAGCACAGGGATACACAGATGCAAATGGAAACTATGTAAAACCAACAGCTGGAGCTTTTCAGTCAGCTATACAAAAGTTTCAAACTACTTTAGGTAATCCTAATTTATATAAGATTTTAAGTAGTGAGGATGGAAGTCTTAATATAAATCTTTATAAAACAAAAATAAACACAAAGACAAACACTAGAGAATTAGATTTAGATAACGACGGTAATCCAATTATAGACCCTACTATGTCAGGAATTGGTGCTTCAACTATTTTAAAAGGTAAGAATCAAAAATCACCTAGAGTTTATATGAACGATAGTATAAACGAAGCATTGGATAAGGATACAGCTTTAAGTAAAGCTTTTGAAGTGATAAAAACTTCAGCTGGGTATACAGGAATAGTTGTTGATGACGCTAGAAATAACCGAAATATAGAAAGACTCATTAATGCAGGAACAGGGGCAGCGACAGCTACTGTAGAACAAAGAATGAGTATTTTAATGGATAATATGCCTCCCGGTAAGGAACAAATACCTGTTATGCCTAACGAGGTTGCAGGATTAAAAGCTGATGGTGTTGATTTAAAAGAACAGATTTCTTACGAGTACATAGACCCTAGTACTGGAGAGATGTTGCAAGGGAAATATAATAAATACGTAACGGCTACATTAGACCCTATGAGTACTCTATTTATGGGTGAAGAAACAGATGAAGCAAAGATAGCTTCTATAAGAATATTTAAATCAGGGATATACTCAGGATTACAAAGAAAGATAACAGGAAGAGACAAGACTACTACATTTAGGCCTAATGAATCAGGAGATAAATCGGAAGACTATCAATCAACAGTAGACCTTGTCGACCTTGCAGCTACAGGTGACGTATCAAGTTTAAACGCTTTAGTAGATGAAAACCCAAAATTTGTATCAAGTTATGATATTACAGGTAAAAAAGATAATATGATATTAGTGTTTATAGATCCTGATGGAAACAGAATGGCTCCTATACCATTAACAGGTCTAGGTGTAGATGTAGGTAAGCAAATTGCAGCAAAATTACAATTAAAAGCTCAAAAATATCTTGATAAATCTAAATTAAAAGGTACTGATAAAAAAGCAAAAGGTAAAGTATCTTCATATAAAAGCATAACAAAAAAGTATGGAGGCTTAGGTGCTTTTAATTTAGGAGTTTCAGAAAAAAATGGTATAAAAAGAGCAGGTACTGCAGCTGAAGTTTTTGCTACTGCAGTAGAAAATAATCCTGACGAAGATGAGGTTACTGGTATAGCAAATACTATAATCCAAAAAGCCATAAAAGAATATGATATTGACTCAAATATACAAGTAAGTCATTCAGATGAAAGTGGCCCTAATGACAGATATGTAATCACAGTAGATAGTGTAGATTACAAAAGCCCAGCGCAATCAAGCAGTGAAAATCACACATGGCTTCAAAAAAATATGGATATAGTCTTAAGAGGAGGAAAGCCATCAGGTACAGTATCAGGAGGAGAAAAGCCATCAGGTACAGTATCAGGAGGAGTCGATTACGAAAACAAATAGAACATAATGGATAAAGAAGTATTACAAGACTTATACGATAGAGCTACATCAAAAGGTTATAGTAAATCTATAGAAGAGTTTGAACAACTAATAGGTTCTGACCAAGAAGTTTTAAATGACAATTTTGAGTATGTTCAATCTAAAGGATATAAAAAAGACATTGATTCTTTTTCTACATTAGTAGGATACGGTGAAAAAAAAAATCAAGTCGATACTCCTTCAGATGGGGAAGAGGTTCTTACGGAATCTACTACCGAAACAGAAGTACAAGATGGTGTTTCGGATTCTTTAGAAGTAAACGAAGTAGTTGAAGAGGGTGTAATTAACGAATCTCAATTAAACTTTGGAGACCAAACAGGAGACACAGAAAATTTACTTCCAGAAGATAATGTTGAGAGTTTCTTAAAAGAAGATTTAAGTAAATTATTAGAAAATAACGATAAATCTTTAGAGGGATTTCAATTACCTGGTTCATATAGAGCTAGGGCAATGAGACAACAAAACATATCTATAGATGAAGAACTAAAGTTAAAAATAGAGGCAGATCCAAACATTCAAAAAGCATTAGCTATTGGGTATATTAAGCAGGCAGATATAACAAGTGCTTTAAAAGGAGGTAGAAAATCTATCGAAAAACTTCAAGAGGTTTCGGTTAAGTCAACTGAAGATAATATATTAAAACTACAACAAGAAAAGGAAAAAGACTATTCCCAATATTCTGATGTAAAAAACTTTAATTATACACCTGAAGAAAAGGAAAAAACAAATTCTATAATTAAAAAGGTAAAAGACTTTGATGCAGAAACAGCAAGGCTTATAGATTTTGCAGGCCCTAATGCTAGTGTTGAAAAGCTTCAATCTATATTTCAAAGAGAAGATGGAGCTTATACTGATGAAGAGTTTGAGATTTTTGAAAGCTCAGATTATGAACCAACAGGTTTTGAAGATGATGCTTTAGCAGAAATGTATAACCAACAAACTTTAAAAAAGCTATCAGGTGATGATAATAAAATTGACATATCTGGATTTAATGGTTATCTAATAGAAAACGGATTTAAAGAAAGATATGCTAAGTTGTTGAAAGACGAAACAATATCTGAAGATGGAAGATATTACGACTATTCTGGAAACTACAATCCAACTTTGGCTGCTGATAAATTAAAGTATGATTATCTAAAAAACTATTTAGCTGAAGTTGATTTACAAAATGTAAACAAACAAGTTCTTGAATACGAAATTAAGAATGAAGGTGAAAATCCTTTTTTAAACGGTGATGTAGATAAAATAGATTTAAAACCTGCTATTGGTATAGATGAGCTTTCCAATTATATGGAGGAAGAATTTCCTACTTTATCATTTGCAATAAAAAAACAAAAAGCCGAAACAAAAGAAAATTATCAAAGAGAATTAGAAGGTGGTGCAGGTGGTGCAAATACTCAATGGTTGCTTGATGCAGGATCTCAGGGAGGTCGTTCTGTAAATGATAGGATAAATAGTTTTTCTGAGTGGGCTTATGATTGGGTAGGCATGGAATCTGTTAGTGATGAAATTCAAATGAATCAAGCTGAAACAGAACTTAACAGAGATGATATGCTTAGATATACGTATGCAAGTGGTAAAAGCGCTTTTGCAAATGGTAGAGAGTATATGATTGATGACAACGGAGAAATATATGATTTAGATTTAAAGATAAGAGTAAGCAGCATATTAGAGCCTGAGCAAATAAAAGAAATAAGAAAACAAGTTCAATTAAATGGAGTTGATGGAAGTAGTTTTAGTGGCACAGGGGCAGCAGTAACAACTGCAGGTGTAGCATCTGATATGCTACTTCAGATAGCTCTTACTAGAGGTGTCGGAATTGCAGGTCAAACTGCAAGAGGAATTGCATTTGCATCTAAGTATAAGCAAGGTAGACAAGTTGTTTCTTTGTTGGAAAAAATACCTATGAAAGCTACAACAGCATCAGCTATGATTGCTCAAGGTACTTTAATGGGTAGCTCACTATCCTCACAGGTTAGAAGGTCAGCATTAGATGCAGGTTTATCAAATGAAGAAGCAGATTTATTAGCTTCTGAAGCAGGGACTCAGGGATATGCATTAGGTGTATTAACAGCTCCAATATCTACGCAGCGTGTTGCTATGGATAAGATATTTGGAACAAAAGTAAAGCAAAAAATTGTTGAGAATACAATTAATAGATATGCACAAGGAGCAGGAATTGAGGCGTCTAGGTCTTATTTACGAAAAACATTAGATGGAGTTATAAGAAATGTTCCTGTCTATTTAACTGAAGGTGGAAAAGAGTTTTTTCAAGAAAATATTCAACAAGGCACACAAGCTTATATCATTGGATCAGACATAAACGAACAAGCAGGTGAACAAATAATGAAGGAGACTATTAGTTTAGATGACTTTGCTAACACCTCTATAATATCTTTAACTGCAGGTATTTTAATGCCTGTTGCAGGAGATTTAAAAGCAAATACAACTAGGTCTTTTAGTATGACCGGAAAAGGTGGTAGAGCTATTGACCAAATAAAATCTTTAGCTTTACTAGCTAGTAATGTAAAAAAAACACAATCACTTTTAGACTCACAAGTAAAGAGAGGTATTTATACTCAACAGCAAGCTGATAACTTAATAAGTGATGTTAAAATATTTAATGAAACCATTAATGGGTTACCATCAAATTTAAGTGCTGAAACATCTTTACAGGTGATGAGTGACTTAAATAAAATTAAACAATTAGAATCAGAGAAAAAAGTCTCTGAAGTTTTCTCACCTTATCTTGATGTTCAGATTCAGGATTTAAAAAACAATATAATTAAAAACAGCAACTTTGATTTTGTAAACAACAAATCAAAACAAAAGCTGATGGATGATGCAGGAAAAGAGTTAGTTTCTGAAAAAGAAGCTGCAGGTGAAAAAAACTATAAAATAAATAACAGCGAAATTAGAAGCAGAGCTGTACAGAACTTTAATAAGTTATCAATGGAAGAAAAGCAAGCCTTAGCTTTTCCTGTTGAAACAGCTAATAAAGCTGCACTAGAAAAAGATAAGGAAAGTGAAACTAAAACAAAAAAGGATGCCATTCAAGAGCCAAGCACAGAGGAGCAAGTGTTACCAGATGCTTCAACAAGCAAAGAAGAGGGGGGAGACTCCGAAGTGGGACTGCAACAAGTTCGAGAAGGAGACACTCAGCAAGTCACTACCGAAACGAAAGTCGAAGAAGGTGAAACGCAAACCGATACAACTAGCGACACGACTGCGCAGACAGATGCTGAACAGTTAACAGAACCTTCTGCTGTAGAGCAAGATATGAGTGTGAACAATGAACTTGACAATAAGATTGAGTCATTTTCAAATAGAATAGCTGAAAGTGATTCTTCTACAGAGTTATCTGAAGAAGCTCAACAATTTTATTCAGAAAATCAAGAAGCCATAGATAACAGAGTTTCTGAAATACGAAAACAATTACCGAAAGATAAATCAAAAACAAGACGTTTAGCAACTAAAATTGCTAATGGAGATACAAATTATTCTAATGAGCAGATAGATTTATATGCTGCTAATGAAGCTGAGGTTAAGGCTGAGGTAGAAGCTATTGCTAAAACAAATAGTCAAACTGTAACAGCTGATACATATAAAGGTATTTTACAATCTATAAAAAGTACCACTAGAACTGATAAAGCTAAACAAGAAGGAGAAAATGCTCAACGTAAAAGATTTTGGAAATCTTGGAACAAGTCTAATAGAGAAGGTAAGCAAGATTTAAAAACTAAAAGGAAAAACCTTAATAAACAGATAAAAACATATGCTAAAGGTAAAAAGGGAAATATTACTGCAGCACAAACCAAAGCTGTTATAAACAAAGTTAATAGTGTTAATCTTGATAATCAGGTAGCTGTACAAGAATTAATAGAGTATTCGGAAAAAGTATTTAATGATGCTGATTACGCAGCAAAAATTTTGAAAGCAGAAAAGCTTAATAATAGAGTGACTACAAGATTAAATAAAGGAAACTATGGATTAAATCCAGACCTTATATCTAGGTTAGGGACTATACTAAATACTCCAACTAAAAATCTGACTAGTGAAAATATAGATGGTTATAATGATTTCTTAAGTAATCTTCTTAAGCAAAAACAAAATGTAAAGTTAGATGATCAGTTAGTAATAGATTCTCAGAACATGGCTGATTCTTTGTATAATGAAAACATTCAAGATACAGATGAAGAGACTGAAACTAAAGAAACTAAAAGTTTAAAAACTATAGTAGATAAAATTATTAATGAAGATGTAGATGGTGAAACTTTAATATTAGAAGATTCTAAGTTTATTGAAAACGACTTAGATAAACTAGATTCATTTACATTACAAACGCTTATAGATAAAATTAACTCAGCAGAGACTGATGAAAATCAAGAGCTTGTAGAATCTGCTAATAAATTTGCTGAGAATAGACAGGCCGTTATAACAAAAATAAAATCTAGGTCTAAGGGTATAAGTTTAAAAAGTCTTGACAATACAACTAAAGAAGCAGGTGGTGTTCAAGTGTTTCAAAACATTAAAGACAGCGACCTAATTGGCTTAACAGGCAAGCAATTAGATTTATTAGAAGTTAGTCTTGAAAACATTAATGATGGTCATTATACACACGCTGCAAACAAACTTGGTCAGTCAATAAATAGTAGGGCTTATGACATGCGTCCTTTAGTAGACAAATATGGAACTACTAAAAATAAAATAGCTATGGTTAAAAGCAGGGCAGAAGCTGCCTTAAAAGCAGGTTTAAAAAATGCTGTTAGTAGAGGAGCGAATTCTACAACATCATTAGAGATGCTGAGGACTAATCCTTTATCTGCAGTAGATAATGCTTTTGGGAACTATAAAAACAACACTATAAGAAATAATAGTTTTGAACCAATAGCCACAAAGTACAGTCAGTTTAAAACCTGGGCAGGAAGACTGACTGACAAGCTTGATGCTGTAGAGCAAATAATAGCTCCTACTTACAAAGAAGGAACTAATCCTGCAGTAAGAAGAAGGTTTGAAATACAAACATATTTATTAGCTTTAGAAAGCGAATCAAACGTAGGTAATAAAGGAGTTGCAGAAGCAAATGAATTTATAGACAAGACTATAGAAAACTTTAACGATTCTAAAACAGCAAGTAATTATACTCAAGCTGATATAGATATATTACTCGATATAAAAGCCAAGAATAGCGAAGGAGGAGTCATTACAACTAAGAAGATGAAACAAAATTTATCTCCACAAGTAATGAAAGCTATAGGTATAATGCAAGAAATTTATGGTGCTTTGGGTGACAAGCAAGCTTATGCCACAACTATTGTAAGAGGTAACAAACTAGACTTATTAAATAATTATGTTCATCACAAAGTTGATGCTACAAAAGATAAGTTAGACAAACAATTAATATCACAAAAAGAATACGTAAATGCAAAAACAAGTACTGAATCTAAATCGTCTATAAGCAGAACTCCAGGAGCAAAAGCAATTGATTTTGATCCTGTCGCTACAGCATTAAGATCTTTAAGAATGACAGGTATGGATTATTATTTAACTAATGAAATACAAACGTCTAGAAAAGCTTTAACTCAATTAACCAGACTTTCTGAACAAGAAAATGCTACAAAAGAAGTAATAGAAGCAACTGTTTCTTTGTCAAGAGCATATGATGAATCCATTGAAAATGTTTTGTCTAGTAATTTTAGTACAGATGTCATTGGAGGTAAGTATTTTGATATAGCAAGAAAAGTTGGTTATTATAGTACTCTAGCATCTGCTCCAAGAGCAGTAGCAGAACTTGGCAGTAACTTGACATTTGGATTGATGTCAGCTCCTAAAGAATTAGCATTGGGGTTAGGAAAATATTCAAACTTATCTTTAATGCAAAACGGATTATCTTTTGCAGAAAATGTAGGGTCTACAACTGTAACTAAAAATTGGGGTTCAGAAATACTAGGAGGTTCTAAATCAGAACAATCTGGTGTAGTTAGAAACAAAAAGGGAAGTAAACGAGCTAGTGGTAGTAATATTAAAAGCAGCCTTAAATATGCAGGTAGATTTGGTAAAAAGTTTGCAGATGGTTCAGAGTTTATAGCAGACAATTTATTAAGTACTCCTGATAAAATGATTTCAAGACCTTTGTTTTTTGGAACTTTTGCTAGGGTCTTTAAACAGGAAACTGGCCAAGACATGGACGCAGATAAGATATCAAAGAATGACGAAGCGTATATGACTAAATATGCAGATGCTATTCAAGCCGCTAAGAGAGCAGCGGATGCTAAAGTTACTCAAGCTGCAACATCTAATGACCCATTTAGTGGTGTATTAAAAAATCAACTTTCAGATGAGGATGGTGCAAGAGTGATATTATATAAGTCAATAAATTCTTATATGGCTAGGTTTACTATTAATGAATTCGTAACGGCTAGACAAGCTGTTGCCTCTATGGTTGGACAAGGAGAAATGGGTGCTATTAAAGGAGGTGCTACATTAGCAGGAGTTATCACTAGAATGAGTATGTACGTTGTTATGTACAAAGCACTAGCTTCTATGTTTAATGGAGTGTTAGGTCTTGATGATGAAGATGATATAGATTACGAAGAGTTAGGCACTAGACAATTAGTAGGTGCAGGAGTTTCTTTGATAACCAGAGGTACTTCAGGTAATTTTCCTATGATTCCAATAAATTTAGGTATTGAAAAATTAAACGAGGAATATGGAGAATCTTTAGGTTTATGGTCAGACAAAGATGGCAAAGGATATAATCCATACGAACATTCATTAATCTTTAGTGTAATTAATCAACAAAAACTAGAAAAAGAAGGTGTAGCAGAGTCTGCAATAAGAATTGGCGCAGGGCCTTTAGCACCACAAGCTAGTAGTCTATTAAGAATGGGTGATTTACTTGCTAAAATGGGAAGTAAAGATAAAAAAGTTGCAGACAGAGCAGCGGCTCAGTTTCTTACACTAAGAACTGCTTTAGAGGCTAGTCAGTTTACAGGAGTACCACTACCACTATATAAGGATATAAGAAGGTATTTAATGGCTGACAATTGGTCTGACATAAAAGCTTCTAAACAACAAGATTTAAAGTTAAGTGATGAAGACTTTAAAATAATATATGGAGAAAAAGAGCTTAAAAAAAGAAAAGCTGAAAAATCTAGAGCTAGAAAAAAATCTAAAAACAGTACTAGTGGTAGGAAATTAAAAAAACTAGAAGATGAATTAAAAAATTTAGAATTCTGATGATTTTTCTATAGGTTTATCTAATAAGAAAACTTCAAGTAAATACATTGGTTTTAATCAAACCACATCAAACACATCAAACTTTTATCTTTAAAACACCAATATTTTTGTAAAATATTTATATTTCATAATTAAAATATATGAGTTAGCCTAGCTACTTGTCCATGTTCTTTTGAATGTATAAATCCCTCTACGGCTTTGACACCTCCTACACCGTATCCTTTTCTATGATGCCAAGAATCAGAGCCGCTTGGAGACCTTAATGATTCTACTGTGATACCATGATAGTCTTTACTAGACTTGTGGTGTATATGGTGTGTATATATATAGCGATGTTTTGTTTGAGACCACCACTTAGAAAACTCATTTGCCATAATTAAAGGAAGGTCAGCTAACTTAGCTCCATCCCCATGTGTAGTTCCTATTAGGTTACTACCATACTTAAATCCTTTTCTGTGAGCTATTGAGCAGTCAAAGGTAATGTTCTTGCTTTTTCTAAACCAAGATTGTATTGAGTCTGATAGCATAAATCCAGATATATAATCGTGATTACTTGGATTGTATACAAAATGTACATCAGCTACAGTCAGTAGTGTTTCTATAACATCTATGTATAGTTGTTTTGCTGTAAGGAAATTCTCATACCACATCCCATCTGTGTCTTGTGGTGTTCCTGCAGTAGTTTTCCGGTTAGGTTCGTCTATGTGTAGTATATCATTACCACCGACAAAAAGTATTTTATCTATATTGAATCCATTTGTTTTCTGAAGGATTCCATTGACTCCTTCTTTAACTCTTTTAACAGCTATTTGAGAATTATAGTCTTCACCTGTTTCAAATGAAGATGATAGTTTTCCGATGTGTATATCAGCAGGATCAATAACTAGAAGATGAGATTCATCTAGCTTTATTCTTTTTATTTCAGGATATGAAGGCGAGTGTTCATCCATCGCCTTAATCATATCCTTTCTAACTTTATCTAGAGATAATCCATTATTTTTAACATGAAGAGAAAAGTTTTTACCTTTATGCCAATAATGATTTACATTTTGGATTGGAATACCTTTTGAGTCGCATTCTTTTTTTAAAGCTCTATGATTTATAATCATATCATATTCTTCGTCATTCAGTCTAGGCCTATATTCCATATTCAGAAAGTTTTTGTATTTCTCTAAGTATTGAATTTAGATCTTTAATTTTACGATTCATTTCTATGTAATCTTCATCCATTAAGCACTCGTATATATCGTCAGTAATTTCATTAATGTTTTTCATTGTAACATTAACAAAACTTACTGATATGTTATTTTTAGACATTTTTGTTGTTAAATTTACAAAAAAATAATTAAATTCAGTATAACGGACTTAAAGGACGATAATTATAATCTTTTAAAGCTTCTTTTGCTTCTTGTAAAGTAGCATAAAAAAACTGTTTTTTTAGACAATCTTCTTGATTTCTTAGCAGTTCTATATCTATCTTAATTCCTTCAATAGTGTTTTTTCTTTGAGCTACAAATTCATTTTCAACTTTACTATAAACTTCCCGAAAATAACTATCATACTCAAGCAAATCTTTAGCTCGTTTGACGTGATGTATAATTGTAGCGTGATTTAATTTTAAAAACCTGCCAGTTTCAGTATATCTAAATCCTTTTATTTTTTCAAAAGAGATATGTGAAAATACTTTTTTTAAGTCTTGAACTTTTCTTGTTCTGTTTTTTTCTTTTATATCTACTTGATATAGTTTGTAAATAATATTGCTCAATAATGTGAAGTTTTCAATCATATATTCTTGTATTTGTCGTTTAGTAAAATAAAATGTTTGTCGCTATCACTTAGCTTTAGCTCTAGCAAGTCTTTCTTAGCTTCTTTTCTTCTGTTGCTTACTGGTAGCTTGTCAATTAGCTGTTGAATCTTTTGAATTAATTTTTTTCTGTACATATTTTATGTTATTTTTTCTGCTCCGTTTTTTTCTAATACTATTTCTGATGCCTTACCTATTTCTTCCTTATCTAGCTCATACGCAAGACAAATCTCCTGAATCTTGCAAAAGTCATTGAAGTCAAACTTATTTAAAAGCCATTCAATAAATACCATCTTATTGGTGACTAGCTTGTCAGCAAGGTCTCCCTTATCAACTTTCTCTATCTTGTTGTAGTAATTAAACTCTATTTCTTTTAAGTCGCTTAAGGTCCTTCTGAGGTTGTTCTTTGTTTTGTATTTAAACAATCCAGTCCTGTCACATTCTTCTAAGTAGTGCAGGTTAATGAATGAAGTTAGTATCGCTCCACTAATTTTCTCTAATTTACGTTTTGATATTTCCATTTTATTTAATATAAATTCCTGTGTTTATTGCGTCTAAGTAATTGTTTAGTTCTATAGGGTATATATCAATTAGAATCGATGGAGTTTTTTTTGCTCTAAAATATTCTATTGAAAAGAATGTTGGTTTTTTATCATCATCATGAACTACTCCTGAAATAACTTTTATTTCGTCATTGGTGTTTTGTAATCCAGATAACTTATCTATTTCTTTTGCTATTCTGTTTTTTACAGGTTCTTTAAAATTATGTATTGCTTCTAGGAAAAATTCATCTAATTCAAAATCTTCACCCTCTGTATACTTCTGTTTTGACTCCATGTTTTTTTAATTCTTTTAGTCTATATTCTTGTAAGGCAGACACCCTGCCCTCTGGCTTTTTTACTTCTGAAAATAGTACACCACAATTAGGTGGTATTGCTATAATATCAGGGATACCATTCTTATTTGTTTTAATAAGTTTTATTACATAGTATCCCTCTGCCTCTAGTTCGTCAATCCTTTTCTTTTGTATGTGTTGTTCTGTCATTT
>MDSY01131312.1_pt1 | contig 30317 bp, 27 predicted proteins | sample 811131 | NCBI WGS metagenome assembly MDSY01 (sample SAMN05326643, study PRJNA326480) | marine metagenome | isolation source: seawater | place: Atlantic Ocean: South West | collected 2010 | reverse complement strand
CGGGGAAAACAAAAATCTTTATGTATTAGAAGAAAGTTTTGACAAAGCTTTAATAGAAAGAAATAAAAAAAGAAATGGTCCAATATTTTCTCTTTACGAGAACTTTTCAATGAATCCTCACAAAGCAAAATACGATGTATATAATAAAAAGTACTGGACTAACAAAGAAAATTTAGAATTCACTGAAAATGCATCAAAAAAATTAGAAAATTTTTTTAGATCTTCCAATGATAACCTTGTCAATTTTGATGTGGAAAAATGGGCTAAATTTTTTGCAATTACAGATTTAAATTTTTACGACCATGCTAGAATTAATAAAAGTGTTAGATACTATTACAATCCTATATCAGCATTATTTGAGCCAATAGGTTATGATGGTCATAGGAGCCAACCGAATTATAGTAAATATATTAATAATTGGAAGCAACTTAATACGCAAAATTCATTTGAGGAAGCTTTAACTTGTAAAAAAAATTTAATCTTGTGTGTTGAAAATCAAGGTCGATTAAATGGAAATTACATGGCTTATAAATTTTTTTTTAATAACCATGGACAAATAAATTTAGATTTTTTTAGTAAATATAAAAAGTGGACTCAATATCTAACCTCTAATGAATTCTTAGATGAATTTTTTGAGAATAGAAAAGAAGAAATTAAAAAAATCAATTCTTTAATATACGACGACTATTTTTTTATTGACCATAACTACTTTTATGGACCTGGTATTTACTATTTTTCAAAGGAAGATATTTATTTAAGAGCAAAAACATTAAAAAATTATTTTCTTGAAAATCCAGATAAAGTTTTTATTGAACAATTTAATACTAATTTAAAAATAACTAACTTAAGTTATAATAATCTTAGTTTACAAATAGATGAAATACAATGCAGAAATCAAAAAAATAATCAATATAAAAATTTTAAGATAAATCTAAATATAAATATAGGTACAGAATTAATTGAATTAAAAAACTTTACTAAAGAAAGCTTTGTGTGTGAAAAAATCATATTATCAAATAATAAAAAAAAAATTACAAAAATAATTAATCAAACAATAAATGATGATTTAAAATTTCGTGACAATGATAAAAATATTTATAAGAAATTTTTTATACAAAGTGAAAATTATTTAGTACTTAAAAATAACATTACTTATATTGATAAAAATATTTATATACCTAGCAAACTTAATGTTAAGATCTCACCTGGCCAGAAAATTTTTTTAACAGATAATGCATTCATTTTTTCAAAGTCAGCTTGGCTTATGGATGGAAAAAATAATCAAATAGAAATTTCAGGGTTAGAGGATAATTTTGGTGGAGGATTACTCATTAGTAATGTTAATGAAGTTTCTTATTTTGATAATGTAAAATTTAAATATCTTTCTGGTTTAAAAAAACCACTTTTTTATGATTTAGAAAAAAACTATTCCACTACAATTTCTGGCTATGACAGTAAAACCAATTTATTTTTTGACACAAAAAAATTAAATCCCAAAAAAAATATTTTGTACAACATTAATTATCATTTAATGGGATCAGTAAATATTTTTAATTCAAACTTAATAATTACTAATACTATTTTTGAAAAAATATGCTCAGAAGATGCTTTAAATATTATTTCTAGTCAATTCACGATTAGCAAAAGTTATTTTAATGATAATTGTTCTGATGGTATTGATGTAGATTTTGGTAATGGAGAAATTTTTGATACGTCATTTTACAAAATTGGTAATGACGCAATTGACTTTTCAGGCTCAAAAGCAAACTTACAAAAAATTTATGCTGATCAAGTTGGAGATAAAATAATAAGTGTTGGTGAGAAATCTTTTGTAAAAATTGACAATCTTGAGGGCAACAATTCTTTTGTTGGAATTGTAAGCAAAGATGAGTCAATTATTAAAATGCAAAACATTATGCTTGATAAAGTCAAAATAGGATTAGCTTCATATATTAAAAAAAATGAATATGAAAAAGCAATGATTTACGTAAAAAATTTTAAAATAAAAGATGATAAATTTTCAACCATTACAGATAATTATTCTGAAATAATTATAGATAATGTTAAAACTGAATTTAAAAATGATAATATTTCAAAAATAATTTATGAAAAAAATTTATCTTTAATGAGCAATAATGCCTATCAGTAAGATTTAAAGAAAATGAAAAATCAAAATTTAAGATATGAGAAAAAATGGATAAGTAATAATTTATCGTATGAGAACATATATTGTAAATTGTTAAGATTAAATTTTTTCTTCAACGAACAATACCAAAAACGAATTGTAAATAGTGTATATTATGACGATTCATCCTGCACAGGTATTTTAGACAACGTTGAGGGTGAATTAAGAAGAAAAAAATATAGACTTAGATGGTATGGCAACTCAAAGAAAGAAAAGCAATTTTATTTTGAAGTAAAATATAAAAATGGTTTTATATCCTCAAAAAAAAGACAAAAAATTATTCTTAATCATAAAATTGATGTTACCAATCCTGAAAATTTTCAAAAAATAAGAGAAAAATTTAATATTAACCTTAAAAATAAAAATCTTTTAAAACCTAAAATATTTATTAATTATAAAAGAACTTATCTTACCTCGTCAAATAGACTAATAAGATCAACAATTGATCAGAATATTTCATACAAAAAATTTTCTACACCTAATAGTAGTCCTTTTAAAAAGTTAAGAAGCTTTATTATTGAATTTAAATATGGAATTTCTCTAGATAGTTATTTCAGAAGTAATTTAACCAACTTTCCGTTCAGATACTCAAAATCATCAAAATATGTAATGTGTATGCTTTATAATAAAAATCTATACTTTAATTAAACAGAATTTATTTTGAAAATATAATTAGAGCACCATTCTAAAAATTTTGATATTATAAGTTGAAATAAATGATTAATTTTTTAATAAAATTTAAAAAGCTTAAATTCTACAAATTTTTGTTACTTTATATTATCAAGCCTGTTTATGACTTATTATGGGAGTATATTATAAATTTTAAAGGAAAAATATATTATTTATTATGGATATCAAAAAAAAAAGAATTTTTAGATTTAGAAAATAATGATAAAAAATTCATTTTCAATAATCATAAATTTAAAATTCTTGCTGAAGAAATTAATAGTTATTGCTTTGCAAATATAGTCGAGAAATCCAAAAAAGAAATGTTTAGTGGACAAAATTTTGAAAGTAATCAAACTAATGCAGGTGAAAGACAATATACTCAAGATCTGTTTCCAGAACTATCAGATAACATCCAAAAAAAAATTTTTGAATTAGCCCATTCTGAGTTACTTATTACCACAGCTGCTAAATACTTAAAAGTTTTTCCAATATTAGATAAAATAATTGTATCTCATAATATTTCCAATAAACCTGAGAATAAAAGGGGAGCTATGCTATGGCATAAAGACGACTTTGGTTACCGAAGCTTAGATCTTTTTATGGCTATAAATTATATTGATGAATTTAGTGGCCCTTTAAAAGTATTAAAAAATAAAAATCCCTTAGGTATTTTTTCAAAAAACGGTGAAGAAAATAAAAAAATTTCTAGTAAAGGAGAAAGAGGAAAAATTAAATCAGATCATTTTGAAAAATTAGGCAGTGAGATTTTAACTTTAAAAGGAGAAAGTGGAACAGCTTTACTAGTTGATAGTTTTACCGTTTATCATAAAGGTGGACATTGTATCAAAAATGATAGACTGATGTTGAGGTTTTCTTATCAAACTCCAGATTCTGTAAGAGTTTACCAGAAAAGAAAATTTTATAATGAGTTTGAAAAGCTTAAAGAAAACTTTTCTTTAAACTTTTTTTTGAATTTTTTATATAAAGAAAAGCCTAGTAAATTTTTAATGTTTTTTAGAATTTATTTAATGAAATTTTATAGAATTTTACATATAAAAGAAAATTAAAAATCAATCTATTAAGATAGAAAGATCATTTTTAATTCTCTCAATAAGAAAAGTGGAACCATAAACAGATAAATGTGTTGCATCGCTATAAATCAATTTAGTTCCATTTACTTGAACACATGCTCCATCATCACAAAAATAATCAAAAGGATCAAAAAAGTATAGCTTTAAATCATCAGTATAAAATTCTGCTAAATTTTTTTTAAAAAAACTATTTAATTTTTTTTTTTGTGCATGATTTTGTAATGCTTCACTTACATTCTTTTTTTTCGTAAAATCTCTTTTATTGAAAAGATTATTACATTTCTTTTTGTCAATATAAGATGGTCTTGTGAAACAAGAGGTCAAATCACCATATGAGGAAAAAAATTCAGGCACCTGTCCTATAATTATAATTTTTTTTAAATTATCAAAGTGAGAATTTTTTTTTATTTGAACAATAGCACTTAAATATTGTCTTGAAAATTTATCTAAATCTTTATATGCAATTTGATAATCGTAAAATTTCTTACCAATAATCATAGTTTTTGGTACATCAACATCAATAGTACAATTATTTATTTCTGTATCATTGTAACTTGGATAATTTTTACACATATCTTCAAAAGTTAATAAATTTAAATTGTTAATTTTAGAAAAATTTTTTAATCCTTGAAATAGAGCTTTACCATGACTATCACCAACCAACAGAATGTCTAAATTATTAATATCACCATACAAACAATCAGAATTTTTTTTAATTTTTTGATTTTTCTCACATATTCCACCAGGTTGATTATCAATACTTGTTAAGACATTTTTTTCAGAATTTGAAAGTCTAAATTGCCATCCATTACTGTAAATTGCACTTAAACATAAGATCATTAATGATGTTAAAATGAGAATATTTTTTTTTGGAAATATTTCTTTTTTATTTAAATAAGGTTTCTCAATATATCTAAAACTTAAATGGGCAAAAAATATTGAAAGAATAATACATAAAAATTTTTCAATTAAAGTTAAATCAGTAAATTTATAATATTTATAAAATATTAAAACTGGCCAATGATATAAATAGAGTGAAAAACTAATATTACCTAAGTAATTTGTGAATTCATTTTTAAGTAATTTATTTGAAAAAAAAGAACCTTTTGAAAAAATCAACAAAAATGCTCCGATTGTTGGAAAAAGAGCATTTGTAGATGGAAATAAAGTTTTACCATCAAAACTTAAAGCTGCATAAATAATTAATAAAAATCCAAATACAAAAATAATTTCATTAATGAAATTATTTTTTATTCTTTTTTTATTAATAACCAACAAGTATCCAAATACAAATTCAAATATCCTAAATGGTGATAAATAAAAAATTGTATCACTAACATACTTTCCATATAAAAATTTATTCTCAAATACGGGGCCAAAAGAAATTATGTATAAATTGAAAACTAATGAAAAGATTATAAAAACTATAAAAAATAAGTTCAAAAAAAATTTGTCTTTAAATAAATCTTTAATAATCCAAACTAACAATGGCCAAATTAAGTAAAAATGATATTCAACACCTAAGGACCAAGTGTGCAGTAATGGTTTATAATTGCTTGATACATCAAAATAATTACTTTCTGTCCAAAAATAAAAATTTGGAATTAAAAGTAAATTAGATATTAATGACTTTGAAAATTCTATTAAATGTTCTGGGCTTAGTAAAAATGAAAAAAATATAAATGAAATGATTAAAAGAAAAAATAATCCTGGAAAAATTCTTTTTACTCTTTTAAATAAGAATTCTTTATAATTTAAAAAATTAAAATTTTTATTTTCAATAATTTTTCCAATAAGATATCCACTAATTACAAAGAATATATCAACGCCAATAAAACCTCCTGAAAAAGGATAAATTTCATAATGAAATAATACCACCAGCAGAATAGCTAAACCCCTAAGACCATTAATTTCAATTTCAAAAGAGTTTTTTTTTATTTGATTCATTATCTAAAATTTTTTATGTACCAGTTAATAGTTTTTTTTAATCCTTCTTCAATTCCAGTTTTAGGTGACCACTTAATTTCTTTTCTAATTTTATCAAAACTTAATCTTTTACTTTGACTTTCTTGCTTTGAAATATTTTTAATCAAATAATTTGGTTTTTTTTTAAGCAATTTATAAATTAACCTTACAATCTGAATAGTTGTAGAGTTATAATTGGAACTCAAATTATAGATTAACAAATTTTTTTTAAGCCTTTTATTACTCAGTTTTTGAAATATTAAAAAATAAGCTAAACAAACGTCTTCAACAAAGAGATAGTCTCTTTTAAGCTTTCCACTAGACCTAATTAATAATTTCTTATTCTTAAGTGCGCTGATAATTGTCTCAGGTACAATCCTATTTGGATTATTATCATGAGGTCCATATATATTTGCAGACCTTACAATGCCAACCTTCAAAGAAAAAGTTTTGCTGTATGATTGGCAAATTAAATCTGAACTTAATTTGGATGTCTCATATGGCAATCCTGGTTCAAATTTATCACTCTCTAAGAAAAAATTTTTTTTTTTTTTTAAATCTTTTTCTTTAGAGGAACTGTAGATAAAGTCTGACGAGCTATAAATAAATGGTATTTTAGTTTTATTCTCTTTAATTTTTTCAATAAGGTTTAAAGTGCCAATTACATTGGTTTCATAAGTTTTAAAAGGATTCTTTAACGCATCTAAAACCTGAGTTTTAGCACCAAGATGAAACACACCGTCAAATTTAAATTTTTTAAAAAGCTTATCTAAAGTTTTTTTATTTACAAAATTGCCATTAAATACTTTTAAATTTTTACTGCTTTTAAAAGTTTTTTTTCTTTTTTTTCTTTGATGATCTATAATTATTATTTTAAAATTTTTTTTTAATAGATAGTAAACCAATGAGGTTCCAACTAATCCATACCCACCAGTAATCAATACTGTTTTCATTTTTTTTATTCTCCACCAGTAATATTTATAACTTCGCCAGTAATAAATTGATTTTCATTTGATGAGATGTGGTAAATATAATTTGCAATATCTTTAGGATGGGCCATTTTTTTTACTGGTACAAGTTTTGTTCTTTTAAATAAATTTTTACTAGATATTTTTTTATGAATTTTAGTTTTTGTTAAACCTATCTTAATCACATTATAAAATATGTTTTTCGCAGCAATTTTTCTTATATAATTAGGAATAAATTCATTCAAATGTTTTGACATTGAGTACTCAAATGTTTGTAATCCGCCACCAAATTTTACTCCAACACTTGATGAATTAACTATTCTACCCCAACCTTTTTTTATCATTTTTCTAATTGATTTTCTTATAATCATAAATGGATAAAGTGAATTAATTCTCAAATTTTTCTCAAAACTTTTTATTGAAAAGTTTTCAAATTTTTTATTATTTATGTATCCTACTAAATTGATAATTATATCATAATTATCATTAAATTTTTTAAGAATATTTTTCTCTTTTGAATCTGATAAATCGGCTTTAATTAATTTACATTTATATTTAATATTTTTTAAAACTTTGGAGTTAGAATTGTAATGCAAATTAACAATATAAATATTTTTATCTAAAAATTTCTTAGCTAATTCTATACCAACATCAGAACTTCCACCTAAAATTAAAACATTTTTTTTCATCAATTAAAATATTCTGAATTTTTTTCCCCCATAAAAGTTCCTTCAACATCACAAACATTACATGGTGAAAAATTTCTATTTGAGTTACTTAGCATTCTTCTAATTCGCATAGATTCTTTACTAAACCATATATCTAAAAAATTTTCTTTATTTAGATTTCCCAATATAATCTTTTTACCCCAATCATGGGGACACATCAAAACATCTCCCTGATAATCTAAAAAAAATGTGTATGAGGGAATATAGCATGGATTTTTTAGAGGCTCTTTAAGACTTTTTATTTTAAATTCTGCATTTTCCATTAATCCAGACCTATTACTTAAAGTAATACCAAAATCTTGTTCCTCCGTGTAATAACGATGTCTAACTATATATTGATCACCAGACAGTTGTGCCTCTTTACATAAATCTTCAAGTTTATCAGCATCTTCTTTGCCGTCGTAAGCACTTATTAAGATTCTATTTAAACCACTTTGAAATACCTTATTTAATCTTTTCAAGTTTAATGGATCACCGTTAGTTACCATCTCCACATTACAATCTGGAAGAAAGTCTTTTACCATTGAGATTAAGTTATATATATTTTTATCCAACATAGGCTCTACAAAACCACTATATCTAATTGTTCCTTTGTAATTAAGTTTTTGAAGTTCTGTGCATAATTTTTCATGAAGCTCATTAGATATAAATTCTTTTTTATCCTCAAAATCTGCAGCACTTCTTGGGCAAAAAGAACAAGATCTATTACAGGTTCCAGACTCGCTTATTTCAATCTCAGTTGGTAAAGGAAGTTTAACACCCTCATAATCAAAAAGTTGTATCTTTTCTTCAACAGTTTTTGATTTATTTCCTATGTTTGGATCTAAAAATTTTTTTTTTGTCATTTATATAAAAAGTTTATTTTTAACTAATTTTCTTACTTTTACCAAATCTTCTTTAGTATCAACTGGTATTGATTTATTAGACATTTTTAACATTTTAATTTGATATCCAAGTTCTAAAAACCGATTTGATTCTAAATCTTCAATTGATTCTAATGTGGTTTTTTTTTTTACTGATGTAAATATTTTAAGAGATTTATAAGGAAAAGAATAAATACACACTTGTCTCCAAGATTTAACAAAAAAAAAATTTTTATTTGATGGAATTGCTGCTCTTGACATATATAAAAGTCTCTCCTTTTTATCAAAAACAACCTTTGGTACATTTGGTGAATAAAATATCTCTTTACTTTTTATTTTTGTATAGCCATTCACAATTAAATTTGGGTTTTTTTTAGCAAAGATGACGATTTTTTTTATGTCTTTAGGGTTACAAATTGGTTCATCTCCTTGAACGTTAATATAAAAACTTTTTTTTATTTTTTTTGCAACTTCAGCAATCCTATCAGTTCCAGTTAAGCATTTTTTTGATGTTATTATTGAATTAATTTTATTTTTTGAACAAATTTTTTGTATTCTTTTATCGTCCGTTGCTACAATAATCTTTGAAGCAGCAACAGCCTTTCTACATTGATTATAAGTCCTTACTATCATGGGAATACCATTTATATCTAATAATGGTTTTCCAGGTAATCTTTTTGAGTCATATCTTGCAGGTATTATAATTAAATAGTCAGTCATTAAAATTTCTTAATTCTTTTAATCTTATAATTAGTGTGAGTTAATGAAACTATATTTTTAGAGTTATCTTCAAGTTTATAATTTTGAAATAAATCATCCATCTCAAACTTTTTTGGACTACTGACGTTATAACCATCTAAACCAGCTAAATAAATATTTTTAGCATCTCCACTTGTAGAAATTCCTAATGCATAAGAGATTGCAAGAGAGTTGGGTAAAACAACATAATTTTTTTCAAATTTAAATTTTTTATTTTTTACCTGTAAGCCAAAATCTAAAATATTTTTTGAATTTATTTTTGATTTAATATTTTTTGAAAAACTTGAATACGGAGTGATCAAATTTTTATTTAATTTTTTGTATTTATCAATATCTGATAATAATCTTAGTGTGTGACAAACAATATGAGCATAAACATATTTTTTTGGAATCAGATTGTTTACATTTAAAACTAAAACAATTGGTTTATATTTTCTAATAAATCTGAGTATTAAATTTTTATTATCTATAATTGAATTACCTGGTCCTAAAATCAAAACATTTTTATTTCTAATTACTTTTTTTGGTTGCCAAGTCCCTTTATTAATCTTTTTATAAAAATTTTTTCCTAAAGAAATTAATTCATTGCTATATTTTTTTCCCCCTACGGTGCTTAAATAATTTAGATTTGAGTATATATCTTCTGTATCAAATGAATTTGTAGCTAACATTTCTTGAACAAAACTAGGGTGTATAGAATGAAGACCTGCAAAATAATAAAATGGGTTAGAGCCCCATTTGTATTTTTCTTTTAAAGGATCGAAGTAATCTTTTATCAATTTAAGTAAGCTTACTAATTTTTCATTATTTAACTTTTTACTTTGAAATTCTAAAATTGCGTATTCTGTTTTTGTATTACCAGGCCCTCTTCCCATGCCAGTAACCGTTGAGTCAATCCATTGTACTGAATTTTTTGTTGCCGCTATGGAATTTTCTAAAGCTTTTCCCATATTATCATGAGTATGTATACCCATTGGACCTTTCCAAAATAGTCTTATATTTTTTATAATCTTATTTGTTTTTTGAGCATCAAGACTTCCTAAACTGTCTGCAAAATATAAAATATCAACTTTTACCTTTTTAATTAAAACAACTACATTTTTAATATTATTAAAAGATAATTCTGGTATTTGCATAATATTTATACCAACTTTATATCCACTCTTTTTGAGCCAATTCACTAAGGGTAATACATCTTCAACTTCATTGTAATGACAAGCAATTCTAACCAAAGAAATTAAAGAATTTTTTTTTGGTTTAAAGTTTTTTTGTGCTAAAGAAATAATATTTTTAGAATTAATAAAATCAGCTGCATTAATCATTACTCCAATTTTTAAATTTTTGGGAATTTTCAATTTTTTGAGAAAATTTTCTTCTGTATATGCGCAAGGTCCTTTGGTTTTTAACTTATCAATAAATCTAAAACCAATTTCTACATAATCAATATTAATGATATCCATAACTTTGAGATATTCATTGATTAAATCGTTTGTAAAATTCCAATTATTATAATAACCACCATCTCTTAAAGTACAGTCCAGGATTTTAATTTTTTTCATAATTTATCCCACAGTATATTCATTTATTTATTTTTAAAGTTTAAATATGTTCAATTTTTGAACAAAATGTTTTATTTTCTTTTTTTTTGAAAAGTATTGATTTATATAGCTTTCTTTAAGTGTCATATAACTTTTATAAAATTATATATGAATGATAATAATGAATATATTTTGGTTTTGGGGTCAAAACCTGATTACAGAATACCAAATTTACCTTTTAAATATATTTATGCTGCCAATGGTGCCATTGAGAGAACAAATGAATATAAAAAAAGGTTTTCTAAATTTGAATTAATTTCTATTTTAGGTGGACGAGAATTTGAAAAAAATTTAGAAGTAAAAAAGAGAGTCTTAAACTCTTCACCAGATAAAATTATTTGTAGATTGGGTAAAATTGATTTAAAAAAATACGATTTTCCAAAAAAAATAAATTTTCAATATTTGTCAAATTATGAACAATTAAAAATTCAATCAAACTTTTTCAATTATGGATTAATAAATATTCTTTTTTTCGAAACATTTTATGAAAATAATTTTTTAAAAAAAATAATGCACATGTTTAGGTCTATTAGAAGAGGAGCGCTAGTTGGTACATCAACTGGTTTTTTTGCAATTTTATGTGCTTTACTCGAACACCCTGATAAACAAATTTTAATTTCTGGAATAGGTATGATTGGTGGAGATCATAAATATAGTGTTAAAGATAGATACAATAAAAGATCTATAGTTGATAGAAAATTGATTTTAAGTCTAAAAGAAAATTATAAAAATAAATTGATAACCACTGATAAAGATCTGGCTAAAAATGCAAATATTAATTTTTATAGTGAATAAGTTAGATTTTGCCTTTTTAAAAAACCACTATAAATACTTAATGTTTTCACTAAATTTTAAATCTTTCTAAAGCTTTTTATTGACTGTTCAATTATTGAACTATATTTATCTTATACATTTTGAATATGAAAACTGACTCAGAACTACTAGATATATTAAGAAAGATATATTCTAAAAATGAATTATCCCAAAGGAAACTAGCCAAAGACTTAAACTTTAGTTTAGGTAAACTAAATTACTGTCTAAAATCTTTAAAAAAAAAAGGTTTAATTAAAATGCAAAATTTTAAAAACAACGAAAATAAAATAAATTATATTTATAAACTTACTCCTAAGGGAATTTCTCAAAAAACTAAACTTACTATTTCATTTATGCAAAGAAAAATGAAAGAGTACGATGAGCTCAAAAAAGAACTTAATCAAGAGTCAGCTAAATAATTTATGTATAGATATATTAAAATATTTTTTAATACATTGGATAAAAACCATAAGAAACAACTCTCAATAATGTCTATAATGATTTTTTTAAGTGTTTTTTTTGATACTATGGGTATTGGGATGATAATCCCAATTATAAATATTTTAATCGATAATAATTTAATTGATAAATTTCCATTCTTATCACCTGTATTTAATCTCTTGGGAAACCCAGACAAGAACGTACTTTTATTATATTTTGTAACTTTTTTAGCATTAATTTTTTTAATCAAAAATTTTTTTTTGGGTTTGTTAACTTGGAAAAAAAGTTACTTTACATATTCTATTCAAAACTATTATTCAAAAAAACTAATGAACAATTATCTCAAAAAACCATATTCTTTCCATATAAATAATAATTCTTCAAAATTAATTAACAATATTGTCAATGAAACGTCTTTAGCATCAGGACAGTTCATTATTTCATTAATTGATCTTGTTATAGATACAATGGTAATTGCTGCTTTATTTTTTTTATTACTATCTGTTGAACCAATAATCACAATATCGATGGTATTAATCTTTATTTTCTTTGGTTCACTATATTTTTTTTTAGTCAAACAAAAACTTCTTAAATATGGTTATATACGTCAAAAGACCTATGCTGATCAATTAAAACTATATAAAGAGATATTTTCTAATATTAAATTTTTTTTAATTCATAAAAAAACAAAAAAAGTGATTGATGAAATATCTGTAAATCTAAATAAGATAAAAGATTTTAATGTTAAATATATTTTTATATCAGCTTTTCCAAAATTATTATTTGAATATATAATAATAATAATATTCTGTTTGTTGATAATGGTTTTTATTTACAGTGATTTTTTATTGATTGAAAATTTGGTTCCATCTCTGGCTCTTTTTAGTGTGGCTGCTTTTAGAATGTTACCTTCATCAAATAAAATTTTACTCAGTTTACAAAAAATAAAATATTCAAAATCAGCAATTGAATTGATATATGAAGAAATAAAAGATAATTACAATGAAAAACTGATAGAAAACACTGATTTATCTTTAAATTTTAAAAAATTAAGTCTGAAAAATTTATCCTTTAAATATCAATCTACAAATAATTTTTTATTCAAAGATATTTCTTTAGATATAAGTAAGGGAAAAATATATGGAATTACTGGATTAACAGGTTCGGGCAAAACAACTCTTGCTGATATCATAATGGGTTTAAATAATAAAGCAGATGGGAAAATATTATTAAATGATAGTTTAGATTTAAATAAGTACAAAAATTCTTGGCAAAAATTGATCGGTTATGTCCCTCAAAATATTTATCTACTTGATGACACAATTAAAAATAATATAGCCTTCGGTGAATTTTCAAATGATATAGATGAAGCAACTTTATTAAAAAGTATAAAATTAGCAAAACTTGAAGAACTTATTAATAATCTAGAAGCAGGATATGATACTAATATTGGTGAAAATGGCTCCAAACTATCAGGTGGTCAAATCCAGAGAGTAGGTATTGCTAGAGCACTATATGCTAATCCTCAAATACTTATTTTAGATGAAATAACAAGTTCTCTAGATGTAAATACTGAAGAAGAAATTATAAATGTAATTAAAAATCTAGAAGGTGAAAAAACAATAATATTAATAACCCATAGGTTAAACATGCTTAAAATATGTGATGATGTATTTGAGTTAAACAACGGTTTGTTAATTAAAAAAAAAAATTAAAATGAAATTTTTTTCTTCAAAATATAATTTTTATAAAGAAAAAAATTATTCAAATAAAAATATTCTATTGATAGATAGGCAAAGATTTGATGCAACAATACTATCATCTATTTTAGCTCTAGCTTTAAATAAAAAATACAAAATGAACATAATTGTCTTAAGTGATTTAAAACTTAATAATATTGTTATTAAAATTTACAAACATCTAGGTTTTAAGAAATTTTTAAATGGTGTTACAAAATTAAATTATCTAAAAAATTTTAATTTATATTTTTATTCAATAATAATCTCAATTATTACTATTTTTAAAATTATGAATGGAGGTTTCGCATGGTTTATTCAAAAATTTAACATTAAGGATATACCATTTGGAGATTTAATTTATGATACAAATGTTAGATTTAATCATAGGTATGAGAATCCAAAAATAGATTTTTATTTTATTAAGCTGCTAATTAAATCTATATTTAGAATTTTGTTAATTTGTAAATATCTAAAAAAATATAATATAAAGAAACTAGTTACATCAACTGAAAATTATGCTCTCAATAGTGGTTTGGCTATAAGAATTGCAATTTATAAAAATATAAAACATTATTTCATAGGGCGATCTATCTCTGGAGATCTTGAAATAGCAAATCTTACAAAAAAAGGTTTGTTCATTGGTCATGACAACATTAAAAATAATGAAGTTTATAAAAAGTTTAAAAAATTTAATCCTGGTAATTATAAAATCAATAAATTTTATAAAGATAGAAAAACTAAATCAAATCAAAGTTTTTCCTGGACTATGGATAGTTTTAATAATGCTAATAAAAAATCAATACTTGGTAATAAGTTTTTAAATAAACTATCAAATTCAAAAAATAAAAAAATTCTTTTTGCAGCTCATGCTTTTTCTGATGCACCACATCAAAAAGGTATAAATTATACTTTTAATGATTTTTATAACCAATTTGAGGAAACAATATCTTTTATAAATAAAAATGACTCAAACAATGTGTGGATATTTAGATCTCATCCTTCATCACGTTTATTTAATGAACAACATATATTCAAAAAAATAATCAAAAAATATAAAATGAAAAACATATTTTTTTGTACCTCTGGAGTACCAATTAAAAAACTTTACAAAATCTGCGATATTGTTATTACAGGATCTGGCACTGTTGGTTTGGAATTTATTTGTGAGGGAAAGCCTGCAATCCTAGCTGGTTCATCTGGGTACTCAATTAAAAATCTGACCCCCTATTATGCTAAAGATAAAAAAAAATATTTTAATTTTATCAAAAATATTAGAAAATTAAAAAAACCAAACAAAATACAAATACTTTTAGCAAAAAAAATATTATTTTTTTTTGAAAGTGGAAACTATATAATCAAAAGAATAGAGACTAAAGACGTTTTAGAAGATAAAATTTGTAAAGAATTTTTTTTAAAAAAATTTGGAATGGGCTATAGTTTAAATAATTATTTAACTTTATCACGTAGTATATTAAAACAAGATATATATAAAAGTTCTGTTTTCAATAAAATGTCAAATTTATCTTAATTAAGGAAATGAGAGAAATTGTATTATAATATTTTAAAAAAAAAAATTACTTCGAAATCTGCTAATATAGCAATAATTGGATTGGGATATGTGGGTTTACCCCTATTGATTCAATTCTATAGGAAAGGCTTTAATTGTTTAGGAATAGATACTGATAATAAAAAGATTGAATCATTTAAAAAAAACAAATTAGACACAGACTATTTTGAAAATGTTATAAAGAAAAAAAAAAGACATTCGGTAAAAAAGCTTAAAAAAATAAACTTTTCAAATAATTATTCTTTAATATCGAAAGTAGACATTATTATAATATGTCTGCCCACACCCGTTTTTAAAAATAAACAACCAAATCTTAAATTCATCACATCTAGTCTTAATCAAATGAAAATATTTTTAAAAAAAGGACAACTAATATCTTTAGAAAGCACTGTTGCTCCAGGTACTACTAATAAAATTTTAGCTAAATTTCTAATAAAAGAAAACTTTAAGTTATCTAAAGACTTTTTCCTAGTTTACTCTCCAGAAAGAGAAAATCCAGTAATTAAAAATTTAGGTCAAAAATTTAATTTTTTTAATACACCAAAAATTTGTTCAGGTTATTCTAAAGATTGTACACGTTTAGGAGTTTTAATGTATTCGGAAGTTGTTAAAACTGTAATCAAAACAGACTCTATTAAAAATGCTGAAATGTCAAAAATGATTGAAAATATTTATAGAGCTACAAATATTGGCTTAGTAAATGAACTCAAAATATTTTGTCATAAAATGAACCTCGATATTCATGAAATTTTAAGACTGGCTGGAACAAAACCCTTTGGATTCACTCCATTTATGCCAGGACCGGGCATTGGTGGTCACTGTATACCAGTCGATCCTTATTATCTAATTGATGAGGCTAAAAAATATAGTTTTCAACTTAATTGTATTGAGGAAGCAATGAAAGTTAATCAAAAAATAACTAAATGGTGCATTAAACAAATAGAAAAAATTTTACTTATTGAAAAGTTTAAAAAAAATAATTCTAAGATATTATTTTTAGGTGCTGCATACAAAGCAAATATTGATGATTTAAGGGAGTCACCTTCTCTAAAATTTTTTGAATATTTTCAAAAAATAAAAGTTAAATTTGATTATTGTGACCCTTATATTCCAGAAATAAAAACTAATCTTATTAAAAAAAAATCAATTAAATTAAATTACAAAATTTTTTCAAAATATAATGCTATAATTTTATTAACATCTCACAATATATTTAAACAAAATAAGATTATTAATAATTCAAATTTAATTATTGATACAAGAGGTCACTTTAAAAGTTTCAAAAACAAAAAAATTCACTTGATATAATTAACTTTAGTTGTATTGATTGAAACTATGAAAAAGATTACTAGAAATATACCATTTGGATATCCTCTACTAAATAATAATGAAAAAAAAGAAATCATTAAAGTTCTAAGTGGAAATATTTTAGCACATGGTCCGAGAACTAAAAAATTTGAAGAAAAATTCTGTAAATTTACAAAAGCACCTTACGCTGTAAGTGTTTCATCATGTACTAGTGGTATGCATTTGGTTTATGAGGCATTGAATATATCAAAAAATGATGAAGTATTAGTGCCCGCTCAAACACACGTTGCAACAGCACATGCTGTGGAACATGCGGGTGCAAGACCAATTTTTATTGATTGTGATCCTGTAACAGGAAATATTAATTCAAATAAAATAGAAAAAAAGATAACAAAAAAAACAAAGGCGATAGTTGTGGTTCATTTTTTGGGCCTGCCTGTTGATTTTATAGAAATTAAAAAGATTGCAAAAAAATATAAATTAAAGATTATTGAAGATTGTGCTTTATCTTTAGGTGCAAAAGCTAATGGTATACACACTGGTTTACTTGGAGATGCAGGTGTGTTTTCCTTTTACCCCGTAAAACATATCACTACAGGTGAGGGTGGTATGATAATTACCAAAAATAAAAGTTTAGCAAAAAAATTAAAAATTTTAAGGGCTCTTGGAGTAGATAAATCGTTTAGTGAGAGAGTGCTGCCTGGAATGTATGATACTAAATTTTTAGGATATAATTACAGAATGAGTGAATTACAGTCAGCTTTGGGTATGCATCAAATTGATAAAATTAATTTTTTTTTAAAAAAAAGAGCAGAAAATTTTACTTTTTTATATAAAAATTTAATTAAGATTAATAGTTTAAGGGTTCTTCCAGGTAGTTACAAAAACTACAAAGGTTCATTTTACTGTTTATCAATTATCTTAAATAAAGAATTGAAGAGTAAAAGAAAACTAATAATTACTGATTTAAACAAAAAAGGTATTGGTACTAGCATTTATTATCCCCAACCAGTTCCAAGAATGACTTACTATAAAAAAAAATATGGATATATAAAAAAAAATTTCATACATAGTGAAGAAATAAGTGATTGTTCGATTTGCTTACCAGTAGGCCCACACATTAATTTAGAAGATTGCAAATTTATGTTAAAAAATATTAAGCTTATATTAAAAAAAATTCATGAAAAAAATTAGTATAATTGGTGGCTCAGGTTTTATAGGTCACAATTTAGCTTTATTACTTAAAGAAGAAGGGTTTGATGTGTCAATAATTGACAATCTAGAAATAAATAATTTAGGTTCTATTAAAAAAAATGAAAATAACCTTCCTTTCCCAAAATTATCAACTCTAATTTTAAATCAAAGGATAAACTTTTTAAAAGAAAAAAAAATTAGTTTAATAAAAATTGATGCAAAAAATCATAAAAAAATTAATGAAACACTTAGTGAGGTCAAGCCGAACATTATAATTCATTTAGCAGCTGTTTCTCATGCTAATAGGTCAAACGTTGACCCTCACAAAACATTTGAAAATAGTCTTGTTACTTTAGAGAATGTTTTAGATTATGCCAAAAATAAAGTCGAGCATTTTATTTTTTCTTCATCAAGTATGGTTTATGGGAACTTTAAAACTAGTGAAGTGAATGAAGATAGTATTTGCTCTCCAATAGGAATTTATGGTGCAATGAAATATTCGGCAGAAAAGATAATTCAATCATATAATCAAGCATTTAATTTACCTTACACTATTGTGAGACCGTCTGCCCTGTATGGTGAAAGGTGCATAAGTAGAAGAGTGGGTCAAATATTTATTGAAAGCGCATTGAATAATAAAGAAATTTTTATTGATGGTGATGGTGAAGAAAAATTGGATTTTACATATATTCAAGATTTAATTCAGGGTTTTCTTAAGATAATAAAAAATGAGAGTTCAAAAAATCAAATATTTAATATTACTTATGGTAATGCTAGAAAAATTAATGATTTAATTAAAATACTAAATAATCATTTTAATAATTTAAATGTAACTTATAAGAAAAGAGATAAATTAATGCCAATAAGAGGAACTTTATCAACAAAAAAAGCAAAAAAATTATTAGATTTTGAGCCAATGTGGCCCATCGAAAAGGGGTATGTTGAATATATCAATTGGTATAAAAAAGTATTTGAATTAAATAATAGTTAACTTCTAAAACCAATATTTTTTAATGGCGTGCCCACATAAATTCCATTTTCTTCTGTCGATATTTTTACATACGCACTAGATCCAATAATAGTACCATCTTTTATATTGCAGCCAGATGTAATGGTGGCAAGTCTTCCTACTAAAACATCATTACCAATAATAATTTTGCCATGCTCGTAATCTTGTGTCATTATATTTACACCTTTTTTGGTTTTTACTTTTGAAGAACAGATATAGCAGAAAGGTGAGATTAAAGTATCTGAACCAATTTCAAGTATTCCACCTGAAATTAAATGAGAAGAGCAACCAACATTAGAATAGTCACCAATAATTAGAGTGCCCTCTCTAGCAGCTATTATTCTACAGTCTTCTTCAATAGAGCAATTTTTGTTTATCACTAATTTCCCATCTTCTCTTATTTTTATTAGTGTATTTTTTCCAATAACAGTATTTTCTTTAATTGTTAAGTTTTGAGGTTTGGAGAGATTAAAAAAAACATCTTTAGCAATTGATACCTTTTTAGATATCTTGGCTCCAAGAATTTTTAAAATAATATTTTTATGATTAAGATAATTGTTGCTAAAAATATTTAATGAAGATTTTAGGAAAAATCTCAAACAATTGTTAATCATATTTTTTAATAAAAAAAGTTTTTGAGTTGCTTATTATTAATTTAGAGATCGTTAAATTAACCAATGAGTACTTATCCCATAAGTATGAATTAATCAAATAAATAATTACTTTGAAAAATAGTTTTTATTGTCGTAAAAAACAAATTAAGCAATATCAATTATAGAATACATATTAACAAGTTAGTTAATTAAAATGAAAATACTAGGATGTGTCCAACCAACTTACGTACCATGGTATTATTTTTTTTATAGAATTATAATTGCTGATATATTTGTCATTTTAGATGATGTTCAATATTCAAAAAATAATTCTTTTAATAGAAACAAAATACTTAATATGGACAAAGAAATACTTTTGACTGTGCCTGTTAACTTTGAAAATAATAATCAAAAGATTAATGAAATAAAAATTGATTATTCAAAAAACTGGAGAAGAAAACATTGGATGTCTATATGTCAAAGTTATGCAAAATCAAAATATTTCAATGATTTTAGTGAGGGGCTAGAAATGATATATAAAAAAAAATTTGATAAATTAATTAACTTGAATCTAGAAATTATTTATTTTTTTTTAGATTATTTTAGAATTGAAAAAAAAATTTATCTCTCATCAGATATAAAGATTAATGGTACCGGAAATGAAAAATTAATTAACTTATGTAAGTATTTTGAAGCTGATAATTTTATTGTTAAAAAAAATACAGAAAATTACCATCCAATTGAATTATTCAAAGAACAAGATATTCAATTTAAATATATAGAATATGATCAGGTTCAAAATGATAATAAATTAAACTTTAAACCAGATATAAGCATAATTGATTACGCATGTTATAATAAAAACCTTACTTAATTTGCCTTAAAATTTTAATTCCAACTTTTTTAATATATTTTCTCATCATCTCTTTTTTATTTTTTAATACAGTAAATAAAAAAATAGTTTTATTATTTATATTTTGCACTAAATAAGCATGATAGTTATTTTTTAATAATCGTTTATTAATAGATGGCGTTGAATAATAGCCCCAAGGTTTCTTAACAATATCATACTCATTATTAAATTTATCAACTAATGTGATTTGTTCATTATTTTGTAAATAAATTTTTGCTTTTTCATTAATAACAATATTAAATTGTTTTGATGGTTTAAATTTTCTATTTAACTTTTTAACCTTCATTTAGAAATTTTTTAAAAAAATACTAGTGTTAACAAAATTAAACAAGAACTTGCTATATTTTTTTCTATTTTCAGAAAATTTGATCAAATTAATTAATTTATTTCTATCAATAAAATCAAATGCTAGATTACTTTTTTGTAAAAAATTTTCTTTAAAAGAATCATGATCAAAATTGATAAATGAATTGACAGAAACATTAAATCCTTTTTTAACTCTATTAAATAAAATCTTATTATTAACTAACCCTTCCATCGATTTTCTTAGTATAAATTTTGTAAAACCTTGCTGCATTAGTAAATCACTTGGGACAGTGTACATAAATTTACACAACTTAGAATCAAGAAATGGTGATCTATTTTCAACTGAGTAATACATACAATTCATATCCTCGTTATTCAAACAAACAGGTACACCTTCATGAAATAATTCATTCATCATTCTATTTCTTAATAAACTTTTAGAATAATTTTTTTCAATATTTTTTCCTATAAGATTTTTTTTATGTTTTTCTTTAAGATATTTTTTTAATTGATCGGAACGATCAAATAAGTGCTCTCTGTATCTTGGATTATCAATATATAAATTAGGGTTTTGAAAAATTGGATTTTGAATATCTTTTAGTACATATCTTTTCCAGTGAGCTAGATTTTCTTTATAATTATCATGATTTCTTGTTTCATAAAGATATTGGATTGTGTGATCATAATATCCAGTGAACAATTCATCTGAACCTTGACCAGAAATTAATATTTTGTAACCATCAAGTTGAGCCTTTTGTGCTATAATGCTGTGAAATAAAAAATTACTTGTTGCTATTGGTTGATCATGATAATTAATAAGTTCTTCTAATCGACCGAAGGCATTATTTGTATCTACCTTAATATAATCAATATCTAAATTTAATTCTTTTTTGGAAATGTCTATAAATTTTTTTTCATTATAATCTTTGTCAGCATCTAAAATTGAGTATGCTTTTACCTTTGACTTAAATCTCTTACTTGCAAGATAAATCAATGTATTTGAGTCTATTCCACCACTCAGAGAAAATGCAATTGGCACATCAGATCTAAGTCGTAATTTTACACTTTCATCTAATAATTTTTTCGTTTTATTAATAACTTCATCAATCTTAATTTGTTTCGGTCTATATTCTAAATGCCAATATTTTTTAAAATTTACATTTAATGATTTATTAATAATTAAAAAACAACTTTTTGGAAAATGTTTTATCTTTTTATAAAATGTATCCTCCTCTTTATACAAAGATTTATAACCTTGTATTAAATATCTGGATATCTGCTTATTGCTTATGGAAAAATTTTTGCTTGAGAGAGATTTTATAAACTTTATTTCTGAACCAAAAAAAAATCCATTTAAAGTTTTGTAGATGTATAAAGGTTTTTCACCAAATCGATCTCTAGATAATATAATTTCTTTTTTTTTATTATCCCATATAGCCAAACTCCACATGCCTTCAAATTTATTAAAGGCCTCTTTGCCAAAGTAAATATAAGCTTTAAGAAGTACTTCACTATCAGATTTTGTTTTAAACTTAACACCCTTTTTTTTTAATTCATTTTTTAGTTCGATATAATTATAGATTTCACCGTTGAATATTAGAGTATGATCTCCATCAATAAATGGCTGATTTGCTAAGTTTCTTAGATCAATAATATTTAACCTTGAATGCAAAAGATAAATATTAAAATTATTGTGCTGATATTTTTTAAAATTTTGAGAGTCGGGTCCTCTATTTTTCATTAACTCAAGAGTATTTAGTACAGTTTTTTTTGAAATTTCGTTGAAGCCAATATAGCCAGCAATACCACACATAATAAGTTTTAAGAATTTAGTTTATATAAACTTAATATTCAAATACTCTATAAAAACCTATATTTCAATTATAATTTAAAAAATTAGCTCTTTTTTAAATATTGATAAATTATCTTAAGCCCATGGTCTATAGAGGTTTTATTTTTTATTGTTATTTCATTTTTTTTAATAAAAAAACTTTTTTTAATAATATCTTTTTGATTAATATAAGAAATTTTATGATTATTTTTTTTATTAAATATTTTTAAAACTTTTATAGCAAGATTCTTCATGGTGATAGATCTCGAACCATTTAAGTTATTAACCTTATTAATTTTTTTATGAAATATAATATTATGAACAGCTTTTCCTATATCATCAACAAAAGTAAAATTTTGTGTTCTTTCACCTTTATTTATTAATTTAAGACTTTTATCTTTTAAACTTAATTTTATAAACTTATGAACTACAGAATTTGAATTTAGATCAAATCCATAGGGAGCTTTTATTCTTAATATTGCAATTTTAACATCTCCATTAAATTTTACACATAAATCTTCAGATTTCTTTTTTGAAGATAAATATTTATTTTCAACTTTACTCAAACTCTTATTTTTATTCAATACAGCTAAAGAAGAGATTAATATAAATTTTTTAATTGGAAGTTTTTTGGTTAATTTAATTAATACTTTTGTTGATTCATAATTTATTTTTTTAAAAGTAGAAATAGATTTTGGTTTATTAACTTTGGCAGGAATTAAAGAAGCACTATGTATGATATACTCAATACTATTTTTCTTTAAAATATTAAAGATTTTTTCTTCAAAATTATTATTTAAAAAATTAATTTTATAAAGTTTACAACTATCATTATCAAATTTTTTATTATTTTTATTATAAGTTCCATATAATTCGTAACCTTTTTTAGAAAGGTATCTACAAATTCCAGTTCCAACAAGACTATTAGCTCCTGTTATTAAGATTTTTTTTCTTATTGATGTCATTTATTGAATTATTAATTATTTTTGAAATTTTTATTGCAATCTCTTTATTAATTTTTAGATGTGTTGGCAAATTTATTAATTGCTTTATATGTTTTTCTGAAACTTCTAAATTTTGTTTATATTTTTCATATACAGGCTGAAGATGACACAGAGGTTCATACATCCATGTAATTCTAACTAAATTATCATTCATGCGTTTTTGAAATTCATTTCTATTAATTTTATTTGACAGGTAAATTGGAAATCTCCAAAATGAATTAGTTGATTTATCACTATTATGAAAAAAAATTAAATAAGGATTACTCTTTAATTCCCTTGTATATATTTCAGATATTTTATTTCTATGTTTTATAAACTTATCAAGCATTTTAAGTTGATATATTCCTAAAATACAACTTATTTCACTCAATCTATAATTATTAGAAAGTTTATAGAATTTTTGATCTTTTTCATTTTTTCCATAATTTTTTAAAGATTTAATTTCATTAAATACCTTTTTGTTATTTGTTAAGATGAATCCACCCTCTCCTGTAGTTATGATTTTAGTTGCATAAAGTGAGAAACATCCAACATCACCTATATTTCCAGCATATAAGCCATTTAGTTTGGCACCGTGTGCATGAGAAGCATCTTCTATTAAATAAATTTTTTTTTTCTTACAGAAAGATTTAATCTTAAAAATATCATCTGTCATTATTCCAAACATATGCACAAACATAATTGCACCAGTTTTTTTGGTAATTTTTTTAATTACTTTTTTTGGATCTAAACAACCGGTATTAATATCAATATCACAGAAAATAGGTTTAGCTCCTGCTTTAACAATTGCATTTGGTGATGCAATAAAAGTTTGTGTTGGTACAATAATTTCTTTACCTTTTAATCCTAAGGCTATGATTGCTAATTCAAGCGCTATTCCCCCAGAACTTACACTTAAAGCAAACTTAGATTTAAAATGGTTTTTTAGATCTCCTTCAAATTTATTTACAAATTTACCACTTGATAAATTTCCAGTTGTTAAACAATAATCTATATCTCTTAATATATTTTTTTTGTATTTGCCAAAAAAAGGTTCCGCACCTTTTACAAATTTATTATCAATCATAATTAATTTTTATTTTTATCTTGTTATTTAAAGATCTCTTTCCTGCGTCGATAATTTTGATTAAATCAAAAGTTTCTTTCATTTTTTTTTTATTAAAATTATTTTTCAATAAATCTAAAAAAAAATCTTTCATTATTTTTGTTTTATCAGTCGGTAATGTTTTATATTTCAAGTTTAATATTTTTGATTTTGGGTTTTTACTAGTAATTAACCTTGCCCCTTTATCATCATAAATAAATGTTTTTTTAGTACCGTATATTTTTAAGATATGATGATGTTTATGAATGCATCCTAAATGAACATTAATAGATGCCGTTAAATCTTTATCAAAATAAAAGATTGAATTTTCAAAATCCATAAATTTATAATTAAATTTTTGAAAACATATTTTATTTCCATAAGAATAAACTTCTTTTGGTTTTTTATTTAGTAACCAGCAAACTAAATCAATCATATGAATTCCACCACCATTCATGCCACTATAGTTTTTAGCTTTACCTCTCCATCCTTTTGTAATTTTTTCAGATCTACCGTACAGATAGCTTCCTTCTATTGAATAAATTTCTCCGAAATAACCTTTTTTAATTTTATCTTTTAACCATTTATAAACAGGTACAGTTCTCAAAATTAGATTTGACTCAAATGAAGTATTTTTTTTTATTTCCAATACTTTTTTTATTTTAATTAATTCATCGTAATTATTGCAAAATGGTTTTTCACAGAAAAAACTTTTTGAATTTTTAATTGAAGTGATGATATGTTCGCAATGTTTATCATCAGGGCTTGCAATGACAACTCCATCAAGCTCTTTATTTTCAAAAATATCCTCAAATTTTCTCTTATAATCGCAATTTAATATCTTAGATAGTTTTTTTGATTTTTGTTTATTAACATCAAAAATTGATAATAAATTTAAATTTTTTTCTTTTTTTATTGCTTTTGCATGAGCATAACCAACACCTAAACCAACAACAGAAATATTAATTTTTTTTTTATTTAACATTTAAATTAGAATTATATTCAATTATCCATTTTACATTTATGATTTTGTACTCAAATTCATTAAATATAATTTTTCTTTTTTATTTATTTTAGTATAACCAAAGTTATCAACTATTTTATCACCACCAATCCAATTTTTTATATACCATTTATTTTTATAATTTTTTTTCCACACCTGTTTATTTCTAAACTTGTTTGCCACTTTCCAAAATGTAGATATATTAATATTTATTTGTTTACAAAAAGCTTCAATAAATTCTTTTGGTGGCTTAATACCATCTAATTTTCTGATTTTTTTAATAGCCTGAGCTCTTGTCATTCTTCCTTTTCTTATCTCATTCGAGCAATTGTCCGTTACTCTATTGAAGCCAAATTTAAACCATTTAAAGTAATGATGTATTGGTATATTTGTGCAATCTAGATCCGACTCATTATACAATCCCATTATTGGCCCATCCTCTCTCGGTTTGAATCCGTTTTTGACTGCAATTTTTCTATTAGTTTTGATATCCCAATTTAAATAATAACCTAAAAAAATAGGTTCATATTTTATTTTTTTTAGATTTTTTTCATTAGGTGTTTTAAATGATGATATTTCTTCTTTTTTAATTTTTTTTGAAATCCATTTTTCTGCAGGGGTGTTTTTAAGTATATGGTGTTTTTTTAATATTTCGTTATTTAGTTTATTATTATTAGAATATTTTTTTCCACCATATTCAAGATACCAATTTTCTCCCCAAATAACTAATGGTATATTCAATCTTATTGCTAGATTCGGTATGATATTAAATATGCACAAGTGATCAATATAAGATGTGTCTCCAAAATTAAAGAATGATTTTTTTGTAATTTCATTAATTATTTTTGGGTTTGGAGTAAAGTCTATATGATCCACACCAATTTTTTTTAATGCTAAAAGATTTTCTTCTCCACGATATGTTCTAGAGAGTGGACGAAAAGTTATTGCCAACGGATTCATTTTAAATATTTTTTTCAAGACGTATGTTTGATAAATACTGTCTTTGCCACCACTCACTGGAACTATGCAATCATAGTTTTTGGATTTTGCACTTTTTTTGTGTTTATTTAAAATTTTTTTAAAATCTTTTAATCTTTTTTTCCAGTTTATTGTTTTCTTTTTTGCTATATGATTGTTACAAGCACTACAAACACCTGAATTATCAAAATCAATGCTAGGTCTAGTATTAGGTGTTACACATTTCTTACAATATTTTAATTCAAATTTTATCATATAATAATTTTTTTTTTATCTTACCTTTAAGCTTCGTTATATTAAAATCATATATATCATAATTTGATACTATCAAATGTATGTTAGCAAAATCTTTTTTTGTATCTATTGATAAATTATACATACTTTGATCAATCTTATTTTTTATATTCCTAATTTTAAATTTATAAAAATTTTTGTAAAAATAAGAACTAACATGTTCTAAATCATATTTATTAAATTTATTAATATTTTTTTTAATCAAAGATGATTTAATTATTTCTACAGATTGTCCTTTTGGAAAAGACCTTGGAAATGAATTTGTAACAATCTCATTTTTTCCCTTTAAAAATTCTTTACACATTCTATCGATAAGTGAACTATTTGATAAAGGACTATCTCCATTTATTCTAAGAAACTCTTTACAATTTTCCTTTTTTATTATTTTGTTAAATCTACTTGCTACATTGTTTAATGACCCTCTAAAAACAGATATGTTTCTTTTCTTGCAAAATGTAACTATTTTATCATCAGATATATGTTTTGAAGTAGCTATTATAATTTTTGAAATATATTTAGATTTAGAAATTTGATCATATACTAATTGCAATACTTCTTTACCTCTGATCAGTTTAAGTGATTTTCCTGGGAGTCTTTTTGATGACATCCTCGCTTGTAAAATACACAACATAAATTATTAACAGTTCAATTATTGAACACTTATAGTTTTTAAAACATATCTAGTCAACAGCTTAAACTACCATTATTCTTTTCAGATCGAATAAATTAGTTTTTAAATTATTTACGCCTGTGATTGCAGAAGGGCAACACCTTACACCTGAAGCTTTTAATATTTTAATAACTTTTTTGTTGTAATGATTTTTTTGACCGTCGGGGTACGAATAATGATTGTTAGTAATTTTAGCCTTTTGTTTTAACAAATAAATACTTTTTAAAATCTCTGTTTTTAAAGTTTTATCATCACAAAACGAAAGTATTTTATGATTATGGGAATGTGGTGCTATTGTAAAAATATTTTCGGAATTTAGAGAAATTATATTTTTCCAATTCATTTTTTTATCGATCTCAGAGTTGCCGGTATAATCTATACTTTTATCAAATTGAGTTATAATGTTGTTCGTAATATTATCAAAGTTATAAGTATTTTTTGATTTGAAAATACTTCTTAAACTTTTTAAAAAAAAAATTTTGTCTCTATTAGTCAAAACTTTAAATGATCCCCAAGGCACTTCAATTCTATTTTTTGAATTTTGCTCTAGAATTCTCTCCAATCTATCAGCCCAGACCATATAATTCTTATCTACAAAATTTGTAGTTATATAAAATGTTGTTGGTAGGTTAAGGTCTTTTAAGATTGGTGCAGCAACTGAATAATTATTAAAAAATCCATCATCAAATGTAACAGCAAAAGAAAATGGTGGAATTTTTTTTTTTTTTGAAATTATTTCATGTATTTGATCCATTGAAATTGGATTCCCAATTTTTTTTAGCTTTGAGCAAACTTTGTAAAAATAATCTTTATCTATATGTTTTCTATTATAATTTCTTATCTTATAATTTATTTTTTTTTTTGTGACACCGTGGAATAAAAAAATTGGTATTGTGTTTTTATTTAAAAATTTTGAATAATCCAACATTACAATTTTTTAGTGAAATTATTAAATTTCTTTTCAACGATATCTTTTAAAACTGATGGCATAAATGAGTAATATTTTCCTTGTTTATTTTTTTTTGTTAAAATTTTTTTATTATTTAAAAATTTTGAAAGAAAACTTAATAAAATTTTTTTTGTTAATTCTACATTACTTCTTCTTAATTGATAAAGTTTCATACCTTTAAATAGTTTTATTTTTTCTTTTGCAATTATTTTTCCACAATCTAATTTTTGGTCTACGTAATGAATAGCTACTTTGAGGTTGTGGAATTCATTATGATATATTGCCCAAAGAAGACTGTCTAAACCTCTATAATAATCTGGGTCTCCGCCATGTAAGTTAACAATTTTAATTTTTTGAAACTTATAAATAAAATTTTTGCTAAGTTGAATTGCACCAGATGTAATTAATAATGTGGGTTTTAAATCATAAATGATATTAAGGTTTTTGTTTTTATTAACGTCATTTATTTTAATAATTTTTATTTCTTTTGGAAAAATAAATTTTTTGTTAAACCATATTTTATTTTCATAGTTTTTTTGAACTTTTATATTTTTATATTTTGTGTTAAATATTGATTTAATTTTCTTGTCATCTTTTATTACAATTATATTTTTATAAATTTTATATATTTCACTAATTATATATTCATGATGTTTTTCTAATGGTGTTATTATGGCAATTCTCATAGAAAGTTATTTAATTAAAAATCCAGTTTTAAAATTTTTTTTTGATTTCTTTCCAACCAATTTTTTAATATCGTAAAATTTATATTTAATTGCTGGTCTTGCAAAATGAATATTTTCGTATGTAAATTTTTGTCCTTTTTTTATTTCTTTAGAAGCTACAATCCCTTTTCTCATTTGTTTAATTGATGAAAGTTGAATTTTTTCAGGGTTTGTTGATAGATTTCGAACTGATTTATGTACGAGTTTGATGGATTTTATTAAATCTTTTAAATCACTTTTATCAAATGATAAGTGGTGATCTCTAAACTTTTTATTTTTTTTATCATTAGTAATATGCACTTCTACTATTTTAGCTCCTAAAGCTACAGCTGAAAGCACTGCTTCTTTTTCACAACAATGATTGGAATATCCTATTGTTAATTTTGGATATCTTTTTTTTAAAAGAGAAATTTTTTTAATATTTGTATTTTCAATAAGTGTTGGATATGTAGAAACACAATGAAGTAATGCCAGAGAATTTGAAATTTTATTATTTTTTCTTTGAATATAATTAACTGTTTTGTCAATTTCTTTTAATGTTGCATTCCCAGTTGATAAAATAATCTTTTTTTTTATTTTAGTTATTTCATCAATTGTTGGATAAAAATTTATATCTCCACTTGCAATTTTAACAACTTCACCAAAGCTGGCAGCTAGTTTTACTTTGTCTTCTGTTAACGGGGTTGCTAAAACTTTAATTTTTAGTTTTCTAGCTTTTTTTTTTAAGAAGATATAATCATCATCAGAAAGATTAAATTTTTTAAGCCTATTATATCTTTTAATATTATCTCTAGACTGATATTTTTCAGGATTATATAATTGGAATTTAATAGCATCCAAACCACTTGTGGATGCTAACTTTAAAAGTTTTAAAGCTTCTTTAAGTTTTCCTTCATGATTAAGTCCTATTTCTCCAACAACTAATATATCTTTATCTAAATCTTTATTAAAAATTTTCATTTCAACTTCATATTAAAATTTTTTTCAGTGCATAAATCAAGCCAATTGAGCTATTAGTACTGGTCAGCTACACGCATTACTGCGCTTCCACATCCAGCCTATCAACGTGG
>MDSY01108887.1_pt1 | contig 30340 bp, 27 predicted proteins | sample 811131 | NCBI WGS metagenome assembly MDSY01 (sample SAMN05326643, study PRJNA326480) | marine metagenome | isolation source: seawater | place: Atlantic Ocean: South West | collected 2010 | reverse complement strand
TACCTCAAAACTAGTTCTTCCTATAGAGCCGTAGTAGACCACTACGTTGATAGGCTGGATGTGGAAGCGCGGCAACGCGTGAAGCTGACCAGTACTAATAGCTCAATTGGCTTGATTTATGCACTGAAAAAAATTTTTATAATTAAAAAAATAAAATTTTTAGATTGATATTATTTTACAACATTAAAAAGAGGGGCATGAAAGAAATTACTGCCCCTTTTTTTATACTTATAAGAAAACGATTATTGGTCTCAGCGCATGTTGGGGATTTACAGCTCAAACATTGATAGCTATAATTAAAACTTTCGTGAATAAAATAAAATTAAAATGCTAAAAAAAGTTACTAAGAAAATTAATCAAAGTAAAATTAATCTGTCTCCATTTCCCTATTTGTTTATTAAAGATTTTATAAACAAAGAAAACTTAAAAAGCGTTGTTAATTCCCTACCAAGTTTTAACGAGATATATGGAAAAGAAATTCAGTATCAAAGTAAATCCCAAACCAAAAAAACAGTTTTACCAAGCTCTAAAATTTATAAAAAGCTTTCTAAAAAAAAATCTTTTAAAGATATCAATTTTTTGTTTGAAAAACTAAAACCTGTAATTCTAAAAAAATTTAGAGATCAAATAAAACTTCATGTAAAAGCGAATTTTCAAAACTCTAAATTAAAATATCACTCTTCGTTTTCAATAATGAAAAAAGGATACAAGAAGAGTGTTCATCTAGATAGAAGAGATCATTTAATACACATGATTTTTTACCCTGACTCAGATGCAAGTAAAGGTGGAGAAATATGCATAAATTCTCTTAAAAAACATTCTAAAATTTATGATATTTTTCCAAAAGTTCAAGATTTAAAAATCTCAAAAAAACATAAAATAAAAAATAATTCTTGCTTGATTATATTAAATGTTCCTTGGGCATACCATTCTGTAAGTCCATATTATGGTAAAAAAGACAGAATATATTTTTATATGGTATACGATTTTCCAATATCTAAATCTGGCTCAAAATTAAAAAATAGAAAAAAAGGATTTAACCAAAATGAGTTTTGGAACTACAAAGTTGAGGTTAAGTCAATTAAGAGAAAAAAAGTTTTTTTATCAGAATAATTTTACACAAGGTAAATAAATCACTTGGAAATTAAAAACTGAAATAAATCTAAATACCGGATGTATACAAAAAAAGATTGGGACATAACAAGGGACTCTTACCTAAGATGGCTAAATAATACTGGGCTAAAAAAAGAATTTTGCAAAAAAATCAGGTATAAGAATCTTGCACTATGGTGGATTACAAAACTTGTAGATAAAGATATAGTTTTAGATAATAAATGGTATTTCAACTTAAATCACAAACTAAATAAAAAAAAAAACATAAAAAAAAATCATTTTTTTTATTTAATTTTTTTTTTAAAATTAATTAAAAACTTTTTACTTAATATATTTTTTATTACATTTATTAAAATATTTTTTAGAACAAAAAACAGTAATAAAAAAAAAAAAGAGAATTGTTATTATTCACGATACGAAAATCTTACCAATTATAAAAATATTATTTTAAACGGATGTTTTAGTTTTGCACCAATCAATAAAAAAAGAGAAAATTGCTACCTTACGGAGCTTCAATTGAATAAAAAATTAATTAAAGATTTTTTTAAAATAAAAAAAAATATTTCAAAGCTACCTGTGGAAAACCACATATTGCACAATTACATTTCGTATACTGAAATATTTAATATTTATTTTAAAATTTTACTAATATTTTTCAAAGCAATTAAGATTTCAGGCCGTAAAAATTATTTCATGTTAGGAAGCAATAATTGTTTAGACATATTAAAACCAAGATTGCTAGATTCTTTTTGTGGAAATATTCAAAATGCATTGATAATCTCTGAATCTGTCCAAAATTTTTTAAGAAAAAATCAATATAAAAAATTTATAACCAACGGCGAGTTTTATCCTAATTTTAGAGCAATTTATTTTTTTATTAAAACCTTGGAAAACAGTCCAAAAATAATAATGGTAAATCATGCAGATTATCATAAAGATAATTTATTTTTACAATTGAATAAAAAAGATTTTGATAACAAAACAAAACCTTATTTACAGTCCCCAAAACCAGATATTTTTTTCTCTCAGGGCTCTGAATATGCAAAATACTTGAATAATTTTTTTCCCAGAAATAAAATATTTACAGTAGGGTCGTTTAAATTTGATTTAGCAAAACAAAAGAGTCAAAGAAAAATAATAAGAAATAAAATAAAAAAATTAAACAATGGTTTGGTAAAAAAAATTATAGTTGTTTTAACGTCTTTAAAAGATGAAGATTATATAGTTAATTTTTTAAACAAATGTAATCTCTCAAATTATCAGATTGTTTTGTGCCCACATCCTGCTTTTAAAAATTTCACTAATCAATATTTTATTAATAACTTCAATTATAATTATACCATTCTCAAAAATTACTCCTCAAGAGAGGTTATAGATGCAGCAGATTTAATAATATCTGGCTATGCTTCTTTAGCCTATGAAGGCTTTTTTCGTAGACTTAATGTTGTTAGAGTATCTGATTATCATAGACCTAACTGGACAGATGAAAAGGACCATATACCAGTTCTTAAAAATCCAGCTAATTTGAATCAATATCTTTTTAATAAAAAGAAAATTCCAAACTCATTTATTAAAAAAACAGAAAAAAAATACTTTTACAAATTTGATCAAAAAACATACCGAAGATTTTGTAACATAATAAATCGACTGTAATTATCTAATTAATTTTAACAATTATACGACCAACAGAATTTTTTATTTTTGCTAGCTTAATAATATCTATTACGTTTGAAAGTTTGCATTCTTGGTATATTTCTTTTATTTTTTTTTCAGAAATAAGTTTTGTTATTTTTTTCCATATTTTTTTTCTTAAAATATTTGAAGTTGACTCTGCATTAATACCAATTATTTTTACTCCTCTTAAAATAAAAGGCATCATATTAAGGCTGCAAACTTCACTGGAAGAAGCTCCTATTGAAGCTATTCTTCCACCATTAATAAGTTGTCGAGAGCCTAAGGATATAATTGAGCCCCCGATATTATCAATAATAGCTGAATACTTAGTTTTTAATAAAGGCATATTAGGTTGATTATTAAATTCATCATTAGTTATTATTTCATTAGCACCAATTCCCTTTAAAAATTTTTCCTGATCTTTTTTTCTTGTTGATGCACAGATGTTAAAACCCAATTGCGAAAGAATTAAAATTGAAAAAATCCCGACTCCTCCTGTTGCTCCAGAAACTAAAATTGTACCTAAATTTTTTTTTAATCCATCTTTTATAAGAGTCATAACCGAGAGCATAGAAGTAAAGCCTGCAGTACCAGCTACCATTGCATTTTTTAAAGATAATCCTGATGGTAATTTTTCAACCCAGTCACATGGTGCTGTAATATACTCAGATAGTCCACCCTGCGATTTTACACCAATCGGTCTTGCTACAATCATAACTTTATCTCCAACTTTAAATTTTTTAGATGCTGATTGAGATACTACTCCTGCTGCATCTATTCCTGGAATGTGAGGATACTTTCTTACTAATCCGGTATTGCCTGAGCAAATCAAAATATCCTTATAATTTAAAGATGAGTAAGCAACTTTAATAATAACTTCATTTTTTTTTAAATTTTCAATATTTTTTTTTCCTAATTTCAATTCAAATTTATTTTCTTTGTTTCTTTCAACAAACAGTGCATTAAAATTTGTAGGTAAAGAGTTTTTGAGATTTTTTTTCATTAGATTTTTAACATTTCTGGATTGAAATATTTATATAAACCGTCACTTGATTTTTTGTTGTTAAAAAAAACAATAGCTTTAGCTTCAATTGCACCTCTATCATTTTTAACAATTTTTGCTTCAATCTTTAATTCACCGACTGCATTTATCTTTGAATAAAAATTTGTTGCAGCTTTAGTTATTAGGCAATTTTTTTTATTTTTCATGTCAGGATTAGAATAGACTATAGCTACTATTGTTTGAAGCATAGCTTCGACTTGAAGCGTTCCCGGCATGACCGGTTCATCAGTGAAATGGCTTTTGTAAAACCATTCTTCTTTACCAATATTTTTTATAGCAGTACCAGATTGACCTGGAATTAAATTAACAATTTTATCGATCATCAAAAATGGGTCAGAAATTCTAATTAACTTCGACAATTCCTTTTTTTCTAAATTTATATTATTTTCATTATTTTTTTTCATTTATTTACTTATAATTCTTGAAAGTGAATATATAATATCATAACCATCCCAGATCGGCCCTATGTCAAAGGCCCTACCTATTGGAACTAACCTATCCACACCAACAATATTGTTAGTTAAAATAAAATTTTCAATTATATCTGGTTTAATTCCAAAATATGTAATGGTTTGAAATTTTTTTGTTATTATATTTTCTAGTTCTTTTAAATTCTTAATATCAACTTCAGTGAAGGTTCCAAAATGACATCTTAAATTTTCAATTTTCTTTGACAGGTCATTAATTTTTAATTTTATCAATTTAAAATTTTTATAATCTAAATTAAAATCTATTCCCGATTCTATTGCTGCACGAGTCAAAGAAGTAATTTTTTTATTGGTTATTGAAAGATCATTATCATATTTATAGTCAACTATCTTTCCTAGATGGTCCCAAAAAATTTTCTTTGCATTAATATTTTTTTTGCCAATCCAGAATATTGCTTGTGGTGAAGAACAGCCTTGTTGATCCATTAAATAACAATCATTGTAAAACTTGTTTGCCAAGTTTTTTATCTCCTCTTTCTTTAATCGAAACACTTTATCTAAATTTACGATAGAAATTGAATAGCGATCTGGGAAAGTTAAGTCTACACATCTTGGAGAGGTATCAAAACTCTTAAAATGATTTATAGTTGTGTCACCACCCCATATTAGACGGGCATCCATATCTTTCGAAAGGTAATTTGATATTTCATCTGATTTTTCATATCTTATAAAACAGGTCTTTTCTTTTATTATAGAGTATTTTGCTTTTTTAAGTATTTTAGAAATAATTTTATTTAAAATATTTATCTGAACAAATTTCCTGCTTGGTAATCTTACAATATTGTTATTACCAGAGAGAATTCCAAACATATAAGAATACGCAAAATTCATTGGCACATTGGAGGGAGTTATGTGTAGAACAGTTCCTCTCCCAAGCATCAATTCATTTCTTGTGTAATTCTTAGATAATCTATTTATATTTGCTTTCCTGCACCAAAAACCAAATGCTTGAAGATCACTGAAAGTTCTAGCTGATTTGCTTCTTTTAATCTCGATAGAAATTTCATCTAAAAAATCAATTACTCTATTATCAAAAATTTTTAATGATTTTTGACTTACATTTAATCTTCCTAAAATTATATCAATTTTATTTTTAAATTTAATGTACATCGCTGCATCCCCTCAATTCAGTACCAGGAACGCGCCCTTTAATAGAAAAATATTTGCCCTTTCTTTGACATTTACAGTTGTCTACACCCTGAAGAGCACCAACATCTTCTGTTAAAATATTATGTCCAGGATAACTTAAAGGTAGTAAAGAAAAAACTTGAATAAGACCCTCTTTTTTAAGCGGGGATACTCTAAGATTAGAATCTCTAACAATTATATCTGAAAAAATTGAAGTATGAAAAAAACCATACTCACACTCTAAAAATACCGAACCTGTTTGTTCTACCATGCCATAATAATTATGTACTTTCTTAATTCCAAGAGTATCTTTAATTCTCGAATTAAAACTTTCACGACTTACTGCTTGATCGTGCATTTTTTTCCACCCACCACCATGAATAAGTATTCCATTATTGGACTCTATTAAATTTTTATTTATTTTTTTTAAAAGATATTGCCATATAAAACTTGTAAATCCGAAAATTACAAATTGTTCTTTTGAATTAGATTTTAAAAAATTAGTTAAAACATCTATTTTTAAATTTAAATTTTCATCAAGTAAAAATACAGTTTTATCCATAAGTTGAGAAAAGCCTTTAATCGCCGCTCCTCTGGCATTGAGTAATTTCTTATCAAAAAAAACTTTTGGTGAGTCTACGATAAACATGTTGCCTCTTTTTTTATTAAGTATATCTTGAAAAATATTCGAAAGAGCACGAGATTGAAGTAAAGAAGTTTTCCTATCCAAATTTATTCTTGCATTTTTTGATCCCGTCGTCCCAGAAGAAGTTAAAGTTTTTGATAATTCATTAATGTTATTTGTTATTAAATTAAAATCTTTAAAAAGATTGGCTGGAACAAAAGGTAATTCGGAGAGATTTTTTGATTTATTAAAACCCCCGTAAATTTTATTTGTAATCTTTTTATATTCTTTACAATTTTTGTAATGGTAATTCGTCAATTTTTTTTGATTATCAAAATACCATTTTTCTTTTTCTTTTTCATTTAAAGAAAATGGGCTGATTGAAAAAATATTTTTATAATCAAGCATTTAAACTCCAGTCTATTTTAAGATAATCTACTTTTCCAGAGCTTGTTCTTGGAATTTTATTGATTTTGACACAGTCAAAAGCAACTTTGTTTTGACCGGTAATTTGAGTTATAGACTTAAGAACTTCTTCTTTTGAAGCATTTGTTTCAAAAAAAACCTTAAGCTTCCCGCCCCTCTCTTTGCAAACTACATTAAAGTCTTGTTCTTCCATTTTACTTTCAATTTCGTCTAAATTAAATCTATTTCCAAATATTTTAACTATTCTATTTTTTCTTCCTTGAATGTAAAAAAAACCTTCTTTGTCGAAAGAGGCAAGATCTCCAGTTTTTAAGATTCCTTTATTTTTATCTTTAGAGTTTAGATCTTTAATATTGCTACAGTATCCAAGTGAAACATTTTTTCCTTTAAAAACTAATTCCCCGGTAATGTTTGATTTTTTAATACGATTTCCTTTTTTGTCTTCAAGCCACATCTTTGTATTTGGAATAGCTTTTCCAATACTTCCTATTTTTTTTTCAGCAAAACTCCAATCAAGAACAGACATCCTAGGAGCAGCTTCTGTTTGACCATACATCATATAAAACTTAATTTTTTTAGTTTTAGAGAATAGAATTAATTTTTTTGCCAAGTTATCATTTAATTTTCCACCAGCTTGAGTGAGTGTTTTTAAAGAAGGAATATAGATTCTCTGTAAACCAAGTTTAATTAATATTTCATAGATATAGGGAACGCCACTTAATGATGTTATTTTATTTTTTTTAAATTGTTCCCAAAATCCCTTTTCGAACAATGAATAATTAGACGCAACTATGCAAGCGCCAGACTCTAAGTAAGTGTTAATTACTGAAAGCATAAAACTGTAACTAAAAGGCATTGTTGTAATAGTTTTATCTTTAGATTTGATATTTAGAGATTTAATTATTGAGTCGGTATTCGATTTCAAATTTTTATTTGATAGCTGTACAAATTTAGGACTTCCCATAGAACCTGAAGTTGGAAGAAGTAGATTTAATTCAGGGTTGATCTCAAATAGCTTTGTGTTTTTAGTCTTACAAATTACATAATCAAAAATACTCTCTTTAACTTCAAAATTATTTAGCGATGATGTTTTAAGCCAACTTTTAGGAGCCATAATAAAGGAAGGCTTGTACAAATTAAAAAGTTGAATAATATTTTCAACATTAGTCTTAATATCAATCAATACTACTGCGTTATTATGTTTAATTGCTGAAACATAACAAATAATTGAGGCAACACTATTATGTGATATTAAAAAAGTAAGAGATTTTTTTGGTATATTTTTTTTTATAGCAAGAGACTCTTTGACTAATCGATTATATGTAATTGGTCCAGATATTTCATCTACCAAAGCTATCTTATTTTTGTATTTTTGAATTGATTTAAAAAGAGACATTTAAGAATTTAACTTAATGAATTAGTCCTTATTATTAGATTTTTGTTTTTTAAGAAAATTTAAAATATTTTCGGCTATTTTATCCCCTACTAAACCATGATGCTCTAATAAATATTTGTAAGTACCAGTAGGTCCAAATTTATCTGGCAATGAGATTGGCAACAAATTAGCTTTCGAAAAGTTAGCAGCTATTTTTTCAGCAATAATACTATGAAGACCTCCTATTATCGAGTGTTCTTCTATGGTCACAATACTTTGAAACAAACTTAATTTTTCATTAATTTCTTCACTTACTGGTTTTAATGTGTGCACGTTAATTATTTCAGCGTTGACTCCATTCTCATTCAATATTTTTTCAGCAATCAAAGACTGTGCGACCATAGATCCTGTAGCTAGAATCAGTACGTCTTTACCTTCTTTGAGAATTACGGGTTTTCCAAATTTATAACTATAATCATTTTTATATACTTGCGGCGATCCTGGAACGCCAGTTAATCTTATATAGCTAGGACCATAGTTGTTGTCTGAGAAATCATTTAAGACCTTTCCCATTTCTCCGCAGTCAGCAGGACATGATATATTTAAATTAGGAATTGATCTCATAATCGCAACATCCTCTAAACCAAAATGACTGTTACCTAGATAACCCATTGAAACACCACTACCTAATGCAACTAAATTTACAGGCAGCTTCATATATCCTAAATTCATTCTAATTTGTTCACTAGCTCTCATTGAAAGAAATGGAGCAAAAGAGGTAACAAAAACTTTTAATCCTTCTTTGGCTAAGCCGGCAGCAACACCAATTAAATTTTGCTCACTTATACCAACAGATAAATATTTTTCTGGATATATAGATTTAAATCTATCCAATCCCGACGATCTCCCAAGATCTGCTGAAAGCACCATAAGATCTTTATTTTTTTTGGCTATATCTAACATGAACTGACCAAACATTGCTCTCGGACCCATACGAGACCATTGTCTAGAATTTTTTTCATCAAAGTTTTTCATAAAATTTATAAATCTTTAATCGCTTCATCAAATAATTTTTGTGTTAAACGACCGTGGTGCCAATCATTGTTGTTTTCCATAAAGCCTACTCCTTTTCCCTTTGTTGTTTTTGCAATAATAGCAGTAGGCTTGTTTATAATTTTATTTTTTAGTGTTTCAACTAATTCATCAATGTTATGGCCGTTACACATTATTGTGTTCCACCCAAATCCCTGCCACTTAGATCTTAGCTCAATAGAGTTCATTTTTTCATTTATTGCCCCATCATTTTGAAAACCATTGCTATCAACTATGACAGTAAGATTATCTAAGTTAGATTCTGTTGCAGCTATAGCCGCTTCCCATATGGCTCCTTCATAACATTCTCCATCACCTATCAAGACATAAACATTCCCTTGTTTAAGTTTTTTTTTGTATGCAGTTGCTATGCCAACGCCAAAAGAAAGTCCTTGCCCAAGACTTCCATTTGAGGATTCTATTCCAAATTTTGGATTAACTATTGGATGGGCAATTAATTCGCTACCGTTAGTTTGAAACTTCATTAACTCGTCTTTTTTAATAAAACCGCTGCAATGAAGGGCACTTAATAAACCTAAAAATCCATGACCTTTACTTAAAATGAATCTATCAATTGGATTTTTAGCGTCTAATTTTAAAATATTTCCATAAAGAACGGCCATAATGTCTACGATTGATAAACCCCCACCAATATGAGCTGGTTCGCCACAGTTAAGACTGACCTCAAGTATAATTCGCCTCATATTTTTTGCGAGCCTTAATAGTTCTTCTGATTTATTTGATTTTTTCAAATTTTTCCTTTCCATCAATTTTTATTATTTGTCCATTGATATTAATAGATTTTTCAGAAGCTAAAAACAAAACTTTATCAGCTACCTCTTCAACTGACAGAGGCTTCTCTAACGAAGAGTTTTCTAGTAATTTTTTTTTTGCAGCCTTGTCCATTTGATTTAACATATCCGTGTTAGTAGCACTTGGTGCAATCGAATTAACTCTTATATTATATACAGAAAATTCTTTTGCCATTACTTTTGTAGCAAACATTAAGGCAGCTTTACTAGAACCGTAGGTAATAGTTCCCCGTTCTCCATCAATTCCTGATACGGATCCAATATTTATTATTGAAGCTTTTTTTGATTTTTTCAAAAGTCTTAATAGTAGCTGAGTAAGTTTTATTTGTGAAAAAAAATTTATTTCAAAAATATTTTTTAAATTTTTAATTGATGTCATTTCAAAAAGTGATCCACCAGCGATACCAGCGTTATTTACAAGAATATCTAAAGTAATTTTTTCTTTATACAAAGATTGTATAGCATTAGACATTTGTACTTCATCTCCTAAGTTGAATTCTAAAATCTTAATCTTATTTTTTAGTTTCTTAGAATTTAATTGAATAAAATCTTTAAATTCTGGATCAATTTTTCTTACTGCGCAAATAATATCAGCACCATTTTCGAGAAATTTTATTAGTATAGCTTTGCCAATACCCCTATTTGATCCTGTTAAAAAAGCTGTTTTACCTGTTAACATAAATAATATCTACTAAACATCTTTGTAGCGCACTCTTGATTTTTTTACCACCTTAAGAAGTAAAGTTATATCTTTATTATTAGTTTTTCTTCTAGGTAAAATTTTATTAGTTTTTTTTTGCAACTGTTTTTGAACTCGTTTAGATGTAAAATATGACTCAAGAAGATAATTTTCTACATCTTTTTCTATAATTTTTGATTTTGCTATTTTACTACCAAGCTCAAAGTAATTTAAAGATTTATTTATTTTTAAACTGTTATAAATTTTTTTGTAGATTGTATTTTTTAACTTAGCATTTTTTAAAATATTTTTTATAAAAAATTTAATGTTGATAGCATCACTTCCTTTCGGCATAATTTTATCTTTGCTTTCCGGTATCATTGTATTGATGATGCCATTAAACACTTTATTTAATATACGTTTATTTAATTTTATTTTTTTCATATTTTTAATTAAAATATCTTTTTGGAAATCTTTTAATCTCATCTGTTATTTTAAGCGCGATCGCTTGTAACGTAGCCATTGGATTGACTCCTCCTGATGTAACAAAGATACTACTGTCTACTATTACTAAATTTTTAATATCATGTGTTTGGCCAAATTTATTAACTACAGAGTTTTTTTTAGAATTTCCCATTTTTGCAGTCCCCATTAAATGCCAGCCTGTATTTCTCACAGGACCGAAGGCCAGAGTTGATTTTGCTCCTATTACCTTCATGACCTCTTTGGCTCTCGAAATACCATGGGATAACATTTTTTTTGAGTTATCACTCAGCTTATAATTAATTTTAACACCCGGCATTCCTCCAGAGTCTTTGTTTTCATAATCCAACTCTACAAAATTATGTTCTTCAGGAAAATCTTCACATATAATTGCTAAAGATATTGAGCGACCGTAGTGTTGAGAAAATTCTTTATGAAAATTTTTTCCAAAAGATAAATTTTTAAATTTCCTTGCAGAAAATGCAGTTTCTAAAGGCCCAGATCCCCTCAAGACTTGCATAGTGTAACCTCTTTTATGGTTTACTTCTTTAAGTGTTTCATAAAATTCCTGACTAGCTAGACAACATCCGTTGGGACCAATAAACGAACCTAAAAATTTGCTAAACTTTCCTTCAACATAACCTAATGGATGAAGCATTAAATTTTTACCTACTAGTCCGGAGCTATTTGCTAGACCTTCTGGAAAGTGCTTGTTAGCAGAATTTAATAGAAGTCTAGGAGTTCCAATCCCGCTACATGCAAGGATAACCATCGAAGCACTCTGAAACTGTTCTTTATTTTTGGCGTCCAAATAGATTACGCCATTTGTTTTTCCAAAATTATCTAAAGTAATTTTTATTACACGGCAATTAGGTTTTAATTTTACACCATTAGAAATTGCTAAGGGCCAATAAGTTTTATCAACGGTAGCCCTAGAATTTTTTTTTAAACCTTTGTAATTTTTAGTAGCTATTGCGCTATAAGAGGGCCACCAATGCCAACCTAACTTATTAAATCCCTTAGCAACTTTTTCTCCTGCCACACCCAAAGGTACAGGTGATTCAAGTTTTTTAATATTTGGATAAGCAGGGTCACCAGAGATACCCGCTACCCGCATAATTTTATCATTTATTTTATAAAATGGCTCAAGATCTTTATAATCAAAAGGCCAGTTATCTCCGGTACCATCCAAAGTTTTAGTTTTAAAGTCTGACGGATGAAATCTAGGAAAATGACCTGAATAAAGTATAGTTGATCCCCCGACAGCATTAAAATTTGCCACAGAAATAGGTGAGTTCTTGTCATCTATTGGGTAATCACTTTTTAATTTTCGAATGTTTGGGTTAACGTTAAATTCTTTTTGTTTTATTTTTTCCCAATCAGTCCTATTAAATGAGTAAGATTTTCCTTTAAGTAATGGACCTTGCTCTAAACAAAGTATTTTATAGTTTTTACCACTTAGATTCCATGCTGCAGCAGCACCAGAAGCTCCTGCACCGACAATTAAAATGTCAACATCTTTATTTTTCATTATTAAAAACCAAAAATTTAAAATTATAAAATTTATTTTTTAGGCAAGTACTGCTCTAATATTTCTGGTATCGTAATCGTCATTTGTGCCTCACAGGCAACTTCTCCATCAACTATTCCTTGACCAGATCCTTTGCATATACCTCTTTTCCATGAGTCTACTTTTGTTTTAAGTACTAATTTTTGACCAGGCAAAATTTCTTTTCTAAATCTGACTTCGTGCGAAAGTGCATGGGTTATTTTACCTTTGTTTCCAGGCAGTGTAGTAATTGCTACAGTTAACATTTGTGCTAATGCCTCTAATTGCAATACGCCAGGTACGTTAGGATTATTAGGAAAATGAATTGGAAAATACCATTCGTTATTAGTCAAATTTTTAAATCCTTCTGCTAGCACACCTGGCTGCACTTTAGTAACTTCATCTATCATTAAAAAAGGATATCTATTCGGTTGGTATTCTAATAATTCAACATTATTTAAACTAAATGATTTCAAAGTTTGTTTAATTTTAAGAAATATTAACTTTATATTTCTTTAAAATTTCCTTTCCTGCGTTATAAGAACTAAAATCTATTATATCGTCCATTTCAAAAACAATATCAAAGGCCTCTTCCAAAGCTGCAATCATTGACATGTGTCCTACCGAGTCCCATTGTGTTATGGAGTTGTATTCCAAATTTTTTTTAAGTTTAACTTTATCGACCGAAAAACAGTCAATAAAAACCTTGTCATATTTGTCTTTATTATTCAATTTTGTCCTCCATTAGATTTTGTTCTTGTGATTATATTAAATAAAATATAACTTGTTCAAGAATTGAACATGTTATAACTAGATTTAAACTTTAATGTCAATAGCATTATGAAAAACAATATCTTAATACCAGATATTTATTACTATTTTCCTGCTGTAACTCCAACAAATTCAAAAAGAACAAACAAAATTATTAGTATTTAAATGAAAATTGGCCAAAAAAACAAAAATCTTAAAAAAAATTTAAAAAACTATTTTGAAAAATACTCCAATAATATTTTTCTTGTTGATCATAACGGAAAACAATTTACTTATAATGAATTTTTTAAAAATACTTTAAGGTTAATAAAATCATTAAAAAACAAAGGTATTAAAAAAAATTCAAGAATTTTATTAAAAGGAAATAATTGCACAAACTATCTTGTCACTTTATACGCGTGTTTGTTGGGAGGATATGTAGTCTGTCCAGTTGATCCAAGTATCAAACCAGAAAAATTAGAAAAATTAATTGATTTGTATAAAATTAATCACACTATTGAAGACGCAAAAGAAATAGATTATGAAAATTTAGAAGCAGATGAAGAATTAATAGATTACGAAAATTCTGACTGTTTAATTATTGGCAGCTCTGGAACTACCGGTGAGCCTAAAGGAATTTTATTTACTTCTGACTCAATTTTATTAAGTGCAGAGTCATTTTCTAATTTAGCAAATTATAATGATAAAACAAAAATTTTACATTGTTTACCCATGTTTTATATGGGTGGTATCCTTGATACTTTTTTTGCATGTATGTTTTCAGGTTCTAAAATAATTCTTGGAGAAAGGTTTTCAATTTCTAATGTATTAAAATTTTGGGAGTTACCAATTAAACATGATTGTAACACACTATTTTTAACTCCTTCAATAGTAGCTTTTATTTGCGCGATTTATAAAAAACCAGACATTAAGATTAAAGAACATGTTAGCAAATATAAATCTATAATTGCAACGGGAAGCTTTCTTTATCCAGAAGTTAGAAAAAATTTTTATAAAATTTTTAATAAAAAAATATTTTCTTGTTATGGTGCCACAGAACTGGTTGGACCATTAGCTCTACAAGGAGAGAAAGATACTTTCGAAAATTACTGTGTTGGAAAACACGGGAAAGGAATTGAAATATTAATTAAAAAAGATGAAGAAGGCTTAAATATTATTATGGTCAAAAGCCCTTTTTTTATGAAGGGATATATTACTGATAAAGGTTTTGAGTTACCAAAGACTTATAAGGGTTATTATAACACAGGTGATTTAGGTAATTATGAAAACAATTTACTTTTTGTAAATGGAAGGAAACGAGAAATAATTAAAAAAGGTGGAGAATTAATTTTTCTATCCGTAATAGAAAATGCGGCTCTGCAAAATAAAAATGTATTAGAAGCAGCAGCCCTAGGTAAAAAAGATATTATTGCAGGAGAGGAACCTTATTTAATAGTTGTTTTTAAAGAAAATTCTTCACCGTCAAATAATATTGAAAATTTAGGTATTTTTTTAAGAGAAAGATTAAGACCAATTGAAGTGCCAAAAAAAATAATAATATCCTCAAAATTATCGAAAACAAAAAGTGGTAAAATAATTAAAAAATCTCTTTATAAACTTCTTGAAGATTAAATATTAAAACTACTTAAAGGGTATTGTATCTTTTTTAAACTTTGGAAATTCAATAAATTTAAATTGATCTTTAGATAGTAGTTTTACGGCGGTCTCAATATACTTTCTTGCGCTCATTAAATGAACATAGTCTTCACTTAATTTTTTTGATTTAAGTATTTTATCTTTAATCAAATTTATTTTTAATTCATTTATTTCTCTTCTCCATTTTATGTCTAGATTTAAGTATCGCACAGATGAAGAAAAATATTTATTAATATTTTTTTTATTTTTTTGATAATTAACTTTTGTAAGTTTGTTATAAAAATATGGTACACCAGCTAAAAATTCAGCAATATGTAAAAAAGGATTGAAAACAGGATCTTGACCAAGATTTAAAATTTTTCCATCTAACTCTAAAAATCTTTGAAAAGGTGAATTATAACCATAATTATGAAGTGAATTATTTAAACATAATATTTTTTTATTTTTTCCAATTGCAGTTACAGAAAAAACTGGGTGATTACTTCTTAAAGCACCTTTTTGATTTCTTATATAGTCAGCAAACTCACCACTTGTTGATCTAGTTTTTTCGTGAATAAATTTTTCTCCATGCCTTAAAACTTGGAATGAATGGGTGTTAATAGCAATTGTCCCATTCTTCCCTAAAACAGTCAAAAAAGAGTCTAAAAAAGTTTTAAAGAAATCTTGCTTATTCTTTGCACCGATAATTTGACCAAATTTCCAGAGATGTGCATTAATAAAGATAGTTTGGCCTTTTTTAATTCCAACTTTTTTTAAAGAGTTAATTATATCTTTTTTATTATATTTCTGCATTTCTAGGAGTTATTTACACAATTTTATTATTTCTTCCACAGATGAAAAAGCGTTTCTATTAAAGTCAGATATTACAACTTTTTTTTTTGTTACTTTTTCAATTTTAACAATAAGCTGAATAATATCGAAAGAATCAATGAGGCCTTCATTTATTAGATTAAGATTGGGGTTATCAGCTAATTTTGCTTTTAATTCAGGTTTAATTTCACTTAAAATTTCTTCAATTATCTGTCTATTTTTTTTTTCCATTTATGACACCTTATTAACTATAGTTTTTAGTGTAATTTTTCAATATATTTTAGCTTCCTCTATTATCTATGCTACAAACTCTTTTTGGGATGACTCTGGAACATTTTTCAGCTAAAACAATCTAGGATTAAAATGACAATTAATATAAAAAACTTCGTTAAAACAGCTACTAGAAGGCAAATCAATAACTTAGATACCCTGCCAACATTTGATAGGTCTTTGGTTGATTATAAATCTTATAGTAAAGTTGCAGGACATGCGGGAGTGACAAATTCAATGGCTGTGCAGGCTACCAGAGGATGTCCTTATAGATGTTTTTATTGCGATGTTTTTAAAACCACAGAACACCATTTTAGAAGATCAGTTGATTCAATTTATGAAGAAGTAAAAATGATAGCCGGAATGGGAGTAAAACGAATTGAATTTATTGACGATATATTTAATGTGAAAAAAAAAGATTTTATTGAGTTTTTCAGAAGAGTCTCAAGAGACAAGCTAAATGTTAGTTTTTTTTTCCCAACAGCTTTAAAAGGCGATCTTTTAGACAAAGAAGCAATTGACGCAATGATGGAAGGTGGAGGTGTTGGAATAAATGTATCCTTAGAATCTGCATCCCCTAGAATGCAAAAAGTTATGAAAAAAGGTCTAAACATAGAAAAATTTCATGAAAATATGGAGTACCTATGTAAAAGATATCCGCAAGCTGTAACAGGCCTGAACACAATGCATGGATTTCCGTCTGAAACCGAAGATGAAGCAATGTTGACTTTAAATTTTATTCTTTCATTAAAATGGATACATTTTCCATACTCTCATATTGTAAGAATTTTTCCAGGAACTGTATTAGAGAAGTTTGCTTTAGAGCATGGTGTTAATCAAGCAGCGATCGATGATTCAATTGATAAATCTTATCATGAAATTACCCCAACTCTTCCTTTTAAAAAAGAATTTACTGTAATGTATAGACTAAAATTTTTAACTGAATACATACTAAATAAAGAAAGACTTCTAAAAGTCTTACCTTATCAAATGAAACATTTTACTGAAAGTGAGCTCAATCAAAGATATTCAAGTTACTTTCCGTATAAAGTAAAAAGCCTAAGAGACGTCCTAAAAGTTGCAGACTTAGAAAATGATATTGAGATCAACTGTTTGAAAGAAGAGGAAATTTCTATTAAAGATATAAATAATCAAATTAGATCTAAGTTCCCTGTTAAATCAAAACATCCAGATGCATTTAAATTTTTATTAATTAATATCTCAACTTTTTTCACAAGCGATAGAGGTACAAGTGAATACGATGTTTTAGAGCCACCTTTAGGCTTGATTGCTCTGCAATCATACCTCGATGAAAAACTAGGACCATTAGTCAAAGGAAAATTAATTAAATCTCGAGTAGATTTCGACTCTTATGAGGAACTAGACGAAATAATAAAAAAATTTAAACCAGACGCGATTGGAGTTAGCGCTATGACTTTTCACAAGGATTTTTTTCATGAAGCTATTAAAGATATTAGGAATAGAGGCTATAAAAAAACAATCATGGTTGGAGGTCCTTACCCAACAACTAGTTTTGAAGAAGTGTTAGAAGACAAAAATATAGATATTTGTGGCATTGGAGAAGGAGAGGTAACTATAACCGAAATTATAAAAAAACTTATTATATCTAAGGGTAAAAAATTAGATGATATAGAATTGAACGAAATAGACGGTATAGCTTACAACAAAGATAACCACAGTAAGTCTCTGATTACTCAAAGAATAGTAAAAGCAAATATAATATCAAAATAAACCTACATATAGCCAAAAAGAGAAAATTATAACATAATTTGCTTTTTTTTGTAAAAAAGTTATTTTTTTACTTTACTGTTCAACAATTGAACTGCATAATGTTCAAAATTTGAACGTATATTAGTTAAGAAATAAATACATGAAAAAAAAACAAGATCATTTTGATGTTTTAAGAAAAATACAAAACAAACCAGAGTCCACCCAAAGAGAAATGGCTGAAGAACTCGGTTTTAGTTTAGGAAAATTAAATTATTGCTTAAAGGCACTAGAACAAAAAGGGTTAGTTAAAATCAAAAATTTTAAAAATAACCCAAATAAAATAAATTATTTTTATGTGCTTACGCCAAAAGGAATTTCAGAAAAGACTAAACTCACAATAAATTTCATGAAAAAAAAGATGCGTGAATATGATGAGCTTAAGTCAGAGTTAAAAAAATAAATTATATGTGGACTATACTAAAAGTAGAAAAGAAAGAAATTCATCTTTTAAAAAATGACTTAATTGTAAAACTTGGTGAAAAACCAAACATATACTACCCAAAATTTTTGATTGAAAAATACAAAAAAAATAAAATTATAAAAAAAGAAATAAGCTTATTAGGTAATTATGTCTTTTGCTATCATGTTAAATTTAAAGATAAAAAATTTTTAAACAATCTAAAATTTTTAAAAGGACTAAAATATTTTTTAAGTGGTTTTGCTCAATCTCAAAGCCAAATAGAGGCATTCGTAAACAAATGTAAAGAAATGGAAAATGACCAAGGATATTTAACAGAAAATTTTATTGAATGTGAAATAAATTCTTTATATGAATTTTCTTCAGGTCCATTTGCAGAAATGATTTTTAAAATAATTAATTTTCAGAAAAACAAAATTAATATTTTATTAGGTAACGTAAATACAACTATAAAAAAGAATCAGTATTTGTTTAAGGCTATATAAAAATGAAAATGTTATGTGTAGAATTCAAGTTTTGCAAAGTGCGGAGCTATGAAAAATAATGGTAAATAAAATGAAAAAAAATAGAATTGTTGCAATAGTTCAGGCAAGATTAACCTCCAAAAGATTTCCGGGAAAAGTTTTAAAAAAAATAGGGGAACATACTATTATATCTTGTATTTATGAAAGATTAAAAAAATCCAAACTTATAGATGAAGTTGTTTTTACCATTCCGTCAAATAAAAAAAACAACCAACTTGCAGAATATTTAAAAAAAATAAAAGCAAAAACAATTAAAGGTTCTGAAGAAAATGTTCTTTCAAGATATTTTGAAAGTGCAAAAAAAACAAACGCTACAATTATAATCAGAATTACTGCAGATTGCCCACTGACCGATCCAGAGATGGTTGATAAAATGATATTACGTTTTTTAAAAAAACCTAAAGTTGAATATTTATCTAATACCCAACCCCCAACTTTTCCAGATGGTTTTGATATAGAAATCTTTTCTTTTAATGCTCTAAAAAAATCTATGAATATTCCTTTATCAAATTTTGAAAAAGAACACGTTACACCTTTTATTAAAAGTTCAAAAAATATTATAAAAGAAAATTTTAGCAATAAGCATGATTTAAGTTTTATAAAACTATCGGTAGACACGATTAGAGACTTAAGGAATGTAAAAAAAGTATTTAAATATTTTAAAAAGAAAAAACATTTTTCATTTGAAGATATTCAAAGATCACCTATATTAAATAAAACTTTTTTAAATAACTTTAAAACTAAAAAACAAATAGAAACTAAAGTTAAGATAGGGCAAAAATTATGGGAAAAAGCTAAAAAAATTATTCCTGGTGGCAACATGCTTTTATCTAAAAATCCAGACAGATTCTTACCTGGCGCTTGGCCAACTTATTACAAAAAAGCAAAAGGCTGTACAATTACAGACTTTGACGGCAACAAGTTCATTGACGTTTCTGTTATGGGTGTCGGTACAAATATTTTAGGTTATAGTGATAATTCAGTAGATAATGCAGTCAAAAAAAATATTAACAAAGGCAATTTATCAACCCTTAATTGCTTTGAAGAGGTGCAATTAGCAGAAAAATTAATCGAACTTCACCCCTGGTTTGATATGGCAAAATTTACAAGAACTGGAGGCGAAGCTAATTCAGTGGCTGTAAGAATTGCAAGAGCCGCATCAGGCAAGGACAATATCGCAATTTGCGGGTACCATGGTTGGCACGATTGGTATCTTTCAGCAAACCTAAACAGCAGTAATAACAAAAATCTTGATACACATCTATTGAAAGGATTAAAAATTGAAGGTGTTCCAAAAAAATTAAAAAAAACAGCGTTTCCTTTTAATTATGGAGATTTCAAGCAATTTAAAAAAATTATAGACAATAATAATATCGGAGTAATAAAAATGGAAGTTTGCAGAAATACAGAACCAAATATAAAATTTTTAAAATACATAAGATCTATTGCTACAAAAAAAAAAATTGTTTTGATCTTTGATGAATGTACAACTGGTTTTCGTCAAACATTAGGAGGCCTTCATAAAAAAATAAAGATTATTCCAGACATGGTAATATTTGGTAAAGCATTGGGTAACGGATACGCGATTGCAGCTATCTTAGGAAAAAAAAATATAATGGAGTATGCGTCTAATACATTTATAAGTAGCACATTTTGGACAGAACGAATTGGGCCTACAGCAGCACTAAAAACAATCCAGGTAATGAAAAATAAAAAAAGTTGGGTAAAAATTATAAAAATCGGTAAAAATATTCAAAAAAGATGGAGAGCGTTATTTAAAAAATATAATATTTTGGTAGATATAAAAGGCATACCAACTTTAACTAGTTTTGTTTTTAAAAACAATCATCAAAAATATAAAACATTGATTACTCAAGAAATGTTAAAGAAAAATATTCTTGCATCAAATGTAATTTACCCGTGTATTGAACACACCGATAAAATACTAAATCTATATTTCTTCCATTTAGAAAGTGTAATTAAAAAGATAAAAAATTGCGAAAACGGAACTAACATAGAAAGATACTTAAAAACTAAAAAAAGTATTACTGACTTCAAAAGACTTAATTAATATAACTTGAGTTAGCACATTAACAAGAATAAATTACAATGAATTTTATATTTAGACTAGATTCCTCAAGCTCAATAGGTAGTGGCCATGTTTATAGATGTATTAAATTAGCAGAACAATTATCTAAAAATCAAAATAAAGTATCATTTGTTGCCCAGAGTTTAAAAGGAAACATTAATTTATTAATAAAAAAAAAATATAGACTAGATTTTGTAAAAAAAAATAAAAACTTTCGAATTAAAAAAAACCACTACATTGAGTGGAGCAAAAAAGATCAAATAGATGATGCTAATAAAACTCTTAAAGTTACGAAAAAATTAAATGCAAATTTTATAATTGTTGACCATTATGGATTATCACATCATTGGCACAAGATATTAAAAAAACACTTAATAGTAATAGCCATAGATGATTTTTTAAATAAAAAATTTTTAAGCGATATATATATTAACTATCAGTCAATATCGAAAAAAAAATTAAAATTAAATAATATTTTGAATAAAAATTGTAAAATTTTATTAGGTCCAAAATATGCTTTACTAAGCAAAATTAAGAAAAAAAATAAAAAAAAACCTTCAAAAAAGAATATTTTAATTTATTTTGGAAATGTTGACAGGGCAGGTATGACTAAAAAAATAGTAAATTTAATAAGTAATATTAAGACTCATTATAAATTTTTTGTGATAATTGGAAAAAACAATAAAAGTAAAAATGATTTACTAAAAATAGGGAAAAAATCAAAAAACTTTTTTTTTACAACTAAAGTATACAAAAATCTTAATAATTTTTATGAAAAATGTTTTAGCGCAATAACAGGAACTGGCGTAACGCTTTATGAGCTTATACAAAACAAGCGAAATATAATAAGCATTTATTCAAATCAATATCAAAAAAAACTTGTGGAAAATCTAGAAAAAGAAAAAATTTGTAAAGTTTTTAACATTGGTCAAATAAACAATCGAGACATTCAGAATTTTATTTCTGTAAAAAAAAGAAAAAGAAGTCATAAGAAAAATTATTTTGATGGATTGGGCCCATATAGAATTTATCAATTAATAAAAAAATTAAATAACAACAATTAAAATATGAAAAAACATTTAATACTAACTGAGGTAGTTAAAAAAGTCAGAAAAGACTCTTTTTATCTATCCAACAGTTCATATGATTATAATAAAGGCCCTCTTTCAAACAATAGAATTTTATTTAAAGATAAATTTATAAAAAAATCTTTTTTAGCAGAATATATTTATTTAAAGGAAGTTAATGAAAAATTATTAAACTTTTTAAAAGATTATTTAAATAATAAGTTTGGTTTAAAAAATAACAAAGATTATTGGCGAATTATATTATTTATCTGGTTAACAAGATACACCTCTCACAATTACAATAAATGGATGATGATTAATAAGTTAAAAAAAAAAAGAGAAATTAAGTATGTAGTAGAAGATTTGTCTAATGACCTAGATACCAAAATAAACAAAGATTACATTCACTATAAATCAAAATTAGACTGCCCTTTTTATAATTTTTTTATTACTAAAAGAATAATTAATTATTGCAAACTAAAAAATGTTATTTTTTTAAAAAAAAACAATATTTTAAAAAAAAGAAAATTAATAATTCCCAAATCAAAGTTTAGTTTTAAAAATTTTTATATAAAATACCTTGATTCAATAATCTCTAAAATTGCGTTTAGGTATAACAGTATATTATTTGACTCTTTTTATTATCCTTCAAAATATTTTATTAAATTATGTATTGGTCTTAATTTAATCCCAGTCTTAAGCAAAAACATGTTTGTTGATAAAAATCAGGTCGATTTACAATTATATAATTTAAAAGACAGAACAAATAAATTATTTAAATCTAATAAAAAAAAAAACAATGATCATTTTTTTTATTATATAAAAAATCACATTTTAATTGATTTACCAATGTCATACTTTGAAAATTATAAAAATATGCGAGCTCAAATAATTGAAAAAGCTAAAAGTAGAAAAACAATTCTTTCTATGCATTCACTTTTTCTTCATGATCTTTTTAGAATTTATACTGCAGAAACTAAAAAAATAGGTTCAAAACTAATCGTAGTAGATCACGGTGGCCAAATGCATAAATACAGGGCGATTTTTGATTATTTAAATATTATTAGTGATGAGACAATTCAGTGGTGCAAAAGGGGAAAAAGTAAAAGCCCAGTCAAAAGGTTGGCGCCAACAAAATTTAAACCTGATTTTGAAATACAGTGTACAAGTGACAAAAACTGCACCATTGTAACTTCAGAAAATAACAAATTTAATTATCTGACACACTCAATAGCAGGTCTTGAGGACGATATTAAAACTTTTGAAGATGTATTAGTTTTAGCCAAGTCCTTAAAAAGCAATATTAAGAAAAAATTGCGCCTTCGAACTAAACACATTCAAACAATAGGCAAAATACATAGATTTAAAAAAATATTTGGGAAGAATGCATTAGATAATTACAATCAAAAAAATACTTTTTTTAACACTATGGCAAAGTCTAAGCTTTTAATATTTACTTATCCTCAAACAGCTTTTTTAGAATCTCTTTACTACAACAGACCGTCAATACTACTTTTATGGAAAAATTTTTGGATTTTTCAAGATGAATTTAACAAACATATTAAAGTATTTAAGAATCAAAATATGGCATTTGAAAACATGAAATCAGCGAGTAGTTTTATAAATAGCAACTGGAATACAGTTGATAATTGGTGGGGTTCAAAAAAAGTACAATCAGCAAGAACTGCTTTTTTAAAAGATTTTTTTTATATAGATAAAAACTGGCACCAAGAATGGCTAGATTATTTGAAAAAGAGAAAAAATTTAAATTAATATCTAATATTTACAATTAAAAAATTAATTTAAGCCATTAGATCTATTTATTAGAATTTATATGTTGTATAAAAATAAAAAAATTAAATCTTAAAAATCAAAAAAATGAAAATATTTATAATAGGTGAAATTGGAATTAATCATAATGGCGACCTTCAGCTAGCCAAAAAGTTAATTGAAGGAGCAAAAAAATCAGGAGCAGATGCTGTTAAGTTTCAAAAAAGAACTGTTGAACTCGTTTATACTAAAGAAGCTTTAAGCGCACACAGGGACAGTCCTTGGGGCAAAACTAATGAGGATCAAAAAAAAGGAATAGAACTTAAGGAAAAAGACTATGACGAAATTGATAAGTTTTGCAAAGAAATCAAAATAGAGTGGTTTGCTAGTTGTTGGGATGTTGAGAGTCTTAAATTCTTAAAAAAATATAAATGTAAATATAATAAAATTGCCTCAGCTATGTTAACTCACTTTGACTTACTAGAAGAGGTTGCTAAAGAAAAAAAACATACATTTATCTCTACTGGGATGCACGACCTTGAAGAAATCAAAACAGTTGTTGAAATTTTTAAAAAACATAAATGCTCTTTTGAATTAATGCATACTGTAAGCACCTATCCAATGAAAGTTGAAAATGCGAATCTTAATATGATTAAAACATTAAAAAAGATGTTTAATTGTAATGTTGGTTACAGCGGACATGAAGTGGGAAGGGCTGTTAGTGTTGCCGCAGCCGCAATAGGAATTTCCTCTCTCGAAAGACACATAACTTTAGATAGGTCTGCCTATGGTTCAGATCAATCTGCCTCACTTGAAATTGATGGGTTTAAATTGGTGATTGACTACGTAAGAAATGTTGAGCAAGCAATGGGCACAGGTGAAAAAATTATACTTGATGAAGAGTTTAAAATAAGAGAAAAATTAGGTCCTATAAAAAATTAAAAATGATTTTTCAATCATTTTGTAGAAAAAAATAATATTCATTCATATTATGTTGAAGAACTAACTAGAACTTATTTTAAAGGTAAAGATCAATTTACATTTGTTATTATAGAATCATTTAAAAAAAGTTCGTTATAAATTTCAAATTAATATTTTTATATTTCAAAACATGAAAAAAATTCTATCAATCGCTAAATTTTTCTGTAAATTAAAATTAAAATATAGCTTGCCTTCTAAAATAGAGTTTTTAGTTTTAGATAATGTAAGCAATGAAAAACTGAATAATGTCATAAATAATAATTCAAAATTAATATTGCCTATAAGGTTTTATAAAGAAACAAAAGAATTATACATCAATCCTAAAATTATCAGATATTTTTTAAAGTTTTATATAGTGAACAGGCAGAAAATTTTTACAGCATATCTTGCAAGTGTAATAAAATACATCAACCCTAAAGTTGCTATAACTTTTATCGACAATTCTTTAAAATTTTCAGATTTAGCTAAAATACTACATAAAGAATATCCTTTTATTGCAGTACAGCAGTGTGCCAGATATGATTTTGCAAAACACAAATATGAATTTAGAAAAAAACTTAGAAAAGAAAACTTACTAAAAAAATTTTTTATACCCAACTTTCTTTGTTTCGGTCAACATGAGATAGATGATTATAAAAAACATAAACTTAAAGTAGGTAAATTTTTTAAGGTAGGTTCATTAAGTTTGGCTAATTCATTTTTTTATTTTAAGAAAAAAAAAATAAAAATTAATAAAAATAAATATGATATTTGTTTACCTTCCGATGATGGTCTCGGTCTTTATGGTACATATAAAAAAAAAAATATTGAAGAAAATTATTTTCTTACAACTAAATACACAATTAAATATTGTATGAAATTTAATAAAAAATTCATCTTTGCTTGGAAAAGAGACAATAAAGAATATTTAAAGCGGGAGTATAACGGTTATAAAAAACACTTAAGTGAGAAAGAATTTCAATTTTTATTGAAAAACTCAATATATAAAAATCCTAAAAAGAAAACCTCCTACAGAACTATTTTACAGAGTAACGTAGTTGTTGGAGTTGCAACTTCAATGTTGAGGGAAAAACTTGCATCGGGAGGAAAAATTTTATCTTGTAATTTCACAGATTTAAATGTTTATGACTTTCCGATAGATAGTTTTTTTACTTTAAATAAGAATAATTATAAATTATTTGAAAAAAAACTCAAAAAAGTTTGTGAGATGTCTAATAAAGAATTTATTAAAAAATTAGCAAACAAAGCAAATTATCTAATTAATTATACGGATGATAAAAACATACCTTTGATTAAAAATAAAATTAAAAAAATAATGGACGAATACAGAACCACTTAATTAACGTTAGTATATAAATATAAAATGATAAAAAAAATTATCTCCCTGTTAAGCTCTTCTCAGAAAAAAAGTGCAATAGCACTAATTTTTATGATGTTCATATCTTCATTACTAGAAGTATTCGGGCTGGGTTTAATTATAGTGATAATGGATTTTCTTTTAGGTTCGGGAGCTAGCAGCAACTCTTTTATATTCAGCACTATAAAAAACTATCTACCAAATAGTGAAAATTCAATATTAATTGTTTTCTCTATTTTTTTTGTAATATTTTTTTTAAAGATTGTTTTATTAATTTATTTAAGCTGGTTTGAATCAAGTTTTGTCGCAAAGTTTAAGGAGAGATTATCAAACATTTTATTTGATAATTTTTTAAAGAGACAGGCGCATCAAATTTTAAAGAAAAATAGCTCAGAATATTTGAGAAATTTTACAACAGAGATTGATTTAGTAGCTGTGTTTTATTATGGAGCTTTAAAACTAACATTAGAAACTACTTTATTAATTACACTCTTTGTGTTTTTAATTAATTTTGACATTGTTTCTTCTGTAACTTCCTTCTCTGTACTAACCATATTGTCTTTAGTTTATTTTTTTATTGTAAAAAAATTTATTGTAAGCTGGGGCAAAAAAAGATTATATAGTCAAAAGAAGAAAGTCCAATTTGTAAGTGAAAGTTTTTCAGCAATAAAATATATTAAAATTTTAGCTAGAGAAAAATTCTTTTTTCAAAAGTTTAAACTGCAAAATAGTGAGTTAGCAAAAGTTGCTTTTAAAATGTCTTTTACTAATTCTTTACCAAAATTTATTTTAGAATTTTTTCTATTCGTTTCAGTTTTAGTAATTTTAACTATTTTATTTAAATTAAATTATGAATATGCAGAAATAATTAAGGTAGTTTCTGTATACATTGTTGTTTCAATTAGATTAATACCTGCGAGTAATAAAATTTTGACAAGCATTCAAGGTATAAAGTTTGCAAAACCAGCGTTCGACAACATATATAATGAATTAAAAACACCGGTTAAAAAATTTGATTTAAATTCTAAAAAAATTAAATTTAAAAATGATATATTAATCAAATTTAAAAAATTTAGTTACGATAAAAGAAATTTAGCTTTACTAAAAAATATTAGTTTAAAAATAATAAAAAAAGATAAAATTGGAATTATAGGATCTAGCGGATCAGGTAAAAGTACTTTAATTGATATAATTTGTGGTTTTATTAAAATTAATAACGGAGATATCACCATTGACAAAAACTCAATCTATAAAAACTTACCAGGATGGCAAAAAATTATTGGATACATTCCTCAGAAAATTGTTATTTTAAATGACACTTTAAGAAGTAATATTTTGTTTGGATTAGAAAAAAGTAAGTATAGTGATAAATTAATTAAAGACGTAATTAAAAAAGTTAACTTAAAAAAATTATATTTAAAATTACCAAAGGGACTCGATGAAAAAATTAGCGAAGCAGGATTCAATATATCAGGTGGAGAGATACAAAGGATAGGTATTGCTAGGGCCTTAATAAACAACCCAGAGCTGATACTTTTGGATGAATCTACTAGTGCTTTAGACACATTTACTGAAAACAAAATACTGAAAGAAATTAATTCTTTAAAAAAGACTATTATTTTTGTTTCCCACAGAGTAAATACCCTAAAATATTGCAATAAAATTTATCGTCTTGATGGCGGCGAACTAAAGCATTATGGAAATTTTAATAAATTACTAAATGATTAGATTTTTTAAAAAAGGGCTAAAACAAAGACAATAAAAAGAGCTAAAGCTCTTTAAAATAAAGTAGAAGTATAATAAGAATAGGACTTTAGATGAAAATATTATTTGTATATCCAAATCACGAAGGCTATTTCAGAGTGCCGATAGGGCTAACGCTAATAATGACAGTGTGTGAAATAGAAGGACATGAAGTCGGTTTATTTGATACCACTTTTATCGCGTCTGAAGACAATCTAGACAGCAAAGGAAGAGAAAAAGACAAATTAACCAAGCCTATTCCAATGGACGAAATGTTTACTCATCACACACAAGAAGAAATTGTTAACGCTTGGATAAAAAAAATAAATGACTTTAAACCAGATATTATAGCAGTAAGTATTTTAGAAGACGCTTATAAATTCGCTGACGTTCTTCTCTCTGCTGCAAAAAAAAATTTCAACATCCCGATAGTTGTTGGAGGAGTTACTCCTACAATGTCTCCAGATGTTTGTATAGAAAACCCAAATATAGATATGATAGTTCAAAACGAAGGTGAGATAGCTTTTAAAGAATTACTTTCTGCTATGGAAAATAAGACTTCATTAAGCAAGGTCCCAAATCTTTGGTATAAAGATAATGGGGAAGTTAAAAAAAATGCTTTAACTAAATATATGGATATGAACAAACTACCTAACCAGCGCCTACACTTTTGGGACGAAAAACATTTTATGAAACCCTACAACGGTAAAATGCTTAAATCTGGTAATTTTGAAATGTCTAGAGGTTGCATGCACAAATGCCATTATTGTTTTAATCGTTTTATGCAAATAGGTTTTGAAAAAAATCAAGTCGGAGCATACAGAAGAAACAAAACAGTAGACACAATAATTAGAGAAGTTTTAGAGCACCATAAGCGTGAAAATTTTGAAATAATACTATTTTCAGATGATAATTTCCTTGGAAGATCGTTTCCAGAAATGGAAGAGTTTTATGAAAGATGGGCAAAAGAAGTAAAAATTCCTTATTGGATAAATACATGTATAGAAACAGTAAATGAAAAAAATGCTCCAAAACTGAAAAAAAGTCAATGTATTGGAATCGGAATTGGAATGGAAACTGGAAGTGAGTGGGTTAGAAGAAATATATTATTAAAAGGAAACATGACAAATAAAATGTACGTTGATGGATTTAAACTTATGGCCAGACATGGAATAAGATCTACCTGTAACGTTATGATAGGTTTCCCTGGCGAATATGAAGAGGATGTTTTTGACACCATTAAAGTAAACAAGGTTATTAGAGCGATAGATCATGATCTTACCTCATGCACAATGAGTTTTGTTGCTCCTTACGCCGGTACGGTAATGCATAACATTTCAGTAGAACTAGGACTTATAAAAGTTAATAACAAACCAGGGTTTAGAGGTTTGTGCGATGACATTTCAATGTCACATCCAAATATTCACAATCCTAACATGTCTAAAGAAAGAATGTTTGAGATTAGAGAAAAATTCACAGATTATGTGAATGGAGATTTACCTATTCCAGAAAAATATTTAATTTCAGATCCAGATAGAAAATATGCAATTGGTGACCCAATATATGAAATGTATTCTGCTTACAAACAAGGTCCACGAAGTATAAATCCAAACGACCTCACACCTGAAAAAAATAGAATGTTAAGCGGTGGAAGCAAAGGAATTTTACAAGTTTCTACAGTTTCTTAAATTTTATATCAAATAGAAATATGCAAGAATTTAAAAATAAAACTATTTTAATTACCGGAGGCACAGGATCATTCGGTCAGAGTGCAACAACTTACCTTTTAAAAAGTACAAAATTAAAAAAACTGATAATTTATTCAAGAGATGAAAATAAGCAGTTTGAAATGGCAAATAAGTTTAAAGATGACAGATTAAGATTTTTCTTAGGAGATGTGCGAGATCAAGACAGAATAGAATTAGCTTTAACAGATGTTGATTATATAATTCATGCGGCCGCATTAAAACACGTACCGGCTGCAGAATATAACCCGTTTGAGTGTATAAAAACAAACGTTAACGGTTCACAAGCTCTCGTTTTAGCCTCAATAGCAAAGAAAGTAAAAAAAGTATTAATGCTTTCCACCGATAAAGCTTGCAATCCTGTAAATTTATATGGCGCTACAAAATTATGTGCAGAGAAAATTTTTGTAAATGCAAATAATTTTACCAAAAGAAAAGATACAATTTTTGGGGTAATAAGGTACGGAAATGTTATTTCATCTAGAGGTTCCGTAGTTCCATTTTTCAAAAAGCTAATCAAAGATGGTGAAAAAGAATTACCACTTACAGATGAAAATATGACAAGATTTTTTATTACCTTGCCAGATGCCATCAAGTTTGTGTTAGGCTGCTTTAATTTATTGACTAGAGGAGAAATATTTATTCCTAAAATGCCCTCTATTTATATCAAAGATCTCATTAAAACTATTAACAAAGACGTAAAAATAAAGATAGTAGGAATTAGACCGGGAGAAAAAATTCACGAAACCTTATGTTCTGTTGATGAATCAGGAAATCTTTACGAGAATAAAAATCATTATACGATGTATTCAACAACTATAGGGGCAACTAAAAAATTAGGAAAAAAAGTCAAACCTAATTT
>MDSY01153553.1_pt1 | contig 30373 bp, 40 predicted proteins | sample 811131 | NCBI WGS metagenome assembly MDSY01 (sample SAMN05326643, study PRJNA326480) | marine metagenome | isolation source: seawater | place: Atlantic Ocean: South West | collected 2010 | reverse complement strand
TGGGTGCTTCCCTTATTCTTTCTTGTTATATCGCATGGCTGTGGATAGAATTGTGGATTATCTGTGGATAAATATAAACTGTGGATAATATGTTAATGACTTGTGGGTAAGTATCAGCTATCCGATGCTTATTGCATTGCAACATCTAAGGGGTCGGGGGGTCTGGATCGTGTGCGTATATATATATGAAGCCACACTTATACTTGAGAGCAAATATTCGACTTACCAGGAACTAATTAGAACTAATTCATTATCTAATTAATTATGCAAAGAACTAATTCAGTTATATTTGGACCTAAGACAGTTTGTTACTGTAAGTTGTTGATATTAAAAGAGAAATAATAAAAGTCCGTGTAATTAGAGAACTAATTAGTTTTTTTAATAATAAAACCGTGTGTAATGTAAGTGACATACATCTTAGATAATATAGATATAATATATATTCTACTCTAAAGAGTAGAATAGATTATCTCTGTCTTCACTTCTTTATGGAAGTTCGACAGGAGAAGAGCTTACCTAAAGTAAGCTTGACTATACTTCAATATAACTAAACAGAATATCGTCTTGACAAAAAGACGATGTTCGGTTATAATACGAGCGTTTTAATACGTTCACCCATTCTGGGCGGAAGTAGGCAGATTATCTACCGAAGGAACGCAGAACTTTGGAGGTAGATGCTATGCAACTCGAATTAATCTATCGTGGTGTAAAACACACAGTCTATGTTGAGGGCAGATAAAGTATGTCTTATTTTGCTGGTTCTTTACTGAACCCCAAAATACCAGGTGGCAGAGATAACAGGAGTCGTAGTGCTTTTGACCAGTATTTTCCAGATATGGGTCAGCCTGTATCACCACAAGCTCAGATGTCTATGCCTCGCAACGAGGCTACACTACAGACTCCCCTGCCAACTATTCTTAATCCTTCAGCAGCCTTTCGTGCGTTTGCTGAACCTTTTGAACCAAAACCATACTTAGATTTATTTAAACGCTCTATGAAGCTTTCATCGAGATATAGGGGATTACTTAGCTAATTACTAATCAGGGGGAAAAATGGCGGACCCATTAACTATTACAGCAGCGATAACGCTGGCTGGTAAATGTATCAATGGGGTTACCAAAGCTGTTAACTCTGGTAGAGAGCTAGAGTCAGCTATGGGGCATATTAGCCGTTGGATGGAGTGCGTTAGCGATATTAACGCAGCAGAGCGTAGGGCAAAAAAGCCCAGTTTATTTAAAAAGTTAACTGATGCTAAGTCCGTAGAAAAAGAAGCGTTTGATGCTTTGATAGCCAAACGCAAAATGGCAGAACAAAGAAAACAGTTATACGAACTAATTGTGTATAGCTGGGGAAAAGATGCTTGGAATGACCTTGTGCGAATGGAACGAGATATTCGTGCAGAGCGTAAACGTCAAGTACACGCTCAAGCAGAGCTAAGACAAAAAGCATCTGACATTGTTTTTATTTGTGTAGGCACAATAATAATTATAGGTCTGGTTGTTGGCTTTGTATGGATTTTATCGTTAGGGGGCTAAATGTTATTGGTATTTATGCTTACGGTATACCTAGATGGTGTGCCTACTGAACCAAAGACATATTGGCAAGATTTAAACAGGTGTATGTATTTTGCTAAAACAATACGAAGGCAAAACTACTTTCCTCCGAATAAAAAATACAACAGCCCAGAAGTGGCTGCTAACTGCTTACCAGTTTATGTATCAAAAGACATAAGAGTTTGGAAATGATAATTCAAACAGCAGTAACTTACGGATTGACTATACCAAAAAGGACAACACCAATTATGTCAATAAACTGGAGTCTATACCCTAATTTTTCTGAACAAGAGTTTAAATGTTCTGAATCAGGTTTATGCAAAATGAACCCAAACTTTTTAAGTGCGTTGCAAAAACTACGCACTGAGTTTGGTAGACCGCTAAAAATAAGTAGCGGTTATCGTGCAGAAACTCATTCTTCAGAAGCTTTTAAAAGTGCTCCAGGTACACATACCGCAGGCTTAGCTGCGGATATTTTAGTATCACATACACTAGCACATGATTTGTTAACTTTAGCGTTAACACTAAAATTATTTACTGGTATAGGTATAAAACAGAAAGGACCAGTAAATGGTCGTTTTATCCATTTAGACATAGCAGATACAGAAACCTTTAAGTCTAACATAATTAGACCTACAGTTTGGAGTTACTAGTTATGGATGTTAAAAATTTACACGATGTAGTTACTTCTTTCCCAAAAGAAAAACAACAAGAAAAGTTGATAGAAGAACAACGCAAACTAATTAAAGAACAAGAAAAAGATATTCAAAAACAAACGCAACACATAGTGGACAAGTTAGTATGATACAAATGTTAATTGGTCCTATTGCAAATGTAGCAGGACAGTTTTTAAAAAATCGTGCAGAGAAAGTAAAAGCTAAACAACAGTTAGCTGTTGCAAAAATAGAAGCACAGACTAAAAAAGTGCAAAGCGATGCAAACTGGGAAGAGAAAGCTATGGATGCTTCTCAAGATAGCATCAAAGATGAACTGTGGACAATACTGTTTATAGGCTTAATTATTGCTTGCTTTGTTCCATCACTACAGCCGTACATCGCAGACGGCTTTCGTTTTTTACGAGAAGATTGCCCTGAGTGGTTATCTTACGGAATCCTAGCATCTATCGCTGCTAGTTTTGGTTTGAAAAGCATTGGTGCTTTTAAAAGATAAGGAAAGATTATGCCAGCTAAAAAAACAACTACTAGAGGCACAATTAAAAAAAAGAAAAAAGGAAAAGCCATCCCAACAAACCCTGCTTTGTATAACAGAGTAAAAGCAGAAGCTAAAAAAAAATTTGCAGTTTACCCTTCTGCGTATGCTAACGGTTGGTTAGTTAGAACTTACAAAAAACGTGGTGGCGGATATAGGACTGCATAATGGCTAAACCAACAGGAGGGTTGACAGCTTGGTTTGGTAAAGGCTCTAAAGGTGACTGGGTAGATATTGGAGCACCAAAGAAAAAAGGTAAGTTTCAATCTTGTGGCAGAAAGTCTGCTAAAGGAAGCAAACGAAAATATCCTAAATGTGTACCGAGGTCAAAAGCTCGGTCAATGACAGCATCACAAATAAAAAGTGCAGTCAAAAGAAAAAGAGCCAAACCTCAAGGTGTTGGCGGTAAACCTACTAATGTACGAACAATAGTTAGAAAAAAGAAAAAGAGATAACAAATGCCTTTTACTAAATATAGTCCAAAACAAAAAAGAATAGCTAAAGTTGCAAAGCCTAGAGATAAAATTACTGGTGCTGATTTTAAAAAACTAAAACAAAGGAAAAGAGCTAGAAATGTTAAAAGGTAGAGCAAAAACGCAAGTTAGAAAAGTAGCTCAAAAGCTACGCAAAGCCTCTAAAGCACACGCAGGACAAGCTAAAACACTTTCTAAGTTGGTAAAAAATGGCACAAACAAAACGAAGAAGAAGTCAAAATATAGCTAGAACTACTAAAGGTAGGTCAGCTAACTATCGCCCTACAAAGCAAGGTGCAGGTATGACTAAAAAGGGAGTAGCTGCATATCGTAGAGCTAATCCAGGTTCAAAGTTACAGACAGCCGTTACAGAAAAAAATGCAAAAGGTAAGCGTGCTGCTAGAAGAAAATCATATTGTGCTCGTAGTTTAGGACAACTAAAAAGAAGTTCAGCTAAAACTAGAAATAACCCTAACTCTAGGATAAGACAAGCTAGAAGACGTTGGAGGTGTTAGATGGCAGGTAAACGAGGTAACCCTGCACTCCGTAAAGGCGGACCATCTTTAAATCCTAACGGCAGAGCAAAGGGTAGTAAAAATAAATTAACTTTGATGCAAAATGGTTTGATAGACCAGTTTGCAGGAGAGATGAACAAAGAGTTTCAAGCGGTTATCCGCACAGTAATTCGAGAAGCCAAGAAGGGTGATATGACCGCAGCTAGGCTTTTACTCGATAGAGCTATACCAGCTCGCAAAGCCGTAGAGCACTACGGTGCTCAAGACGGCAATAATATTGTAATAAATATTAAAGGTCTTGATGATTTTAACTTAATGAACGAAGAAGACTCCATTGACGGAGATTTTGAGGAGATAAATGATGGCATACACGATGAACCCAAATCAGTGCAGTGACATGGCTAACATGGGAAAGTCTGGTGGTGTAAACAACCAAGACGGCACATTAACTGTTGAAGAATACGAAGTAGCTAGTATTGCACCAGCTTCAAACATTCCGCCAGTCGGAACATCTAACGGAGGTAAATAATCATGCCTATGGGTCCAGGAACTTACGGTTCAAAAAGAGGCAGACCGCCTAAAAGTAAAAAAATGACAAGTGCTGAAAAAAAACGTATGCAAATGAAAAAAATGATGGCACAAAGTATACGAAAAACAAAAAATAATAAGGCTAAGAAAAAATAATTTATGGCAACAGAGTTAAATTTTACTTTACACCCTGCACAACAACAAATCTTTCAATCAGACAAAAGATTTAAAGTAGTTGGAGCAGGAAGAAGATTTGGTAAATCATATCTTGCTAGAGTAAATTTAATTGTTGAGGCTTTAAAATCTAAAAATGAGTTTGGTTATGATTTGTCGGACAAAGCTTGTTACTACATAGCCCCTACATTTAACCAAGCAAAAGATATTATGTGGCAGTCATTAAAGCAAATGGCTGCCCCTATCACAAAAAAGATAAGAGAGAATGAGTGCATACTCACTTTATCAAATGATAGGCAAATCCATCTAAAAGGTTCAGACAGACCAGAAAGCCTTCGAGGTGTCGGTCTATCTTACGTTGTAATGGATGAATATGCTTTTATGAAAGAGGAAGTATGGACAGCAATCATACGCCCTACTCTTGCTGATGTAAGAGGCAGTGCATTATTTATAGGAACACCAAATGGTAAAAACCACTTTTATGATTTGTTCCTTACTGCAGAAAAGGATGAAGATGACTGGGATGCTTGGACTTTCAAATCACTTGACAACCCTTTTCTTGACCCGAAAGAGGTTGTATTAGCTACAAAAGATATGCCACTTGAGTTTGTAAAACAAGAGTTTGAAGCAAACTTTTCTTCTTTTGGTGGCACAGTTTTTAAAGAAGATATGTTTGTAGTAGAAGACAGACCCTCTTATGGGTCTGATATTTATATGACAGTAGACCCAGCAGGGTATGAAGATGTCAAAGGTATTGCTCAAGGCAAGACAAAAAGATTAGATGAAACTGCCATATCAGTAGTAGAAGTTAACGAAGATGGATGGCACGTTTTTGATATTATCACTGGTAGATGGAATGTTAGAGAGACGGCTGTGCGGATATTACGCACTGCCCAGAAATATAAACCAAGAATGGTAGGTATAGAAAGGGGAGCATTAAAGAACGCTTTGATGCCATACCTAACCGATAATATGAAGCGGTTAAATGTGTTTCCATATATAACAGAGTTAACTCATGGAAACCAAAAAAAGTATGACCGCATAGTCTGGGCATTACAAGGTCGTATGGAGCAGGGTCGGCTCTCTTTCCAAGAAGGAGAGTACCTAAATAAACTGTTTGAACAGTTACTAGATTTTCCCAACCCTTTGTCGCATGACGATATGATAGACAGTCTAGCTTATATAGACCAGATAGCACAAGTTCGTTATGACATAGGAGAAGACATAGGGCAAAGTTCTTGGGAGCCTATGGACACCACAAGTGGATTTTAATAGGAATTATTTATGGCAAAAGCAAGTATAGTAGAACCTAGTGTTGATTACTCTGCAGATGCAGAAAGCGTTGTCTACGACTCTGAACTTACTGGGTGGATAATAGACAAATGTGAAAAGTGGGAAGATGCAAGGAACTCACAGTATAGCACTAGATGGGCAGAATATTACAGGCTTTGGAGAGGACAGCATTCTGGTCCAGAAGATAAGATACGTCACTATGAAAGGTCTAAACTTATTGCTCCTGCGTTGCAACAAGCAATAGAAGCAGGAGTTTCTGAAATGGAAGAAACTATCTTTCACCGTAAAAGATGGTTTGACTTAGAGGATGATGTCAGAGAACAAATCTTTGAGCAGATAATAAAAGAAAATGCACAACAGCTTAACCCAGAGCAAATACAACAGATAGCTCAGAATGTTGATACTAGACTAAATAGAATTACAGACCAACTTATAGAAGACTTTGATACACGCAACGTAAACAAAGCAATATCAGAAATACTACTGAATGCTGCGTTGTATGGAACAGGCATAGGCAAAATAACAGTTGAGCAAAAGCCAAGAAGAGTTCCTATAACAGGTTCTATGGGTACTACCTCAGATGTAGTTACTAGAGATGACATACACGTTAATCTTGTACCTGTAGACCCCAACGAGTTTCTTATAGACATAGCTGCTAAAAATTTACATGAAGCTTTGGGTGTTGCTCACGTTTACACAGTGCCAGTGCATGAGGTATTACAGAAACAAGCTAAAGGTATTTACAACGATACACCCATTGGTTTGTACTCAAGAGATGAATCAGAACATCCTATACTAGATATTACTGAAAGAAACTATGAAACGGCAGAGCACGTTGAAATACTTGAGTATCATGGTTTAGTACCAAAATCTTTTTTTGAATCAGCAGAGAGTGTTCCAGACCCTCTCGCTGAGTTTGCAGAAGAAAACTCTAACATAGATTATGATGACTCTGCAGATATGGTTGAGTGTATTGCTTGGATAGGTAACAGAGGAACCTTACTAAAGCTAGTACGAAACCCCTTTATGATGCAAGACAGGTCATTTGTTGCGTTTCAGTGGGATACAGTACCAAACAGATTCTGGGGTAGGGGTGTAGCAGAAAAAGGCTACAACCCACAGAAAGCTTTAGACGCAGAACTACGAGCTAGAATAGACTCGTTAGCACTAGCCACTTACCCTGTGATGCTAGTTAACGGCATGATGGCTCCCAGAAACAGTGACTTTAACATACGCCCAGGTAGAAACATAGTTGTATCTGGTCCTGTTAATGAAGCTATAGCACCATTTAAATTTCCTGGACCTGACCCACAAAGTTACAGGCAAACAGCAGAATTTGAAAGAATGGTTACTATGGCTACTGGTTCCATAGATACTGCTGCTCCTCTAGGAGTAAATCCTAGAAACGAGACTGCAGGTGGTATGTCTATGATGATGGGAGCTATGCTTAAAAGAGCAAAAAGAACTCTGCGTAATATGGAGTATGAGTTTCTTGGACCACTAATACACAAGATAGCTCACCGTTATATGCAGTTTGATACAGAACGTTATCCTGTAGCTGATTATAAATTTAAAGTACATGGAGCACTAGGAGCACAGGCTAGAGAGTTTGAAGTTGCTCAACTAACACAGCTTTTACAAACTACACCAGCAGGTTCTCCTGCTTACTACGTCATACTTAAAGGAGTGTTGAAAAACTACAATGTTGAAGATAAAGAACTTCTTATGCAACTTATGGACACGTTTTTACAACGTAGCCTTAATCCTCCAGAGCCTCAGCCTAACTTTGACCAGCAAATTAAATTCGCTGAACAGCAAAGAAAAGCTCAAGAGTTTCAACATCATGTACAAAAATCTGCTAGAGATGATGTACGAAAAGTATTGGAGATGGAGGCAGAAGCTGAACGAGATAGAGGTGAAGCTATATGGAATCAAAGTGAAGCTATGCTTAATATGGCTAAAGCACAAACCGAAAGGCTTAAAGCGGAAAGCGATTCAACTCTTAAACAAGCTCAAACAGCTAATCAAATTTTAGGGGATGATGCTCCTCCTTCAGAATACCTTGCTTTAGTTGATGCACTAAAACAATCTTTTTCTGCAGTTACAGACAGTGCAGTAAATAAAATAAACAGCACACTTGGAGATAGCATTACAGCATTAACAAGCAAACAACAGATGTTTAACACAGGTTCTACTAATATTGACCCAATAAATGCAAAACTCGATGAGATACTAAGACAACAACAGCAAGAACCTGATTTAAACATCACCAGAGATGAGCAAGGAAGAGTAGCTTCTATAGGGGGTAGACCAGTACAAAGAGACCCTAACGGAAGATTACGAGGTGTTGATTAATGGCAAGCACGTTTACTACTAATTTAAATTTAGAAAAGCCAGGTATAGGCGAACAAGATGGAGACTGGGGTGCTACCCTTAACTCTAACTTTGACGGACTAGATACAGCTATTGCTAGTAAAGTATCTGCTTCAGGAACTGCAACATTAACTAATAAAACTATAGATGCAGACAATAATACTATTTCTAATTTAGAAGTAGATAACTTAAAGTCTGGTGTTTTAGACACAGACATAAGTTCTGTATCTGGTAGTGATGATACTTTAGCATCTGCAAAGTCTATAAAAACTTATGTAGATGCACAAGACTCTGCTATAGCATCTGATACGTTAACATTTACTAACAAAACTTTTGATGTTGAGGGTACAGGTAACAGCATATCAAACATAGATGTTGCTGACCTAAAATCAGGAGTGTTAGATACAGACATATCTAGTGTGTCAGGTTCTGACGATACACTAGCTAGTGCCAAAGCAATCAAGACTTATGTTGATGCACAAATAGCTACGAAAGATAACACAGATGAAATAACAGAAGGCTCTACAAATTTATATTTTACAAACGCTAGAGCACAGGCAGTTTCAATCAACGAGCTCTCTGAAGATACCTCACCACAACTAGGTGGTAACCTTGATGTTAACGGACAAGATATTGTTACAACATCAAATGCTGACATAGAGCTTGCTCCAAACGGAACAGGCAAAACAATTTTAAAAGGTAACACAAATCCAGGGACACTTGTATTTAACTGTGAAAATAACTCACATGGACAAACAGTTAAAGCACAACCACATCTTTCTTCTGTTACAAACGTATTGACACTACCGCCAGGTGGCGACCAAGAAATAGCAGGAACAACAGCAACGCAGACATTTACAAATAAAACTTTAACGTCAGCAGTGTTAAACACAGGAGTTTCAGGAACAGCAATACTAGACGAAGACAATATGGCTAGTAACAGTGCCACACAACTTGCAACACAGCAATCAATTAAAGCATACGTTGACTCAGAGGTTTCAGGTGCAGGTGGCGGTGCAGCCAACGCATTTAAAACAATATCTGTATCAGGGCAAGATGATGTTGTAGCAGATTCAGCAACAGACACTTTAACATTTGTTGCAGGCTCTAATATGACTATAACAACAGATGCCTCAGGTGACCAAATTACGTTTGCTTCTTCTGGAGGAAGCAGTAGCCCTGCACTAGATGATATAAGTTTAGGAGACGCAGCAAGCACATTGGCTACAAGTTCAGGAAATATTACGATTGACGCTCAAGGTAACGATACAGATATTATATTTAAAGGTACAGATGGAGGTGCAGATACAACATTCCTTACTTTAGATGGAAGTGATGCAGGCACAGCAACCTTTAATCATGATTTAAATTTAAGTAATTCTGCTGCATATATTAACCATCGTGGAGCACATTTTAATGCTTCTTACGGCTATAATTTTCTTACTTATGCAGGAATAATATTTAAATCAACAGTAAGTAATACTGGTGTTCCAATGAATTTTTTAAATAGTGCAGGAACAAGTGTAGGTTATATTTCAACAAATAATAGTAATACAGCTTACGTTACATTTTCAGATTATAGATTAAAAAATAATGTAGTCGATATAACTGATGGGATTACAAGATTAAAACAACTACAACCTAGAAGATTTAATTTTAAAGATACTCCAACACAAGACGGTTTTTTAGCACATGAAGTAACGGCTACAGTGCCAGAAGCAGTTACTGGTGAAAAAGACGGCATGATTGATACTGGAACACTTAAAGATAAAGATGGCAATATTATTGGAACTGAACAAGAAAAACCTAAAGACCTTCATGTAACTGGATTTACTTTTGAAAAAACAGGAGAAACTGAAGAGTATCAAGGTATGGATTTGGCTAAACTAGTTCCTTTGTTAACTGCCGCACTACAAGAAGCAGTAACAAAAATAGAAGCTCTTGAAACAAGAGTAACTACGTTAGAGGGTTAATAAATGAAACTAGAGCAGTCTCAAGATACTCTTTTGTTAAATATCTGTGAGCTTAACTCTAGGATAGAAGCACACGAAGTTCAGTGCGAGGAACGCACTAAAACAATATTTAACCGTTTAGAAGTTATTGAAAAAAGACTAGATGATATAAACGGTCTGTTAACTAAAATTGCATTTATTTTAGTTACAAGCATGGGTGGAATACTAATAAGTTTATTATTAACAAGGATTTAAAATGCACAGTCCAGATTCAAACTTAACCTCAAAAGGTTTTGGTAGAAGACAATATGGACAAGGAAGATATGGGGTACCAGTACAGATAGGAGGGTTTGGTCAAGAAACAAGTCAAGCTACTTTGAAACGTCTGCGATTACAACAACAAAGAATGTTAGACGATGAAGAAATAGCTGCATTAATGATATTACAAACCATGAGAGGTACTAAGTATGGAAGCAGATATAAAAAAGAACTATGACAAAATGTTCGATACCCTATCGAGTGAAGGGTGGCAGTTAATACGCCAACGTCTTATTGATATGTTTAACCAACAAAACAACATACTAAACATACAAGACGAAAAAACATTTTGGCAACAAAGAGGTGCATTAGGTATGTTGCACCTTATGATTGAGTTTGAGTCCGTTCTTAAAAACGAACTAGAGCAGGCAGAAGACAATGATAAATGATTATCAATGTAACTCATGCAACAAAGTTTTTGAAAGGTGGAGTAGAGAAAAGAGCATACCATGTGATTGTTCGGAAACCTCTACAGCCTACAAAATAATCTCAGGCGGGAAATTCTCATTACCTGGGATAGACACAGGCTTTCCTACCGCAGCCGATAAATGGGCAAGGAGACATAGAAAAGCCAACCACCATAATCTGAAAAGGTTAGGTATACCACATTAATCGTTCCCCCATAAGGGTTAAAACAAGGAGAACTCGTATGACTGATAGAATAGTCGATTCTGATTTGAATGCTTCTGACGGTACGTCTACTGAAGAAATCAGTAGCCAGTTAGAAGGAGAAAAGGTAACTAGCGAAGAAGTGCAAGAAAGCAACTCCGAGCAACAAAGCGAGGAAAAAGTTGTACCACCTAAGTTTCAAGGTAAATCCGTAGACGAGATTTTACAATCTTACCAAAATTTAGAACAACAGTACGGTAAACAAGGAAACGAACTAGGTGAGCTTCGTAAACTAGCCGATAGTCTTATTCAAAAGAATTTACAAGAGGCTCAAGATACACCAGTACAGGAGCAAGAAAAGCGATTATCAGAAGATGATTTTTTAGCTAATCCTGTTGACTCTGTACGAAAAATAGTTGAGGAAGCTATCCAACCTATTAAAGGTGCTTTGCAACAAACTAATACAGATACTACCATGAGTAGACTGCAAGCAAAACATCCTGATGTTGAGGCAATCGTAAAAGACCTCGATTTTCAAAAGTGGGTAATGGAAAGTGTACCAAGACAGGATATGTGGCAAAAAGCCAGTGCAGGAGATTTTAACTACGCAGACGAACTGTTTAGCCAGTACAAAAGTTTGCATGGCATTAAGATGGAACAACAAAAAGAGATAGCTCGAACTGAAAAAGAACGAGAGCTAAACGCTGCTACAGCAGTAGCGTCTGGTGCTTCTCAAGATGCTGTTTCAAAAGGTAAGCCTACTTACAAGCGTTCTGAACTAATCAGACTGCAGTTGGAAGACCCTAGAAGATACGCTGACTTACAGCCAGAAATTTATCAAGCATACAAAGAAGGTAGGGTTCGTTAATCCTATAGTTTTAATTTTTAAAGGAGACAGATAATGGCTAACTTTTCAGCCGCATCTGCGATGAATACCACCACACAGGATAAGTTTATTCCTGAGTTATGGTCCAACGAAGTCGTAGCTGCATACAAAAAGAATTTGGTTTTAGCAAACCTAGTTACAGTAATGAACCACAATGGTAGAAAAGGGGATACAATTCACATTCCTACACCTACTAGAGGTGCTGCAAGTCTAAAAACTACTAGACAACAAGTAACTTTGATTGCTGCAACTGACAGTGAAATTCAAATTTCTATAGATAAACACTATGAGTATTCTAGGTTAATCGAAGATTTATTAGACAAACAAGGTCTAACAAGCATGAGACAGTTTTACACTGACGATGCTGGTTACGCTCTTGCTACTCAAATAGATGCAGACCTATACCTAAGAGCTTATGGTTTACAAGGCGGAACTGTAAACACAGTTTCTAGCGGTACAACTGTAGACTTTGGTACTTCTGGAACAGTTATTGGTTCTGATGGTTCAACAGCATTTAACGCAGGTAGTGACAACGCTGCTGCTATAGCTGATGCTGGATTGCGTAAAGCAATTCAAACATTGGATGATGTTGATGTACCTATGGCTGATAGATTCCTTGTAGTACCTCCAGTAGAAAAGAAAAATCTTACTGGTATTGCTCGGTTTACAGAGCAAGCGTTTACTGGTGAAATCGGCAACGGTAACACAATCCGTAATGGATTGATTGGTGACCTTTACGGTATTCCAGTTTATGTATCTACAAATAGTCCTACAGATACAGAAGGCTCTCAAGATGCTCGTCTATGTCTGCTAATGCACAAATCAGCTTTGGCTTTAGTAGAACAAATGGGCGTAAGAACTCAAACTCAATATAAGCAAGAGTTCTTAGGAGACCTTTTTACTGCAGATACTATCTACGGTACTGGGGAACTTCGTAATGATGCAGGGGTTAAACTCGCTGTACCAGCTTAATTTTATAGGGGGAGCAATCCCCCTTTTTTAAAGGAGATTTGAAATGGCTTTACCAACAAGCACAAACTATGGGCAATCTGTAACTAAGTTTGCGGTTGTCGAAGAAACAAAAGATTGGGGGTCTATTGCAGATGGAGATGAAGCTGCACAAGAAGTTACTGTAACTGGAGCACAGTTAGGTGACTTTGCTATGGCTTCTATGAGTATAGATATATCAGATTTAATGCTAACGGCAGCAGTAACAGCAGCTAACACTGTAACGTGTGTTCTTGCTAATAACACTGGCGGTGCTGTAGATTTATCTTCTGGTACTCTTTATGTAATGGTTATTCCTAGAGAAGTAATCTAGTAAAGGAGTAGGGTATGTCTTCTAGTGCAGTTACAGTAATAGATATGATAAATAAGATTCTTACTCGTATGCGAGAAAATACAGTAGGAACTATTAATGAAACAGAGCAATCTTCTGCTATTCTTAGGTTTATCAACGATGCTAAAAGAGAAGTAGAGGATGCTTTTAACTGGACTGCACTACAACAGACTATTACTATTACTACAAGTGCTGGAACGCATACCTATACGTTACAGCAAGGTGGTATCTTTACTAACCAAAGAACAAGGGTGGTAGATGTTTTTAACACTACTACCCAAGTTCATTTACTAGGTGTACCTTTTGATTATGCAAGAAGGCAGTCACAAACTACAAACAATGAAACAGCAGAACCTGTTCAGTATGCGGTAGCAGGTTACACTAATACTCAAGACTTACAAATTAGGTTTTATCAGACTCCTGACCAAGCCTATAGTATTGATGTAGAAGTGGTAGTTCCTGACGATGATTTTACTGCACCTGACCAGTATTCTAAAGTTCCTTGGAATCCTGTATATCTTAGAGCGTTAGCTTTAGCGTTACGAGAAAGAGGTGAGGATGAAGGTGAACAGTTTTCTGAAGTACAAAAAGCACACCAGCAAGCTTTAGGCGATGCGATTGCATACGAACAGTATAATAAATTTCAAGGTGTAAATGGTGATTGGACAGTGTTAGGAGATTACTAATAATGCCTAGCAAAATACAATCACTAATATTAAGAGCACCAGGTATCTTTGGTCTTAACACTGAGGGAGAGCAAGTACAAGCACAGCCACAGTATGCTAGAGTGGCAGACAACGTAGCTTACGATTCAGCAGGAAGGCTAGGTAACAGAAAAGGGTTTACTTCTACAAGTGCTAAATTTGCTACTACGTTAGGTAGTAACCCCATAACTACAGACTCTGCTTCTGATGCTGTAGATACAAATGGTATAGCGGTAGCTGCACAGCCTGATACAACTTTTACTTTAGTAGCAGGTAGCTTACCACCTACAGCACCAAGATTTCTTAGTGCGACCACTGCAGGTAGTAGCGATGGTGGTAAAACAGTTACTATTACTGGAACTGATGTTACAGATACTGTAGTTACAGAAACTATCACACTAGCAGGGTCAGCATCTACCGTAAATGGTAGTCAGTTATTTAAAACGGTTACTGGTGCTGTTATTTCTGCACAACCTAGCGGTAATGTAGAGATAGGAGTACAAGCCTCTACAGAGCTTACTATAGCCCATACAGGGCATAGTAGACTAGTAGGAGATACCGTAACACTTAGCGGTGCTTCTGCTACTGATGGTATAGATGCAGGAGTTATAAATGCTTCACATACACTTACGGCTATACCTGATGCAAACAGTTACAAGATAGTAGTGTTAGACACTGTATCTTCTGGTAGTACAGCGGGAGGTGGTAGTTCAGTAGTATCTAAGTTTGTTGGGTTGCAAGGGTACCCAGATATAGAACAACTGTTTCAGTTTAACAATAGTTCTGGTAATAAACTAATTGCTACAGCTACAGTAGATAGCACTAGAAAAATATTTAAACTAGATGCACCTTACGGTGATTTTGAAGATATAACAGGCAGTACCAGTCCTGCTGGTAATGACTGGCAGTTTGTAAACTTTAACGATAAAGTGATAGGAGCTAGGTCTAGCAACACATTAATTGCATACACTGGTTCTAGCAATTTTGCTAACATTACATCTGCAGTAAAAGACTTAACTATACCTACTGCAAATGTAAACGTAGATGAAAATACAATTACTTTTGATAATCATGGTTACTTTACAGGGGAAGTCGTTAAGTACGAAAACAGTGGGGGTACAACTTTAGCAGGTCTTACAGACGGCAACATTTTCTACGTTATTAGAGTAGATGATAACACACTTAAATTAGCTACTTCTTTTGCAAATGCAACAGCAGGCACAGAAGTAGATTTAACAGGAACAGGCAACGACTCACAAAAACTAGAGGCTGTAAGAGGTGCAGGTACAGTTCCTACAGGAAACTGCATACACAGTGGGTTTGGTAGATTATGGGTGCAAAAATCTCACTCTGGTATAGGTAAAAATATTATAGCCTACTCTGCTTTGCTAGATGAAACTAGCTGGACAACAGGTGGAGGTGAGATAAACGTGCTAGGAAACGCAGGCTCTGTATCTACTGGTTTTGATGAACTAGTTGCTATATCTTCTTTCGATGGTTTTTTAGTAGCTTTTCTACGTGATAGTATTATTATTTATGACAGCCCAGAGGCTCCAGCTAATCTATCTATTGAGCAAGTAATAAAAGGTATTGGTTGTATTGCAAGAGATAGCGTACAGCAAGTAGGCGATGATATATACTTTTTATCTAGCACAGGTATACGGTCACTAAAACAAGTAGTGTTTACTACAAACAGAGTTGAGTTAACTGAAATATCACAGGTTGTTCGTAAAGACCTGGTAGATAGCATGAATACTCCTACAGGAAACTTAGCAAAGATACGGACTTGTTATAACCCAGAAGAAGGTCAGTATTGGATAAAAGCACCAAACGGAGATATTTTTTCTATACACAACTATAGTTTAATAGATAAAGATACTCCAAGAATAACTAAGTTTACAGATACAGATTGGTTTAGTTTTGTATATTTTGAAGGAGAAACCTTTTTAGCACAAAAAGGTAACATAGGTAAGTACCAAGGTTTTAATGATATAGACCCTACTACTTCTCCACCTGCACTTACTTCATATACGTCTAGGTGGGCAAGTAACTACGCAGACTTTGATACGTCTAAAATTAAAATGTTAAAGAATGTAGGGGTAACGGTTTTTGGAGCAAGTAACCAACAGCTTACACTTGACTGGGATTTTGACAACGGTTTAGCAAATAGCACAAGAACTTTAACGATACAAGGAGCAGGTAATTTAGCAGAATTTAATGTTGCTGAGTTTAATGTTGCTGAATTTTCTGGCGGTGTAGCCTTAGAAAAAATAAAATCATCTGCATCGAGAACAGGGAGAACACTAAGTATTGGTTTATTTTTTGTATCAAACGGTAATTCTTTAAGTGTTGAACAAATATCTTTATTTGTAAAAATAGGGCGAGAGGATAAATAACAATGAGTAATTATACACAGACAACAGACTTTAGTGCAAAAGATAACCTTGCCTCTGGTAATGCAAATAAAGTTATCAAAGGTTCAGACTTTGACACAGAGTTTTCTGCTATTGCTACGGCTATAGCTACAAAAGTAGAATCAGGTGATATACCTAGTGGTAGTGTTATGTTCTTTTTTCAAGAAGCAGCACCTACAGGTTTTACCAAATCTACTGCAAACAACGATAAGGCTTTGAGAGTAACTAGTGGAGATGGTGGGTCTACTGGTGGTACAGTAGCTTTTGAAACAGCGTTTGCTAGTCAAACAGCAACGATAGGCGGTACTGCTCTTAGTATTGCACAATTGCCTTCTCACACTCACGTCATATCTCAGTTTGTTGGTACATCTACTGCAGTACCTTTAGAAGTAAACTTTGGTTCAGGTACAGATAACGTCAGAGGTGGTGTATCAGGACAACAAACAGCCTCTACAGGTAGCGGTAGCACACACACTCACACAAGCTCTGCGATAGACCTTGATGTGCAGTATCTAAATGTTATAGTTTGCACAAAAGATTAATATGAGAGCAGAAGTAAAGGATGCTTGTCCTCTTAACAAGTTTAAACCTTGCAAAAGATTTGAGTGTGCTTGGTATATAAAAGTAACAGGTAAAGACCCACAATCGGAAAAGCACGTTGAAGAGTGGAACTGTGCAATATCTTGGTTACCTATGTTACTAGTAGAGAACTCGCAGCGACAGATACAAACTGGAGCAGCAGTAGAAAGTTTTAGAAATGAAATGGTGACAGCAAACAAAACATCACAAAAAATTTTATTACAAGGCATAATGAATGGCAGACAAGGTGACACTAAAAGTATTGAAAACCAAACCTTTAGTGTTGATAACTTGGAAGGACATAACGAGTAGTCATACAGGTTGGTTTGAAGAAACAAAAGACTTAACAACAGCCACAATAAAATCACCTTGTTGGGTAGTAGAAGAAACAGAAGAAGATATAAAAGCTGTATCAGCTTTAGGTTGGCATGATGATAAAGTATTTTTTGGGTTTGACACTGTTATTCCTAAAGGTTGTATAGAGAGTATAAAAATATTAAAGAAACAATGGTGGAGATAAAAAATGGGTTTATTTAGTTCTATAGGCGGTCTGTTTGACGATAAGCCAAGCAAGCAAGCTAAGAAAGCATTAAGGGAGACATCAAGAGTTTTATTTGGAGAAGGTGGGGTTCCAACTGGTCCTTTTAACCTAATTGCAGGAACAGCAACTAATCCTTTTGGTAGTGCTACTTATGGTCCTGGGGGTGCTGTTACTACTTTATCTCCTGAGTTTCAAAACCTCTTTGATAGAGGTCTTGGACAAGCAAATAGGTTTCAAGATATATTTGATGTTCAAGTGCCAGATGCAAACTTCTTTGAGTCTAGTCCTTTTATGACTAATGTATTGAGAGGCGTAGAAGGCGATGTAAGAGATATAAATAGAGCAGCAGAAAACGCTTTTTCTGCTCAGTTTAACAGAGGCGGTATAGGTAGTGCATCTTTAAATGAACAAGCTAGAATATTAAATGAATTAAGAGACGCAGAGTTTGGAAGAAGAGCACAAGCTCAAAGACAAGGTCAAGATTTTTTAGCTGGCTTACAAGGACTAAGAGGTCGTGATTTAGATTATTTAGGAAATTTAGGTGGATTAGCAAACACAAATCTCGAGACTGCTAGAGCTTTGTCTGGTGATTTAACGAACCTTGAACTAGCCAAACTAAATAGGTATTTAGATGCTAACGATGCGTTTAGAGCAGCGAAAATGCAAGACCCTGGATTAGGTGCTCAGTTAGGTGGAATCATTGATGCTGGACTTGGCTTTGCCGCAGGAGGTTTTGGTGGCACTGGAGGAGGCTTTGATTTAAGCAGAGCTTTCCAATCTGCTTTTAACCCAGGTTTTGAAACACAACAATTCTTTGAAAACTTTGGAGGAGGCGGTAGTAATTTTAATTCTGCTCCAATTTTTCTTAGACCAGAAGAACGAGACTTTATAACATTTGGACCTGGAACAAGGAGAGTATAAATGGCAGTACAAGGTAACTTACTAGGAAGCAGTGATTTAAGTAGGCTTGTTGCTGCTGCACAAGCTAACAGACCACCATCGTTAGGACAACTAGCAGAAGCTAGAAGAAAAGAAAGGATGGATACTAGAACTAAATTAGCTGAGTTAGGTCTAAACTACGCTTTTAAAAATAGACAGCTTGATTTACAAAGAGAGCAAGGAGAGTCTGACCTTAAAATAAATCAAGCAAAACTTGATGAGAAAATTCGTTATAATACAGAGGCTTTAAAAATAAGTAGAGAAGACGCTAAAGATAAAAAAGAACAAAGAAAAATAGACAACAAAATACAATTTTTTTCAGTTGTTGGCGATTATATGACAACACAAGATTCAACTGGACTGTATCCTTCTCAAAAACAAGTAGATGCTTTTATCGCTAGAATGCCAAAAGAAATTTTAGATGCAGTTGAATATGAAAAAGAAGACATTAAAACAGGCGAAGGAGATGGCTTTGGGCAAAAAGACCCAAATATAAAAAAACAACTAGAAAACTATAAACAACAAATAAAAGAACTACAAAATAACACTGCACTTAGAGAAGATTTAGCACAAACTTCTTCAAAACAAAATAGGCGTAAAAGAAGACAAACGAGAGCAGATATAAACCAGTCTGAAAAAAACCTTTCTGATTTACTATCAGAAGAAAGATTTTTAAATAGGACTAAAAATAAAGATAAAAGTATTTTTGGAGCAGAGTTGTAATAAATGGCAACTTATAAAGAAACAGCAAACAACGATACTTTTTTAGATGCAGCTAGAACATCTTTGTTAGCTCTTGGGGAAGAAGACCCAGGTTTTGATAGAAAAAATATTATAGACAGTTTCTTAAGAAAAAAAAGGTTTTTTGATACAAACCTTATTAGCACTATTGGTGTAAGCAAAGCTGTTGAAAATATGTCTCAAGAACAAAGAGCAAGCTTTGGATATGCTTTAGACCAAGCAGAACAGATACCTGCTTTGGGTGATGGCAGTGCTCCTAAACTAAATGCTCTTCTTGATTATGGCACTGCTATTGTATCAGACCCGATAAATACTATAGGAGTTGTTGCAGGTGTATTTACTGCAGGGTCTAGTTTAGCTGCTACAGCAGCAACTAGAACCGCTGCCAAACAAGGTGTTAAAGGCGTTCTTTCCAGTAAAGTTAGTGCTCTTATTCCATCTACTGCCGTAAAACCACTTATAGTGGAGTCTGCTATTTTTGGTGCAGCAGGCACAGCAAGAAGTTTAACTGCACAAGGTGTAGAAAAAGATGTAAATTTACGAGAAGAAACAAGTGTTCCTAGAGCACTTGCTTCAGGTTTGATAGAAGGACCAGCTTCTGTTGTAGGCGGTGCAGTATTAGCAAAAGGCTTGTCTGCAACTGGTACAAAACTTGACACACTGATTACCGAAGGTAGGCTAGGTCAAGGAGCTTATACTGCTTCTACTTGGATGAAAAATACTTTCTTGCCTAAAAGTTTAGCGGATGAAAATTTAACTAGAATAGCAGAGCAAACTAGTGGGTTTCTTAATACTATAGAAAGAAAGACAAGAGACCACGGCAGAGCATTAGACGCTGCCATAAAAAGAAATTTTACTAATCAAGAAGAAGGTATAGATTTAGTAAACAAAGCTATGGAGGGTAACAAAGATGCTTTTGCTAAACTTCCAGACGCAGTTGCAGCAGAGGTAGCTACAGGCAGAGATTTAATTACAGAGATATCAGACTATTCTCTTAATTTAAGAGTGCGTAATCCAGATTATGACCCTAATGTAGCAGGTTCTGAAAAGTTTATAGAACTTTTAGACCCAGTGTTTAAACGGAACTTTATGTCTAACGACACCTATGCTCGTAATGTTTACAAAACATTTTTAAAACCTTCTGAAAAGACTCCATCTAACTTTAATCAGTTAATGAAAGATGGAACTGTTGTTCAAGAAATTAGTGAAATCATAGCTACTAAACCTGATTGGGTAGATAACTTACCTAAGTCCGCTTTGACAGGCATAAATAAAAATGCTTTGAAAAGAAGAGATGACGTAGCTATGCAAAAACTAGCAAGAAACTTTTTTGACAATGCTAAAGGTAGATTTAGAATAACAGGAAGTTTACAAGCTAGGGTTGTTTTAGAAGGTTTTCAGAAAAAACTGTGGGGCAAAAATTATTCTCCAGGACAAAGATTTATACAGTCTGTTGCAGGTATATCATCTGCTATAAACAGAACTGCTTTCGGTGCTTCTGCAGCAGATAGCCTTCTTACAAGAGGTATAGGAATACAAAGTAAAACTGCATCACAAGCAGCAGAGGCGTATGCTGAACAACAGAAAAAACTTTTAGGTCTCAGCGATGAGGCATACGAAGATTATCTAGCTACTAACCCTTCACAAAGATTATTTAAAGAGGACTTTGTTCCTGTTATTGGGGAAGGAACAAACTCATTAATTAGAGTAGAGTCAAACAGGATTACAGCAGAGGCTAGTTCTGTGTGGATTCCAAGAACTGTAGCAGAACGACTAAAACCTGCTGTAACACAGTTTTCTGACAAAGAAACTATCTTTGGTAATGCAGGCTTTGGTGCTGTACTCAATCAGGTAGCTAGAGCACAAGGGGCTATAAAGATAGGTAAAGTTCCTCTAAGTCCTGTAGGCATTTTAAGAAATGCTATAGGAGCAAGTTTAGCTGTAGTAGGTAGTGGTAACATTAAAGGAGCTTTGTTAGTAACAAAAACTTTATCAAAGACACAAAGAGAAGCCTTGTTTGATAGAGTAAAAAGATTAGGAGTTACTTCTACCTCTGTTGAAATAGGGCAGATACTTGTAAGGCTAGGCAGGGACATAGATGCAGACCCTACTATGATGGAAAAAATATTTAGCGGAGGTTTAGCCGCTGCTTTTCCTAGAACATACAACAGAGCTTTGGAGTTTTATGGCAACATAGATGACTTTAGTAAAGTAGCTACGTTTTTAGGAGAACTAGACCACCACACAAAGCTGTGGAAAGCGATGACTCCAGCACAGAGGAAAGCAAAAACAGATGAAATAAAAGGTTCTTTACCTACAAAATTTGCAGAGGGTCCGATAGAAGAAGTACCACCACAAAGGTTTAGACCAGAACAAATAAAAGGAGACAAAACTATCCTTCAATACGGAGGAGGTAAAACTTCTTTTGAAAGCACAGAGTTTGCTAGACAAGGGGTAGAAGTACCCTACACTGATGAAGATATTATACAAGAATTAGCTACCAGAGCTACTCTTCGTTTGATGCCTGTTTATAACAGAGCACCAGCGATTATAGATGCTATGAGAAGAGTGCCTATACTAGGCAACTTCTCTACTTACCCAGCAGAAGTTTTTAGAAATGCTTACAACATTTTGAAAACCACTGCAGATGAACTAACAGAGGGCTTTGCTATGGGAGGCGAGGCTGGTAATATTTTAATAAAAAGAGCTTTAACAAGACAAGCATCTTTTTATGGATTAGCTTCATCACCTTTTGTTATAGCAGCAGCGATGAACGATACTAACGGACACACAGATAAAATAGAATCTGTAAGAAAACTAGCTATGCCTTGGCACAAGTATGGAGCGTTAGTTGTCACTGATATTGTAGATGCTCCAAACGGTGACAAAGAAGTTAAGTATATGGATTTATCCTACTCTAATCCATACGCACCTTTAACCAGTGTGATAGCACCTATGGTAATAGAGGGTGCTAGTGGTGGAGACCCAAATGCTGTACTAGCAGAAGGGTTACCAAAAGCTGCCGCACAATTTTTATCTCCATTTACAGACCCATCTTTGATTCTGCAAGCTAGTACCTCATTAGTTAACTTAGCAACAGGAGATGGTGGAGCTAGAGACATAAACAATCTAATGAACTCTATTACTCCCACGTTTGTAAATCACGTTATTGATGTATCTGCTGATGCAGGTTTGTTTAAATCAGACCAACCTTTGTTTCTTGATTCAGGTTCTTCTTTACAAGACCTAGATAAAATACTTATCAATAAAGCTTATGGTCAAGGGTACAACCCTCCAAAAGATGTATCAGAAATAGGAAAAGCCTTTGCAGAGAAAGGCTATAATATTACAGGTTTGAGTGAACACAAGTTATCTATGAAAGCTTCTACAGGGTATGCTTTGAAGCACCTGAAGAAAACAGAAGACCAAGAAAGGATAGAGTGGAGAAGAAGTATTGCCCAAACATTAGAAGACCCAGCTAGAGAAATAAACTCACAAAAAATACTAGCTGATTATGAAAAAGTTTTACAAACAAACTTTGCCCTACAAGATGGCAAAGTAGAGTTGTTAGATGATTTGATAAATATCATTGGGGAAAAAGAAGCGAAGAAGATATTTTTATCTGGTGATGCAAAATCAGGAAGTAAAGCAGAGAGATTTTCTTTGGCTGCTAAAGACCCTAGAAGTGTGATATACAGGTTTTCTACAGATAGAACTTACTTAAGAAGTTTATTTCGTAGACCACAAATAAGAAACAATCCAGAAAGAAGAAGACAGATACAGGCACTACTATTTGACATGAGAGCTATAGAAAATAAATACGATAGAAGACGTATCTATGATGGAGTGCCAGACTAAGAACCTCTCTTACCCCTCTTCGGAGGGGTCTTTTTTATGGGAAGAACATTCTGGGCAAACAGGTTTACCATCTACTGAAATCAAGACGCTTCCACAAGCCCAGCACTCCATACTACAATTCACATCCACCTGCATGACAGGCTAACTCAGGTTGGACAGAAGTATTATCCCCTGTTTCAAACTCTGCTAGTTGCTTCCAGTCTATATCTTTTGGCATAGCATTTAACAAAGTCTTGTATTGTTCTTTATCTATTTTTTCATACGGTGCTTGGGCGTATGTGTGGTCACTTCTAGGTAAGAAAGATATACCAGACATAGAATCAAAATGTTTCCAAACGTAAGCACACACCTCTGGAAACTCATCTTCTGAATAGTAGATAGTCACACTAGGCTTATGCTCAGTGTAGTAATCGTTGTACAACTGCCATATCTCTAGTTGCTCTATAGCATCTACATCATCAGCAAATACACTGCCCTCTGGTGCTTTTATAGGAAAAGAAAAAACTACGTTTTCTTTGTTGTAAGAGTCTGGCTCACAAGGTATGCCAGCCTTTTCCATAAACTGACTAAGAGGGTCTTTAACATCTCCTCTTACTCTACGAATATAATACTTGGAGAATCTAGGGTGGATACCAGATGCCGTGTCACAAAGTTGAGATACTGTGCCAGAAGGTTTTACGCAAGTCACAGCAGCAGCTTGGTTTATACCAAGCTTTTTGGCATACTTTTTGTTTACCTCTACTGACTCCTCTTTCAGAGCCTCCAACCATTCGATGGCTTCGTCTTTCCTGACAGCAGACTTTCTATATCCATTTAATACTTTGTGGTCAGCACATCCTGTAAGGCTTACCCCAAGTAAAGCCTCTTCATCACAGTTCATCTTCCATCTTTTTGACAAGAATTTAAAATCGGTAAGGGTAGCTTGTAGCGTACCCAAAAAGGTAGCTTGCTGTATTTTTACCTTCAAATCATCAAGAGTGTCTCCAGGTCTTATAATAACCTCTGTAAGGTTACAGAATTGAGCAGGGCGTAACAGAATCTCTGAGCATGGGTTACACCCCCACTCTTGGTTCTCGTCTCTCCTATGCCCCTTATATTTGGTCTGAGCAGCATAACGGCTAAAGATACCTCTTTCTCCGTTTTTATCTTTACACATACTTACCATTTCTGCCATGTAAGAATCTACATCAGGTTTGCAGGTATATGCTATAGAGTTATTAGACAAGCTTCTTTGCGGTGCTCCTCCTTCTTCTAAGGGGAGCCAGTATTGACCAGACTTTGCTCCTCTGAGTCTTTCATCAGATAAGTTACTAAGAGATATCAGAGCACTTCTGCGTACTCCTCCCACCACTACGATATCAGCTATCTTACATACGATGTCATGTACCTCAAGAGTAGTAAGCTGTCTGCCTTGTGCTGTCTTAAATGTTTCTACAGTGTAGCGAAACAAATCTTGCAAAGGCTCTGGACCAGATGCTCTACCACCAAATGTTTTTAGCCTAGCTCCTGCAGGTCTTACCTTTGATAAGTCCCACTTAGGTACAAATCCAGCATACAACAGTGATATTAGTTCTCGATAAGCGTTAGCCCACCCTAGCTTAGAGTCTGCCACTGTTATGGTGGTGTTAGAATCTAACATATCTTCTGAGATAGAAGGAAGTTTATCTACATACTTCTTTTCTACAGAGAAGCCTACACCTGTACCACACATTAGAATGTATACAATCTCAGAAAAAACTCTTGGGTCATCTATCGGCACATAAGCACAGTTATAGCCTGCTACATGATGCTCTGCTAAAGCTTTGCCTGCAGACATCATGATACGCATAGAAGGCATAATCTTTTTTTCTTCTACAGCGTTCATAGCATCTACTAGGTCTTCTTTCATAGAACTGGGTATACGGTCTGCCCAGAAGTCTTTGACTCTATCTACCGTTTCTTTCCAAGTTTCTCTCCTACCTAAATCGTCTCTATACCTTGAGTATCGAGACTGGTGTATATATTCTTGGTACATCTCCTGCATTTAGTCTAGCTCCTTATATAATTTTTTTAGTTTCTCATAGGTATTTTTGAATTGCAATTCTTCTACTTCTCTACCTAGTTTAACTGTTACTTGGTGTGCTCCTTCTATGATACAAGTCGCTTGAAAGATAACGTCTTTTTCTTTCGTACACCCTTTTCTTTTTGTAACTGGTGTGGTTTTTTTCTTAGGTTGTACCTTCTTTTGCATACGGATTACTCCTCTGGGTAAGGTTCTTCTTCATCTTTAAACTTGTGTCTTTTATCAATAAATTCTTCAAAAAAAGCATCTATCAGTTGCCTACTAGATATCCCTAGCAACTCTACTATCATATCTGGGTCGTAGCGTTCTGCAACTCTTTCTGCTAATTCATCTGGAGTCAATGTCATTTTAGGTTTCCTTCAACAAATAATTCATGCTTACCTCCATCAAATCATAGTCACCATTATGCACTTCATGTTTCATTAGAATCCCAGACCAACTTTGTGCGTTTTTCTGTGGACCTAAATATTCGTGGTTATCTTGATAGAATCTACCACATACGAGACCTCTTCTTCTCTCTCCTGTGCAAGTAAATATTTCTCCAGCTTGTTTATGTTGTTGATGTCCCATAGTAAAACTATGCCCTAAATTTTTAAGTTTAGATTCAATGGTTCCACCAATGGGATTAGGAAATAAACTAGTTGGATTAACAAAATAGTGAGAGTAGCAGATACCATCTAACACAAAGATATCAAGAAAGTTATATGTTTTTACATCTAACTTTCGTAAAGGTTCAAGAATCTGTTCCTCCAGGTTTACAAAGCCACTCATTCTTCTGTGTTCTGCAGAGGACTCTGCTCTGGATATTCTGTCTTCGTGATTACCTACAGCAAAGTGTATCTCTGGGCTGTATTTAAAACTACGCAAAGTTTTTAAGAACTTTGTCATAGTGGTAAGCCCAACTTCTAGGTCAGACTTCACGTCTTTGTCTTCCCACCCTTTATCACCTGCAGTATCATAAGAAGATAGACTAGGCATATCCCACCAGTCTCCGATAATTATAATCTTATCAGGTTTGTGTTTCTTGATGTATTTACCTGCAGCGATAATGTGTTCTGTCTTAGAACCTGGAAATATCTGCGTATCGGGTATCATAACGTGCTTCATTGGCAACTCCTTAATATACCATTTTAAATGAGAGATTGATTAACTCATAATAAATAGCAGATAAAATGGCTATACCTGCTAATAACTCTAATATAATAATCATGACAGCAGTGTTACTGCTTTTTCTAAATAGTTTTTTCATTATTTACACCACTCCAAAGGTACAGTTTTTCCTACAGCAGCGATGATATCGTGCTGTTCACACCACTGCATATATGTTGATTTATGGTTTTTTGTTATCCAGTTGTTATACATAAATAACATCCTAAAATTGTCTCGGTTTATGGTGTCAGAAGATTCGAGTATTGCAATAATCTTGGTTCTGCCCTGACTATCCCATTTCCCTTTGGTCTCGATCCAAAGTCCTGTGCTAGGAATGAAGAAATCAGGAGTATAACTAGCCAGCTTACTAACAGTGTTACTCCCACACTTTTCGCAACAGCCTTTTCTAATTGGCACTCGGTAATCAATTCGTGTCGGTTCATATTCAAATTTTACCCCCTCAGATAATAAATGTTGTGCGATGGTATACTCGTAGTTCGAGCTATATGGTTTGATTGTTGTCTTAGTTCTTTTTTTAGAACGTGTACGGACACTCGTCTGGGATTTTACGCCATATCCATAAGAGCTTGGCGTTGTTGTTGTAGATTTTTTTCCAGCTTTCTTTGAACTCTTTTTGGTAGAAGTCTTGTACGACTTCCTTCGCTTTCGTATCGTCTGTGCCATCAGGTATATACCTCTTTGCTTTTTTCTCTCCTATGCCAGAAATAGCTACAATATTGTCTGCAGCATCTCCTTGTAGCATCTGTCTCCAAAAAAATACTCTGGCTTGGTCTGGTGTAACTTCCTCAAAGTTTTTTGTAACTAAGTTTAGGTGTACTCCAGCTAACTGTTTTAGGTCTTTGTCAACAGATACAATAATAGGTAGTTTGTCGTTTGTTATGGCTTCTGTTTGTGCGTGTCCGAAAAAATCATCTGCTTCGCAACCCTCAGTTGCAAAGCCATTATGGTTGTCTACTAGATATTGTAGAATGTCTTGTAGATAAGTAGGTCTATGTTCTGCTTTTCTGTGTGCTTTGTATTTAGCATCTATTTGTTTTCTAAAGTTTTGTTTCTTTTTATTGCCAGATACAAAAGTAAAATAATGTATCGTGGCTTCTGGATATTTTTCTTTAATTGATTCTAAGCTTTGGCTTATTAATGACTTGGCGTTTTGTAGTGCGTTTTCGATAGGTTCTAAGTTTCTATCATGTCCTATATGTTCTTGTGGTATGTTCTGTAAGGCTTCTTTCTTGGTATCGTAAGTCACCCTCCCAGGGGATGAAGGAGGGTGTCTTACATCGAAGTAGTATCTCTTTTCTGCTGCGAATCCTGCTCTGTAGGCTACAACATCGCCATCAAAAAGAGCGACTACATCTTTCACTGGGCTGCTTTAAGAGCTACGACTCCTTCGTTAGGCTCTTTATCATCGTCTTCAGTATCTTGTAGTGAGCTATACTTTACGAAATCTGCTCTGACACGTTTAATAAATGCCATAAGTTGTTCTTCATTGTATTTTTCGCCCTGTTGTATCATCAACTCTGCAACCTTCACAGCATTAGTAGTAGAGCTTTGTCTAATTATTGAAATGTCTTTAGTTGGTAGCGTAGCAGAGGTGGGGGTAACAGAGGAGGAACCTGTTGACTCTGCTGTCGCTACCTTTTTTATATTACCACTAATGTTATGGAATGTTCTACCGTCTTTAGTTCTTGATTCATAAAAGAACTCGACTTTATCTCCAACTTTTGCATCCTGCAGTTGGCTCATATTAAATGCACCAAACCATTTATCCTCAGTTTCCTGCATTTGGAATGATTTACTGTTGTTTCCTATACGACTAATTGTGCCACTTCCACTCTCTTTCATAATAAATCCTCTCTAAAAATTAAAGTCTAACAAAATAAAAATAAATAATCAAACACTTTTTACAGCTTCTAATGTAGTGCCTACAGCGAAGTCTACTGGAAACTCTACTGGAGACTGTACATTAAAAACCCTATGTAAAACAAGGGGTGCTTGGGTCATAATAATGCGAATCTTTTCACACATAGCCCCAGCCTCTCCATTGTCAGGTAGTTCTACTAGCACACTGTCATGAACAGTGTTAAGTAGCTGTATATCAAAGTTTTTACAACGATTGTGCAACTCATTTAGCATAACTAGCATGATGTCACTAGCAGCCGATTGTATGGGATAGTTCTTACATTTTGTTGGAGACGGGTAAAAGTTACCTGTATACCCAGATATATCGCCTAGAATGCAGTATTGAGTAATAGGTTTACCAAACTTATCTCTCCATATAGAAGGGATGAAATATCTAGGTACTGCTTTACCATCTTTTAAATCGCCCTTGTGGACAAGAGTCTCTTGAGTTTCTTTTTCCAAATTAGATTGCCACAATTTGACCTGGCTATACCTCTCGTAATATTCTTGGATAAAAGATTGTGTTAAACTCTGGTTTACATCCCAAAACTTTGCTATACCTTTAGCTCCTGCTCCGTACTGTAGTTGAAAACTAAAACCTTTAGCCATCTTTCTTTCGCCCTTGCTTATATCAGCTTCAGGTTTATTAAATATTTTACTGGCAAAGTACGTGTGCATATCCATGCCACTATTGATATCCTCTATCAACTGGTTATCCTTACTAGCCATAGCTAATACTCTTATCTCAAGTTGAGCATAATCAAACTCAGCTAAAACTTTACCTTCTCTTGCTTTTAAATACTTTTGTATCTTACCATTTGAAGCCTCCTTACCGCTTATGTTTTGCATATTTGGTTTACTGGAACTCAGTCTACCTGTTTGTGTTACACAATGATTATAGGCTGGATGAATCGTGTCATGAACTGCAAAGTTTACATACGGTTTAAAGTATGTGCTATGACTCTTTGCTAAGTTACGCAGACTTAATATATCTTTTGCCAACTGCGATGCTTTTGTGTTTTCATCTTCATACTTAATAATATGTTGAAGAACATCAGCACCGCTTTTCTTTTCCCACTTTTTGTCAGAAAAAATATTTCTAGTTTTTTCACTTACTAAACCTAAAACCTCTACTTTTTTATTAACCATTTTTGTTTTGATTTTACCTTTATTTTCCCCTGTCTTAAAACGCATGGGTACACCATTTTCATCTGTAATTTTTTCTCTGGTGGCTATAGTAAAGTTACCACCCCACAACAAGCTTTCTACTTGTAAAGATGAATTAGGATTAAAAAGTATAGGCTCTGGTAGTTCCTTCTCCCATCTCTCAGCTACTACATTTTCCATACTAGTAAGCAATTGGAAATCTTTTGTCATCATGTCTTTGGCTGCAATAGCATCAAAATTCAAACCTAGTCTAGTAATATCAGAAGTAACGCCTATAGCGTTCATCATCTCCATTGTGTACGTTTTGAAGTCATGTCCTTGCAAACCCATGTACTGTTTTTGTTTATAAAAAACTTTGGATGTAATATCTACATCAGATTTTAAATAGCTGGATAACAGTGCTTCATCTATTTCATCCGCCCCTATGCCAGCTTTAAACCTTTCTTTGATTTCAGTATCTTTGCGGAAAGGTAACCTCCAATGCTTCGCAACTCTTTCAAGGCTAGGGTTAGACTCTAGTCTGCCTGTTTGAATATAGTGGAACTTCATGGTGTCCCAAATATTATTATGTCCAAACTCAAACCCATGTTTGCATAAATACAACAAATCAAAAGCGATGTTATGTCCTACCAGCATAACGCCAGATTCATTTACCTTTTTGCAAAAGTCATCGATATCTTTTTTGTTTTTATAAATAATAACTTCTTGGTCGTTTTCATTAAATCCCATCATAACTACCTTATTACTAGGGTAGGTAGGGCTCGCTCCAAAGTGGGGTGTTGGAGCTTTGATTGTAGTTTCTAAATCAAGCACAATATAGTTTTCTGTGTCATACCAATTGATTTTCATCATGCACCTCTCATCGTAATTATTTGAGCCTTTGCTTTATCGATGCGTACAGTGGCTCCCACGTTACGCCACTCATTGTTGGCATACGCTAGTTTATTTTTTGGAGCAGACAAAAATCTTATGTCTGGTCCATCTTGTTTCGTTTGTCCTATCGTAAGAATAGCGTCTGCTTCACCTTGCACTGCTGTCTTAGAATTATACAAAGCTCCCATCGTAGGGTATTTTTCA
>MDSY01087152.1_pt1 | contig 30384 bp, 34 predicted proteins | sample 811131 | NCBI WGS metagenome assembly MDSY01 (sample SAMN05326643, study PRJNA326480) | marine metagenome | isolation source: seawater | place: Atlantic Ocean: South West | collected 2010 | reverse complement strand
TGGGGTATTATTCTCAGTTTCCCGAGCTTATCCCCCAGCATAGGGTAGGTTACCCACGTGTTACTGAGCGGTACGCCGAGGACTAGGTCCTCTAGACTCGCATGGCTTAATCGAACTCCAATAGCGGTAGCCTCCGGCAGGATCAACCGGATTTCGCGTGAAGCGGAATCACTGATCCATACGGAAGTTGTTAGTTAATGTCGCAATTCTAGGCTTTCACTTATTGGTTTGGCGCAGAAACACCATTCAAACAAAATGAATGTGATATCTGCTCTTGCACCCCCTATGTCGGGGGTCAAGTCGTTTCTTGTGGTTCACCTCTAAGCCCCGAACTTGGTTCGGGGCTGCACGTCCTCGGCAAACGTCGAACCTGAAGGAAGACGTCATAGCACTAGGTGCTCAATCTCCAACGCCAGCTCAACGCAGCATCCCGGCGACCGACATTCGGTATTTCAACATGACGTGCGGCCATATGTTGGCATTGGGCCTTGGTGTATCGATTATGCCCTTTACTCGGCTCCAAAGAATTCTCTCAGCACCGGATGCATCTCCATTGCCTGCTCCTTCTGAATTTGCTCATATGTTCGGAGGATAATTCCGACTGCAAGTAGCAGTCCGGTACCAGTGGCATTCCCAACTGTTCCCAATAAGTCAGCCCCCGCTGCAAGGAGACCCACGAAGGCACCAGAGAACAGCGTCACCGGTGGGATGTACCTCTCGAGGATCCTCTCGAGGACGACCGGATTCTTCCTAAATCCGGGAATCTGCATCCCCGTCCTCTCTATCTGCTTCGCCACGTCCTTGGCGCCCATGTTGGTGGTCTCAATCCAAAACTTAGCGAAAACTGTGGATCCGGCGGTCATCACGAAAACGTATGTGAATACATGCAGCATTATCTGGCCCAGGCTATGCCCATATGCATCTCCAGTTTGATTAAGGAGGGGCATTAGCCAGTCACCCACGCCGTTGACCATCGATGAGTACCATGCGAAACCATCCGAGGGGGTAGTCGCGCCGACCTCGTATGAACCGAACCAGTGCGCCTTGCTCATGGCCCCGTTCCTCCCAAGTATCGGGACAGTGGAAAGCGTCGGATGACTCCAGAACAGAAGGGTGAACATGTTGATGTTTGCCAACAGCGCTGCCATCAGAATTACTGGGATGTTGCTAGCGTAAACTAGCCTAATGGGGTATTGGCCCCTATGCCCTCTAACCTTGCCGTGTGTGAGCGGGAGCTCTAGCTTACTCGACTCGGCATAAGCTACAACCAGGAAAACTATGACTGAAGAAATCAGAGCCGCGATTGGATTGGCGTGATTGAGAAGCATCAGCTCGAAGCCGTTCTGGGAAACCAATTGCGAGTTTGTTGCAGTCCGAAGCGTGTAGAAAATCATTGGCAGAGTGCCCGAAGGGGGGTTGTCGAAAGAAATGGGAGTCCCTTGCACTACCGGCAGGGGCGATAGCGTTCCGACGAAGGTAGACTGGGCCACTCCTGCAGCGATGAAGAGGGAAATCCCGGAGCCTATTCCCCACTTGCTGACTAGCTCATCAAGCAGGAAAACCAAGTATGACCCTACAAATAGTTGGGCCACAATTATGACATTGGCCCATCCTATTCCGAAGTCGTATATTAGGGTCTCATGAGGGTCAAGGAAACCGTAGACCTGTGGTATTGACTCGACTGGAATCATGAAGAGGACCAAAAGCTTCTGTATCCCCTGGTAGAGTTGCTTATCTGCGGAGTCCTGTAGGTCGAGCTGTATGATCTTGGCACCAGCGAACAATTGCATTATAATCGACCCAGTAACGATTGGGCCGATTCCAAGGTGCATGATCGAACCTGATGCACCGGCCATTATCGACCTGAAGGAAGAGAAGATGTCCAGAGTTGAGTCTGAGAGCCCGTAAATCATGACGTTGGTCATCATGAAGTAGATGATCAGGACCAATGTTGTCGTCCATAGCTTCTGGTTGAACCTTACGTGGCCATCTGGCTTTGTGATGCTTGGATAGACGTCCACGAGTCTCGAAAGAGCGTACAGTCTGCTGGACTCTGAGCCGGAGTAAAGGAGGCATGAAATGGCCAACCCAGCTCCGAATCCGAGCAGTGCCACGCCCACTAGGAGGAAGCCGACTGCCTCTGGGTCCCTCCAACCCCAATACGCTAGTAGTAGTACGAAAATTAGCCAAGTTAGTGGCTTGAAGGCCCGCCCTATGTACGGCATCTCACTGATATTCTCAGGGAGGTCCGACATTGTCCCCCAAATCACGAATCCGACATAGGGGAAGGAAACAAGGAGCATCCTAAGCGCACGCAACTGTTCATCTTCTGCCCCATCGAGGAGATCTCCCCTGAGCCAGTAGAACAGCGCGCCCCAGTATACGACGACCATTACTGGGAGGCCGATTTTGCTAGGACTCCTCTCAACCATCGTATCGCCCCGTCAGAGTGTTCACTCTTCCTCCCACTCTCCGAACTCATCTTCGTCGTCGGTAGTTACGGTACCGCCGGCCGCTTCGACCTTCTCGACTGCGCCGGCGCTGGCCTCGGAAACTGTGATGTTGATCGCGCGGGAGATAGAGCCCTTTCCGAGGAGCTTGTCGTAGCCCATCTCTGTGAGATTGATAGAGTCGGCCTCGGCCATCTGTTCAACTTCGCTGACATTGATTGAAACGTTCACGTTCCTTAGTCCGGGATGACGGTTGAATCCGTGCATCCCCCAGTGGCCTGGCATGTACTTGTTTCGGAACATTACCTTGTGCTTGCCTATTCCGGCATTGCCTCGGCCGCCCCTCTTACCAGCGCCCCTTCCGGCTTTCTTTCCTCTGCCGTGATAACGGCTCCTTCCTCGGAACTTGTTAGTTCGTGATACCATTCTTCACACCTCACATCATCCTTTCGGCGAGCTCGCCGATTGCGTCTCCTCTGAAGCCTAGGGCCCCTCCAACTGTGTATGCGCGCTTGATTCCGCCCCAGCCCTTGCTTCCCCTTGGCGGGTGAAGTCTGAAAATTGGCTTCAAGCCGTCTACGTCGCCCATGGAAGCTTCGCCCGAAGCAAGCGCCTTGGAGAAGTCCTTGATTCCCTTGAAATTGCTACCGGCCTTGATCGTGGCATCCGTGACAGGCTTGTCTCCTGACATCCTGCCCCTCTCCTCAATTAGCTTGGCTATGGTGTCAGCGTCGACCTCTCCCCATGTGACATAGTCCTTGGACTTCTGGAGCATTCCTCTGTATGAGGGGCTATCCATCACAATGGTGGCATGGTTTACCCGAGTTAGGTTTAGCATTGACATGGTATCCCTGATTTTCCTAGTGACGCCTCGGTCACTCCTTGCCCTAATTACCAAGAAAGTCAACTAAGCTCCCTCCCTCTGATGATGTTAAGCCTTCGATGGTCGGCTTCTGTGAGTCTTGTCTTGTTCAGCTCGACTAGGGCGTTGTAAGTTGCCTTGGCGAAATTGATAGTGGTCCTAGTCTGGCCGGACGACCTTGACCAAACGTCGGTCACGCCTGCTAGATTCAGGACCCTCCTGCCATAGTCCCCTATCACTAGGCCCTTTCCGGCTGGAGCGGGCATTAGGGTGATTCTGGTTGAGCCGGATCTTCCTGTCACCATGAATGGGACGCTTGTTCCTGGCCCCTCGGACGACTCCCATGACCCATTGCCCCTCATCACTGGAATAATGTTCAGTTTTGCCTTGTCTATCGCCTTGCGGATAGTGCTAGCCACCTCCTTGCCCTTGCAAACGGATAGTCCGACGTATCCATCGCTGTTCCCGACGACACAAAGAACATTGAATCTGACTCTGCGGCCAGAGTCGGTCATCCTCTGAATCATGTTCACTGCGAGGACGTCATCAGTGATGTCCGGCAAGAGTGCATCTACGATTTCGACCTCTCTGATTGGCAGGCCTGTCGCAAGTGCTTCCTCGTAAGTTAGTATCTGCCCCGACATAACCATCCTACCTAGCCTGGTTCGTGGTTGCCACGCCCTTAGTGCTGCGAGTGGGTCCGGGCCGCCTCGCCTCTTGCCACGGCCCTCGGAGTGCGATTCCTCGACTGGAGCCAGAGCCTTGGCCAGGCCCGGCGCTAGGACTGGCGCTTCCTGTTCGGGGTTTGCATCTGTGCTCTCTTCGGTCATTTGTGTGCCCCCTCTATTGCCTTCTTTGTAGCCTCTACTGCAGCGGCTGTAGAGTCATCGATATGTGAGCCACTCGATCTCCCGTCATCGGGGAGAACTGAGTCTCCATGGGGTATGGAAAGTCCCGCGTCCACCATTCCCTTCAATGCTGAGAAGACTCTGCTCCCAGGGGATGAGGCGGATAGCCCGATATCCAGAACTGCTTCATCGTGGCCGGATGAGATTGCAGCCTTTGCCAAGGCATAACCGGCGAGATAGCATGCAGGCACTGATTTCCTCGACTTGTCCATGGGCCATGAGTATGAGTCGACTAGGTTCTTTCCTGTAACCGAGGCCAGAATTCGGTCGCCCTCGGTTCCGAATTCTGCAAGTTGGCAGGTAACCTGTGTGTTGGAAACCCTGACTACAGCCCTCAAGGCACCTCCTTTCAGTAGCCTCATCCTTCGATGGTAGTCTGTCTGTCCGTTGCGTCGGCGCTTCATTCTGAGCCTCTGGCTCTTACCGTGTGCCATCATTCATCGCCTCCGATCTTGACTCCGTCTGTCTCCATGTTTGTTCGCATGTGCGCTATTGACCTGTATGAGCCGCCCTTCGCCTTGCGGTAGTAGTACCTGTACTGTGAGGGAGATAGTTCTCCACCTTCCCTCATTTCCTTCAATTCCCTCCTCTGGGACCTGATTAATTGCATCCACCTGCCCTTCTTCGGGGTTCTTGCATTGGCGCTTCCCTTTCTCGATCCATGGCCCTTTCTTCGTCCCTTGGATCTCTGTTCCGCGGCCTTTCTGGCTCTGACCCTGCTGGTTCCCTTGATTGGTCGAGCCTTGATTAGTCCCTCCTCTATCAGCCTCCTAACATCGTCCTTCTGGACGGCTGAGACCACCTCATCCAGGTAGTCGGGGTCAATCCACACCCTGTGGACGCCTACTGCCCTTCCTTCTTTCTGTGAAAGTATGGCTGCGGCCATTCTTCGTTGGTTTGTGATAATCATCAGAGATCACCCCTTCTCTCTATGCGCCTTCTGTTTAGGACCCTTAGCCCTAGATCGTTGGCCCTCTCATGGATGTGGATTCTCTTCCTGTTGCCCACAGTAGCGCCGATTCTTACAGCTTGCCTCTCGGGGTCTAGTCCTTCTAGGTCAGATGCCTTGTGAACCATGACCTCCTGGAATCCAGATGGGTGCAAGTCTCTGGCGGAGGAAATCTTCCTGTATCCGATTCGTGCCATGGGGGGGCGGTACTTTCTGTTGAGTCTCATGCTTGAGTGCATTCCCTTTGGCTTCCTCCAACTTGACCTTGCCAGTCTACGGTATCTGTACCATTCCTGCCGGCGGAATGCTGGCTGCTTCTTCTTCTGCGAGGCTCTGAACTTCAATGCGTCAGAGGTTTCCTCGTCGAGAACTGGCTTCTGGCGAGCGGTGTGAAGATCGTCCCAGTCATCGTCGTCCTCGAAGAAGTCGTCGTCATCGTCGAATTCGTCATCGTAGTCATCCTCCTCGAATACTTCCGAGGGAGGCTCCTCTGGAGATTCTTCTGGAGCCTCTGAAAGGCGTGCTATTAGCTCGGCCTTCTTTCCTGAGACGGGAAGGCCCCTCTCCCTCAGGACGTCCTTCAGCTGGGCGACAGTCATATTCTCAAAATCATCGCTCATCTCTATGCCCCCTTCGATATGATGTATATTCCATCCTGGAATACCCTTCTATCCCTGTTCCTGATTTTGCATGCTCTCTCGATGTTTGCAGCGGTCTGTCCGACCTTTTCACGGTCGGAGCCCTTGACAGTGACTTCGGTCTTGTTTTCGACCTTGACTTCGACCTCCGAGGGGGACCATGGTAGATTTGCCACCCTTGGAACCTTCTCGCCGAATAAGTTGCTTATTGTCATCCTATTACCCTCCACTTTGAGAGTCATGGGGAAGTGACTGTATACGGCTCTGAGCTTGTACTCGAAGCCCTCCTCTACGCCCCTGACCATGTTCCTTAGGTGGGCAGCCCATGTTCCGGCAATGGCCTTATCAGCCCTCCGGGGAAGATCGCAAAACACCTCTAGACCCGAGTCGGCCTGCTTGATGGTGACCTTGGGGTGCCTGAACTCCCTACTCAGTGACTTTCCATCATTGGATACTGTTACCACGTCTCCAGCAATGCTTGCGCTGGATCCCTCGGCGAGGTTTATCCCGTGTGAAACGTGGTCTAACTTCGGCATTCTTTCAACTCCTAGAAGATGTATGCTAGAAGGCGCCCTCCGACACGCTCCTTCTTTGCATCGTAATGGTCCATGATTCCTTGATTTGTTGTAACTATCAGTAGTCCGAAGTCCCTAGCCGGGAGATACCTTGACTCCCACTTGTCGAAGTCCGAGCGCCTGACTGAGTGCCTCGGCTTTATCACTCCACATCGGTTAATTGCGCCGATGAGCTCTATTCTGTAAGAGCCCGCTCTGCCGTCGTCCAATTTCTCGAATTCACCGACATAGCCGGACTTCTGCATGATGTTGAGCATGCTGCCAAGCAGTTTGCTAGCTGGGCTTACTGAGACCTCATAGTGGCCTGCCTGCTCCGCGTTGAATATTCGCGTGAAGGCGTCGCTTAGTGGATCGAATTGCATTTTTTTTCACCTCATGAGTATTTCTTGAAACCTATATCTGGGGCAGTGTCCCTGAAGCACTGGCGGCAAAGCCTGAGGCCATGGCGACGGATCATGCCCCTCTTTCGACCGCATCTCCTGCAGCCTACTGAGCGCCCTATCCTCTCTCCGTGGTCCTTCGCCATGATCACTCCTCCTCCCCGTAACCAACTATCTTGAGTTCGAAATTCTTGGCGAACCACTCCCGTGACTCATCTGGGCCAACCCTGTGGCCGACTGAAACCTTCCTAGCGTGCCTCCTTCTGCGGGAAACTCTGTGTCCTGGCCTCTCCAATACCACATTAACGTCCATCCCGTAAATCCCAATATCTGGATCGTACTTCTGGCCAGGGAAGTCTGTGTAGTCAGTGATTCCGAAAGAGAGGTTACCGGACGAGTCGAAGTTGTAGGAGGGTATGGTGTGCTGTCTGACCCAGAACGCATCTTTCAGGAATGCCCTAATCGACTCTTGGTCGCGGATTGTGACTTTGCAACCAATTGGGGAGCCCTTTCTGGTACCAAGGTCCCTGTTGGTGCTAGTTGCTAGAGTCCTCACAGGAGTCATTCCCGTTACCATCTCAAGTGCCTGCTCTGCTAGCTGTAGCCTCTGTCCGCCTTCGCCGACGCCAATGTTGACGGTGACCTTTGTCACCCTAGGAGATAGCATTGGGTTACTGGACTCACTCATGATTCGTCCTCCAATGGAATATCTGATTTGTCTCCTATGACGAAAACATAATCTGAAATAGTGCCGAAATCATCGAATTTGACTTCATTTGCCTTGGAGGATCTCTTGATGTCGTGCCCACGTACCGTTGCAGTCTCCCCGATGTGGCTTCCTCCTGTGAGGTAGGCGGTAGCACCCTCGTCGAATCTGTGGTGGGCTTTTATGCCCTGGTCGGGCAGTGAAATAACTAGTGAGTCTCCAGTCTTGTACTCCGGTGCCTCGTCGAACAGAAGGTTTCGGCCATCGTGAAGATGGACCTGGGTCTTTCCGCCCTTGATGGTAGTCCTCCCTGTGACCCTGCAAGTCTTGGTGGCGGCCTTCTTTGCTTGTATTGGCCTGTACCTTAGCTTCCCATTTGTGTCGAGTATGCATCGGTAGTTTTCATCTCCGACCGATAGAACGTCCATCAGTCCGACGCCCCTTCCGACATCTGTTTCGGTATTGCCATCGACCTTTACGAGCTTTGAGTGTACTATCCTCTTAGCTTCTCGACGAGTCAGTGCAACACCCAGAACGTCTCTGAGGATTACCCCTAGAGGCATGCAATGCTCCAAGGAGTGCCCACAGGGATTTGGCTTCTGGATCCAGATTGTGGACTTCCTTGGAAGGGGCCAGCTTCTAGGCATTGTTAGCCTCTTCATGTGACTGCTACTCATTCCATCTCACCTCCAGTCCTCTCCAGGAGCCTCTTGAGCCTTAGCGTGTCACCCTCGAACAGTTTGGTAACGATGACATTTGAAGGGTGGATTGGGATTGCCTCTTCCTTCCCGTCTGATGTGGTAATGGTGACTCCGTCGATGAAAATCATGCCACTGGTGGTGTCGACCTTTGCAATCTTCCCGGATACTCCTGCCCTTCCCCTGGACTGGCCGAGCCTCTTTCCACGGGTGTCGGACTTGGCGCTGTTCGGATGTCCGAAGTCACCTCTGATTACCTCAACCTCGTCTCCGACCCTTACAGTGACTCTTCGTATCGTCTGAAGCTCCGGGTCGTCCGAGATGAGCCTTGCCCTCATCCTCTTCCTGCGCACGTGCATAGATGCGTCCCTCTGGTTGAGGCGTTGCTTGCCTGGCTTGCTGCTTCTCGTCATCTTTTCACCTCACACAATCTGCTTTGCCGTAGCCGCTATTCTTGGCCACCTCTCAGCCGCCTCGCGACTGACTGGCCCCTTGATGTCGGAACCCTGGACCTCTCCTCTTTCGTTGGTTATGACACATGCATTGTCCTCGAATTGAACCCATGTGCCGTCCACGCGCCTGAATGGCCTTGCCTGCCTGATCACTACCGCGTTGAAAATTTGCCTTCTGGTCTCTGGGGTGCCCCTCTTGACAGTGACCTTTGCCATATCGCCTACGCCAGCTGCTGGGTATCTTCGAGCTACTCCACCCTTCTTCAGTACGGTGATTAGTTGCACTGTCTTAGCGCCAGTGTTGTCCGCACACTCCATCTTGGCGTGCGTGGGGAGGGCCTTGGTGACTCTTCCTGGAATTCCCTTCACTGGCTCACCCCCTTCTCTATCACACAGAACTTGACGGTCTTGGAAAGCGGCCTGCACTCCATGATTCGGACGCTATCTCCAACTTCCAGCCCATCTATGCATGATGGTAGGTGAGCTGGATAGGTTCGGGTGCGCTTTTCGTACCTCTCGTATTTCTTCATGTAACGGGTAATCTCCCTCTCGACTACCACAGAGCCAGACATCCCAGTGGAACGGACCCTGCCCTCGATGATCTGGCCACGCAACCTGAGGCTTCCATAGAACGGACAGTTTTCGTCCCCATCCCATTCGCCCGAGGGTTTGGCTACATCCACACCGATGTCTCTCATTTCTGGCATTAGTGGTACCTCCTTCCTATCCTATCCTCGGGGCGCTGGGTAACGTTTGAACCGATTATCTCTCGTCCCGAGTCGATTGTGAATGTGACAATTTCCTTGGGGATCGTTATTTCCCCGGATTGCGTCCTAACTTGGATTGTCCTGCGTGTCTCATTGACGATCTTTCCAGAAACTCCGACAAGTCCTGGATCGGACGAATCCGTGACGGAAATTTCGTGCGCTAGCCATGGTAGATTGATGATATCAGACATTTACCTAACCTCCACCCTGTATCCATTCTGCTCGAGAACTCTCGCGGCCTTCTTCTTGTGATCTCCCTGAAGCTCTATTGTTCGATCTTTCACGGTGCCACCGCTCGCGCATGCTCCCTTCAGAATCTTAGCAAGCTGGCTTAGATCGATTGCTGAATCGTCTATCCCTTCAACAATTGTAACCATCTTACCATACCTCCTTCTAACGACCGAAATTACCGCTTTTTGCTGCTCCTTGGCAATTTCCTGGCATATGCAAAGCTCCTGGGGGAGCCCACAAGTGTTGCAAATCCCAGATATTTACTCGTCCCCCTTGTCTTCCTGATTGATCTTAGTTAGCAGTCTTGCAATGCTTCTCCTAGTCTGCTTGTATGATCCGGAGTTTGAAAGAGAGCCCCCCAAGGCCTGCTGGGCCCTAAGTTGCAATAACTCATCTCGGAGCTCCTCGAGGGTCCTAACTCGCTGCTCTGGATTCATCGTATCGATGTCCCTTGAACTAACGTGCGTCATTCACTCTTCCTCCTTTGATTCGTCGGTTTCGATCTCTGCCATCTTCTCTAGGGCAGCGTCGATTACGCCCTCTGCGTCTGGCTCCGCTTCTTGGATAGGCTCCTCTGTATCGGCGTCCTCCTCGGCTATGACGTAAGCGACTTCCTCAAGCGGGGGTAGCCCTGACTCGTGCCTGTCCTTGATTATCACCTCGTGAGGGAGCTTGACGCCGGGCCTCATGATCCTAACAGTACAGCCAACGGTCCCTAACTTCTTCACGGCTACTGAATATCCAACATCCATGAATTGGAGTGCAGTCTCCCCGCAGAACTTGATGTGGCCCTGCTGGAACTTCTCGACCCTGTGCCTAGCTCCAGTTATCTTTCCGCTGAGAATCACTAGGCATCCCCTTGCGCCAGCATCCATAATGCTCTGAGCTGTGCTGTGTCCAGCACGCCTGAAGAACCAGCCTCTTTCTAGGGAGCTTGCCATCCTACTGGCCATAACCTGAGCATTGAGCCTTGGCTCTGTAATTTCCTCAACCTCCAGCTTTGGTTCTTGAAGCTTGAAATCCTCCCTTAGTCGTGTTTCGAGTTCTCTGATTACCTTTCCTTTGCGTCCAATCACCCTTCCAACTTGTTCTGCGTGCAGGGTTACCTTGGTGCCCTCGGGAGTCCTCTGGAACTGTAGATCGCCGAATCCCGCTCTCTCAGTCTCCCTGAGTAGGTATTCGCGGACCAACTGCCTCTCGACATTCCTATGGATGAAAGTTCGAATTGTGTTCTGGGACATCAGAAATCATCCTCCTCGTCTTCATCGCCGAAGAACTCCAAGAAAATCTCGAGATTCACCTGGTAGTGATTCTTTGGTGTGGCCCTTCCTTGGGCCCTTGGCCTCCAGTGCCTCTGTATCTGACCTCGATGAGCGGCAAGATGGGTGATTGTCATATCCTCTGGGTCTATGGTGTCGAATCTTTGCCTGGCATTCTCCATTGCACTGTTGATTAGCTTGATGAATTCCTTGGATGCCTTGTTGGGATACTTGCCAGGGCCCATCTTGCCCTTGCGGTGTCCCGCCATGGTGTTCCCGCCACGGCCCCTCCTGGATCTCCTAGTGTAGGGGATTGCCTTCTTCTTATCGATAACGTCCTCGAGGTACCTGATAGCAGAAGCAGCATTCATTCCCCTCAGGGCCTTTGCGATGTGGTAGCAATGCTTGTGGTGAACATCAACGTTGACAGCCCTGGCAGTTACTAAGTTCGAGCCTTCGAGGAGTTGCGTGTAACCGCTCTGCGAAGTCCCTGATCTCCTGCTCATTCCATCTCACCTCACTTCAATGCCACGTGCGTCGAGGACCTAGTTGCCCCCACTCCCGGTCCAGTATGGGTAACTGACCTTCTTGTGATTGCAAACTCTCCCAGTGCGTGCCCTATCATCTCTGGAACTATCTCGATGTTTACGAAATCTCGACCGTTGTGTACTCCGACAGTAGTTCCGACCATCTCTGGAAGGACGTACAGGCTTCTGCAATGGGTCTTGACGATCTTTCCATTCTTGTTTGAGCGTATCTTCTCGAGAAGCTTCTCGCATTCAGGGTTTAGCCCCTCATACATCCTGACGATTGACCTCTTCGCCCTAGATGGCATCAATGAGGCAATGCTGATCGCCTCGTAGTCATCCTCAGGGGGCATCAGAGGAATCTCGAGAAGTTGATCCAGGGTGTATCCCCTCCATAGGAACTCCTTCTTCCTACGCTCACTAATCTTCGATCTCCTCTTTCGGGCCTGCCTGCGGGCAAGCTTGGGGGAGCGGAAGGACTTCTTTGACCTACGAGCCATTTCACTCGACCTCCTGTTGTCGTACTCTACCCCTACCGGTTCTTCGTGGAGCTATGTTTCCTACCTTCTTTCCAGGGGGGGTGTTCCTGCTGACTGAGTTTGGACCGTGAACAGCCTGGTGGTTACCTCCGCCATGAGGGTGGTCCACAGGGTTCATTGCTACACCTGAGACAGTTGGGTACAGCTTCCCGCGGGACTTAGCTCGGTGATGTGCCGCTCCAGCCCTCATGAGTGGCTTCTCTGTCCTGCCATGGCCGCTGAGGACCCCAATAGTTGCCCTGCATTTGCCCGGGAGTTCCTTGACTCTTCCACTAGGAAGTCGAACTCTGACCCTGTCTCCTGTGCGGCTCTCGACGATTGCCGAATTGCCTCCTGAACGGGCAAATTTACCGCCATCCCCTGGACGGGACTCTACGTTGCAAACCGGAGTTCCCTCCGGGATGCCACTCAGGCTTGTCACATTGCCCGGCCTGAGTGAAACGTTGTTTCCAAAAGATACTGGTTGGCCTACTGAAATTCCCTCGGGTGCTGCGATGTGCCCTTCTGTTCCATCTTCGAATCTGATTCTTGCAAGTGGTGCTGTGTGAGCGGGACTGTGGACGAGATCCACAATTTCACCAATCTCCTCGCTCACGCGTGGGAGTCTGTTAGCCGCAGGGAACCTGTGGCTTGAAACACGGTTCTTTGGACTTGAACCTCGACGTTGTGAACGTGTCCTCTTGCCCATAAAATCACCTCATCAGAAAGCACCCAGCTTGAGTGCCGCCTCCTCTGCGTCATATCCCTCAGCAAGCCTCACTGAGGCGTGCTTACCTGTAACGGTAATTCTCGTGTTTACCTTTGCTACCTTAACTTCGAATAGTTCCTCTACTGCTTGCTTGATCTGCCTCTTAGTGGCTTCTCGGTGAACGATGAATTCTATCCTATTGTTATTCTGAGAATATCCAATCTCGGGATCAGCCACTCTCCTGGCCTCCAGTGTCTTCTCGGTAATCCAAGGCATGATGATGATTTCAAACGGGTCTACCATAAATTTCACCTCATTGCCTCTATTGCTGACTTGGTCCATACAGTTAGCCTGCCTGGGTCCCCGCCTGGTGCCAAATCCTCTGCGCACAGATCCTTGGCTACAACCACGTCAACTCCGGGGACATTGGCTGCAGCCCTGTGCAGGCCGTCTCTCTGAGCGACAACAAGAAGAACCGACTTTGGCGTCCTTCTCCTTCGTCCCCTCATAGTTCCCTTTCCTGCTCTAACTGCTCGGCCCTCCTTGGCCCTCCTAAGATCTTCACCGAGTCCGATGCCCTCCATCATGGCGACGAACTTTCGTGTTGAGTACTGTAGGGGTATTGACTCAATATCGTACTTCTCAGAAGAGCCATCTCTCGATTCGGTGTATCCATCCACGATTATCGGGAAGCTTACGTCTTCGTCGAATCTGTGACCTCTTGATGCGACAATCTCAGAGTTTGCCGTAGCAGCAATAGCCGAGTCTCTGGCTGCTGACCTTTGCTTTGAATTGAGCTTTTGCGACCAGTCCTTGTCCACTTTGGGCCCGTGTGCTCGGCGCCCTCCCCTTGTGTGAGGGTTCTGGGCACCTGTCTTCTGCCCGGTCTTCCTCATAATCCTTGAAACACCGCGGCCCTTGCCCCACCACTCCACGGAGTGCTTCATCCCTGGTTGAGGTGCTTTCTTTCCATCGTGCTCTCTGTGGCCATAGGGCTGACGCCTGTTGGCCCTAGACGAATGTACTGCAGAGCGGATTAGGTCCTCCCTGATGTGAGTTGAAAATGCGTCTGGAAGATTTACTGCCTTGCCTAGCTTAGCTTCGACGCTGAATGACTCGGCCAACAGACCGGCGTCCATCTCCTCCTGATCTACGGAGTTTACCAGATTGTATGCCTTTGCCTTCATAAAATCACACTCCTTGCTTGCTCGAGGTACTGACATACGTCAGTACTACCTCTGAAAGTTCACCCCTCGGGCGAATTGGGTCCCTGAACCTCAACATCCTCTTAGCTGGGCCTGGGAGGCTTCCTTGAATCAGAATGTATGGGTTTGTAACCTCGCCGTAGTGTAGGAATCCCCCTGCGGGCGTTATGTCGGACTCGTCAGGATTGGAGATTCTGAGAATCCTCTTGTTCAGTTCTGTGCGCTGATGGTAGCCCACCTGCCCTGCCTGAGGAACAGTCTTCCTTACGTATCCAGTACCGAAGTCACCCAGGTTTCCGGCCTGGCGTCGGCGCTTGCTGTTCTTGTGGCTTAGGAGTTTCACACCCCACCTCTTGACAGCCCCCTGCCAGCCCTTGCCCTTTGTGATCCCGACCACGTCGACGTCTTGGCCTGCCTGCCAGACATCCTCGACGGTGATCTCGCCTCCGAGCCTTTCGCTTGCCCACTCCATCTTCGAGTCGGAATCTCCTCCTGTCAGCCCGACCTCCATTATCTCGGGGGTCTTTCCTGGAACGCTCTTCACCAGAGATGGTTGAGTCGCTACAATTAGCCTGACGTCGCACAAATCGGACTGCCTCAGGGCTTCCATTGCTTCATCTGGGGAGCCTGATCTACTCGGGATCCTGCCGCCCCTCTTTGCTGGCTTCCTGCCCTGCTCAGCATCCCTCTCACCACGTGTTTGGTTTGCATACCTGGGCATTAGTCCATCCGGACCTGATTCGCTCATGTCCGCCCAAACTTCTCCCGCGGTTTGCATTCCGTAAGGGGTCATTCTGTAGCCCCTGACTGCTAGAACCTTCATGGGAGGGGACTCCACAACTGTGACAGCCTTACGAATCTCCTGCCCTGCTGAAGTAGAGTTGCTGTTGGTATCCCTTAGGAGGACGTGTGTCATGCCGGCCTTCCATCCTGCAAATCCTAGAACTCTGATTTCGGACTCAGAAGTTTCCGGCCATGCCTGAATTCTGCCGTATTTCCTGAGTGCCCTCTTCCGAGGGCTAAAGCCCATGCTACCTCGGCGGGGTCTACTCTTGTCGGCCATTTCTAGTCCTCCTTGTATCACCGATTCAGGCCGTAAACGGCCTTTACCGGGCCCAGTACGTCGGGGAGGCACCGTGACACCACGCCGGCTTTCCGAGTGGTCGGCCGGTTCTGAGGATGCTTTTGCAGAGCCTACAGGTGTCTGGTACCTCACGTAGTGAGCGGCCTTGCGACAAACATGCCCTATATGAACGAATCGGGGTGGGTTCAGCACACCCCATAGGGGTGGTAATCGGGAATTTGACGTGTGAAACAATTTTCAACCCTGAATGTGAGTTACCACATCCGTGCGACCAACTGTGTGCCATCCACTCCTCTCCGAGGGGACGATTGAGGCCCGTGCTTACCAACTTGAGGCGGTCGATGAAGCCCTTTCCGGTTCGATGATGCTTGTCTTGCCGACGGCAGCCGGAAAGACGGCGGTTGCTTGGATGGCCATAGTTGAATCCCTGAATCGGAACGGGGGCTGGGCGCTGATGGTCGCCCCTACTGTTGCATTGGTTCAGCAGCACCTCAGTGGAATGATGGAGGTCATTGAATTGCAAGGGGGGGCTGAGGCGATTTCTATAACTGGGAGGGACCCTCCATCCAAGAGGGATGGGGTTTGGGGATCATCAAACTTGATCGTGGCAACCCCCCAAGTAGTTCGTAATGATGTTGAAAGAGGGGCTCTTGACCTTTCGGAATGTTGCATACTGGTATTGGATGAGGTTCACCATTGCACAGGCAGCCACGCCATGGCGATGGTTTCGGACATGTATATGTCGATGAGGAAAGAACCCCTGATTCTCGGAACCACCGCTAGTCCCGGATACAGGGCCGAGGATGTCAGGGAGGTGTGCTCCAGGATGGGGGCAGGAAGGATCCACATCAGAGGGTCAGAAGAGCCAATGCTGAGCGAGTACCTTTCTGAACTAGAAGTGGAAGAGGTTACTGTAAGAGTTCCTCAAGAAATAAGGGATCTCGCAGAGCCTCTCAGACTTTGGCAAACTGGCATTGTGGATCAGCAAAGGAGGCTTGGAAGGTATGTTATGACTGGCATGATAAGCTACTCCGGGCTTTCTAACGCTATGGATAGGTCGCAGATTGCAATCTCCAGAGGCGAGTCTAGTGCATACAAGTCGATGTCAGAGATAGCAACTGCGATGAGGCTGCATCACCTCATCAACTGCCTACTTAGTCAGGGCATTTCGGCATCCAAGGAGTTCCTGGATCGTATGGAGGGAGGGGAGGACGGAAAGAAAAAATCAGTTCTCGCATTCCTCAGAGACCCTCGAATTAGAGAGCTTAGAAAAACGCTCTCTGGGATGGATGAATCTCATTCTAAGATGGGAGCGGTGAGAAGACTGGTAAGGGAGCGAATTAGAAGAGATGTGGATTCGAGGGTTATTGTTTTCGCCAACTACAGGGACACGATTACTTCTCTCGACAGGGCCCTAGCTGGGCTGGATGGAGTTAGATCGATTCAGTTTGTTGGGCAGTCCAGCAGAGGTGGCAGGGAAGGTTTGTCCCCGAAAAGGCAAGTAGAGAGGCTAGATAGCTTCAGATCGGGAGAGTCGAATGTCCTACTGGCCACATCAATAGGTGAAGAGGGGTTGGACATCCCTGCAGCTGATTTGGTAATCTTCTACGAGCCCGTTTCAAGTGAGATTAGGACAATCCAGAGAAGGGGCAGAACCGGCCGGAGGAGGCTCGGTGAGGTAGTTGTCCTAATCGCCGAAGACACCCGCGATGAAGGCTCAATGGCGGCCGCAAAGAGGAAGGAGAAGGGGATGCAGAGGGCCGTCCACAGGGTCAGGAGAGGCCTTCCTAGGGGCCATCATTCGGATTTATCGAATCTCGGTTCATTCTCGATCCTCGGGGAGTCTCGGATTCCGGCCTCGGATTTCGTTATCGGAGAGAGGGAGAGGAGTCGTCCTGAAATCATAAAGGAGGACAGGAATGAGAGGCCGAGTGGACGAGAAATGCGCACAGAGTCTCTAGACCCCAGCACATTCAGGCCCAAGGGGCAATCTGGCTTGGAAGACTTCTGAGCCTAGTCGCCAATTACAGCCACCCTTGTCCTGAGTTGGGCGAACCTAGTATTGTGATGCCCCATGGCAAATGAAAGCATCTCGGTCAGATGGATGACAGGAATGTTTGTGCTCATGCCAGATGATCTTCCAGCCTTTCCTTGGTAGATATCGAGAACCGAGTGGGACAGGTTGCAGGCGCTGACAATCAACTCTGCCCCCTCCTCCTTGGCTTCTGAAAGCACTGCGGCTGCCTGTCTCAACACCGTGCCCTCCTCTGAGAGGAGCCCGGGTGCCCCAACGCTTGTCACCCTCCCCTCCCAATCTACAGGGGAGCCTCCCAGAGCGGTGATCAGCCTCTCCATGTATTCAGGGTCGTGCATATCATCCTCACCGCATGCCCCCTTCCTCTGGATATAGGGGCTGTAATATCCGGCTATCCTCATATTGAAGGGATTTTTCGCCATTTTTTCGACCTTTTCGAGACCTACCTCATCCACCAGGACGTGGAGAAGGTGGTTTACCTCTGTCTCGCCGGAAAATGTCATTCCGCAGGTCCTCAGAAGTATGTCATTTACCTCCTGCATAAGAAGGGGGTCATTCCTTAGTGAATCTAGATCTTCCTGGAGATTCCCTGCAGTAGCGGCACAGGGTGTAAGAATCTCGAGGCCCATTGACTCGGCCATTGCGAAGGTGCGGGCGTTCAAGGTGATCTGCAGTTTCCTATTTGCCTGCCTGATTATGCCCGCACCACAAGAAGTTGCTCCTTCTAGGGGGGTGAGTTGCAGCCCTAGTGTTCTCGCAATTGGCTTCATCGTTTCAGCGACCTCGGGGGACCCGCTATGTGCGACATTGCCTGGGTGGTATGCATACTTCAGGACCATCAGAACCTACCATCCATCTCGTTGAAAATAGCGACGACTTGGTGATGGTCGTCGACTGATGAATTGAATTGCCTTGGCATCTTTCCAATACCAGCAGGAGGAGCAACCATCCCCAGAATGTCATTGAGGATACTCCCTCCTGTCCTAGTAAAGCCAAGGACCATTCTTGCCGTAACTCCTGAGAAAAGATTGCCTAGTAGGCCAATTGGGCCTAGTACCTGCCTGTAAAGCACGGTATCATTGACCTTGCCGCTGCTCTTTACAGTCCAGCAGTACCACCAAACATGCTTACCATGTAGGCCGTTGAATGAGTCGTTCTCCAACGCATTTGTTCGGGCCTCAAGAAGACCCTCCGAAACTGCTGGCGAATAGCCATCTCTCCGGGAAATTGGCGCTAAATCTGTTTCCGCCTTGATTCCATTCTTGGAGCCGATAATTCCCTCTATCTCCTCCCTCCTCTCGGGTGCAGTTCTTGGATCGCACCTCCTGGCCCAGGAGCTAGCTATCACTGCTGGGCCCAAGAATCCGTTTGCGTAGGGGACTGCATCTGAGCTGGCATGGAGAAGTGGGGCACTGTCAAAGTCTGCAAGTGAATGCAGTCTAGCTGCAGTGGCTGGTTTCATTGTCCCCATCACTCCCTGCGAAGTCTGGAAGCCCTCCCTGGTGGAAGCTACCATCCATGGCTCCGAGGATTCCCTCTTCCTCTCCAGGGCCCAATGGTCGACAACAAGATCGCGTATCACCTCAGAGCCCGGGATTGGTTCAATCTTCACCCTGTAGGAGTCCCCCTTGGGACTAGCGACAGAGTCTATTCTAACTCGGCCGGGGAGTATCAGCCTGCCATTGACAGAGATGACCGTAGATGGGTCGTCGCACGTCCCATCTCTGAAGGTCAGAGAGCCATCATGAGTGGCCTTGATGGCCCTGAGTGCCTCTAGGACGGAGGTCTGTCCGGGGAAGACGCAAGCCCATGAGTCGTTTCCAGTCGAGGCAGTCTCGGGATCGTAGCGGAATACAGACACCTCCACCTGGATAGATTCGGCTTGGATTGACGGGACAGTGAAGCCGTCCTCCCCTTCTGCCCCTGAAGACCCGCTGGCGAACTGCTTGATGGTGTCGACCATGTCTTCATGAAACAGTCCGGTGCTGTCAACGGCAGCTAGGCTAGGAAGTGCGTCCAAAGCCCACTCAGCTGCTGGGGCGTCATAATCCACATCACAGTCCAGTCGATCGATGATTCTGGACGCCCCCAAATTCTCGAGTTGCCTGTCCCATTCCTTACCCGATTCACAAAAGAACTCGTAACTAGTATCTCCAAGGGCGCAAACTGCGAAGTGGACCCCCTCCATTCTTGCGGCGGCATCGGAATTGGCAAACTGCCATAGCTCCTCGGCATTGTCCGGTTGCTCGCCTTCGCCCCATGTCGAGCAGACAATGATGACCCTCTTCTTGGAGGATAGGGAATTGAAGTCGAAGCCGTCCATGTCATGTACCGTGCCCTCCAAGCCATAGGACTTGGCTTGCTTGGCGAACTTAGCAGCTAGAGCCTCGGAGTTCCCAGACTGAGAGCCGAAGAGTATGTCCAAGGATCTGTCTCCTGAAGTTAGCAGCTCCTCAACGCCTTCTCCGACGAGCTCCACCTCCTCGGGGGCCGCGGATGATTCTTCTGATGATTGAGGCGGGGGGGCAGATGCTGCCGAAGCGGCGCCGACATTAGCCTCGACATAGGAGCCATCTGCTCCTACGGCAGCAAGGTGTGAAAGCGCATCGGTGGTGAATTGGGCCGCTGGCTTGTCGTAATCGACATCACAGTCAATTCGGGGAACTAGCCTCTTGGCGCCTTGTTTCTCGAACCACCCATCCCATTCTTTGCCTGACTCACAGAAGAATTCGTATGAGGTGTCGCCGAGTGCGCAAACTGCGAAGTGGCATCCCTGCATGGAAGGGGCGCCGTCAGCTGAGGCGGCCTGCCACAGATCCTCGGCATTGTCGGGTTGCTCGCCTTCGCCCCAGGTGCTGCAGTAGATCAATACACGTTGGAAGGCTGGTAATTCGGACAATTGAATCTCGTCCATCCCCTTCACCGTGGGCGAAAGGCCGAGCTGCTTACTCTGCTTGGCAGCCTTGGAGGCCAAATCCTCTGCGTTGCCCGACTGGGAACCAAAAAGAATCAGAAGAGGGAGCCCTTCAGACATGGTATCGCCTACCCAGCCTTAGGCTGGGTAATCTTTCCAGCGGACACCGATTATTGAACATGATGCCTATTCAGTCTGGTCTACTGCCCAAGTGGGGGATCAATGGGAGGATCAATTGGCCCTGACTACATTTCTAGTCCGTCAAAGTCGGCAGCCCCCTCGGGGGAAACTCCTCTGCTAGAAATCACATCATCAATTCTGAGTATCATGACGGCAGTCTCAGAAGCGCTCTGAATGGCCTGCTCGACCACCCTACTGGGCTCTAGTACCTTTGATTTTGACATGTCAGCCACACCTCCTTCGTACACATTCACTCCGAAGTTTGACTTGCCCTCCGAGTGTGCCTTTCTGAGGTCAATTATCGTGTTTACAGGATCCAGTCCGGCGTTCTCAGAAAGCGTCCTTGGAATCACCTCAAGCGCCCCTGCGAATGCCTCTATGGCCATCTGCTCACGGCCCCCGATTCCCTCTGCATAAGAGCGCAGATCTCTGCTGATTGCTGCAAGGACTGATCCGCCGCCAGTCAGAACTGAACCGTCCTCGTGAGCGACAGCGACAACACCAACTGCATCGTCGAATGCGCGCTTTATTTCGTCAACTACGTGCTCGGTCCCCCCTCTGATTAGTACGGAGACGCTTTTTGCCTCCGGGCATCCCTCGATGAAGACCATGTCAGAATCACCGATCTTTCTCTCCTCCACGTTTGCTGCGGACCCTAGGTCAGCGGATGAAAGGTCATCTATGTTGGTGACAATCCTAGCTCCTGTGGCCTTTGAAAGGGCCTCCATGTCACTCTTCTTAGCTCTCCTTATAGCGAAAATTCCTGATTTAGCCATATAGTGCTGGGCTAGGTCGTCAATTCCTTTCTGGCAGATTACAGCTGTGGCGCCTACATCCTCGAACTTCTGAACTAGTGACTTCAGGTACTGCTCCTCTTCGTCTAGGAACTGAGACAGCATGTTTGGGTCTGTAATCTGTATCTTGGCATCGACCTCTGTCTTCTTGACTTCTATTGCGGAATTGACCAAGGCTATCTTGGCATCGGAAACGGATCTTGGCATACCGCTGTGAACACGCTCCTTGTCGAGCACGATTCCGTCAACCAGTGTGCTATCCCTGATTGAACCGCCTTGCTTCTTCTGGATTTTGATATCATCTACATCCACAACTGTCTGTTCGGCACTCGTCTGAGCGACGGCCATTACTGCATCAACGCTAATGTCTGCCAGGAATTCCTTCACTGCTCCTGCGCTCTTTCCAGTTAGTGCAGTCTTGGCGACCTCCTTCAGGATGCCCTTGTTGACTTTTTGTGCGTGTGAATCTATCAAATCTGAGGCCTTTTCGGCAGCGAGCCTGAAGCCCTCGCAGATCACTGTCGGATGTACATTTTGCTCGATGAGGTCCTCGCTCCTCTTGAGAAGCTCCCCTGCGATCACCACGGCACTTGTGGTTCCATCGTAGCAGTGCTGCTCTTGTGTCTTGGCAATTTCGATAATCATCTTGGCAGCGGGATGCTCTATGTCCATCTCCTTGAGTATCGTAGCTCCATCATTTGTGATTACGACATCGCCCATGCTGTCTACTAGCATCTTGTCCATGCCCTTGGGCCCGAGAGTCGAGCGGACTGCGTCGGCGACAGCTTTTGCGGCCGCTATGTTGTTGCTCTGAGCGGACTTGCCGCTGGTTCTCTCTGTGCCTTCCTTTAGGATGAAAATTGGCTGTTGTCCAGTGTACATCTACGCTCACGCTCCGGAATTCGGGGACTGGGCCACCTTAGGGGGGGTCATAAGGACTCGCACATGAATTTCAATCGGCGTCGGAGGGAAAAATCCTACTTATTCTGGTCCAACCACCTCTGACCATAGTGTGCCCACTGCTCCATGGTCCAACCCTCCGGGAGCCCTTCCTCGGGGAGAGGAGGTGCGCCTGTAGGCAGTTCTGCAGGCTGCTGCTCGGGCATTGGCTCGGGCTCGGGCATTGGCTCGGGCTCGGGCATTGGCTCGGGCTCGGGCATTGGCTCGGGCTCGGGCATTGGAGGAGGCGGCTGTTCAAAGATTTCCTTGGCGCCACCGTACATTGAATTGGCTACTTGATCGGATGATGGCAGTGATGGCGCTTGAGGGAGACCATCTTCCGACCACCCGCTACCCGAAACAGTCATCTCATAGTCATCCAGAGTGGAGATCTCCTCAAGTGGGGAGGTTGCGGATCTAAGGGTTCTAACCGCGACAAACAGAACCCCGAAAATTACGGCTACTCCGACCAGTAGGAATATGACATTGCCACCGAACCAAGCGGCTTCTTGCGCGGTTGGCCCGTCATCGATGGGGACCGGCCTGACCAATGTGATCTTGACGGTCCTGGAAATCTTGTCGATATCAGAGTCGACATCCAGAGTTAAGTCGAAGGTCATTTGATCCTCGGCCAACGAGTCGAGGTTTTCCTGAGTAACGTGAAGGGTAACCGTGACTTGCCTAGTCGCACCCGTGTCCAAGACAAAGTCTCTGTCCTCTTGCTCTATCCTGGCATTTACTATGTTGAAGAAGAGGTCCGAGTCCCTATCGACATCGGTCCTCACAAGTTGCGAATCTGTTGGGTGGTTATTCTTGACCGAGAAAGTCAATTCTATGTCATTGTCCTCCTCAGAAATAGTGACGTCATTGGGAGGAAGGAGAACTATCCAACCTTGATCCCCAACATGGAATTCAGCTATGCCCGAACCAGTTGATGATGCGCCGGAAGATGCAGCTTCCTTGCTTGAGGCGGTCATGGTAATCGTACGGTCGCCAAAGGCATCGTCTCCGAATGAATACAAGACTGTGATATTGAATGAACCTCCTGCCGGGATAAATGGGGTCCTGTCGCCATTCCCGTCTGTCACTAGGTTCGATGCTTCGACGGAAACATCGGCAAGATGGTCGAAATCGATGTAGAATGCATCGTCGACGTTTCCATCATTGATAACTTCCCAGCTAACCGAACGGGGAGGGTCTCCACCTCTGAAAACCTCCTCGAGCATGTCTAGGTCCTCTACGTCGACGAGGTGGGTTTCTGGAATCGTCAGGTAGACTTTTTTCTGCTCTTCATGGCTTGGATCGCTAACGCTCCTTGCAATGATGGTGATCTCGTAGGTTTCGGGTTGTATCCCATAGGGCATCGGAAGTTGCAGGAATACTGTGGTGTCGCCTCCGAAGGGGGTGATCCCCAGGGTGCGCTGAGTATTGAGTGACAATCCCAGATGCCAATTTGCATCCAAGTATAGGTCATAGGACTCTTCCGAGTTTCCGTGATTAACCAGAAGTATCTCAATAGACCTGAAGAATCCGTCTGCCGGTGCCTCATATTGAGTGACGAATGGGATAATCTCTATTTCATAACTTACTGGAATCTCAATGTTCAAATTCCAAACAGCCATGAAGTTTGCAGGGGCCCTTCCACTAGCGATCAATGTGATCTCGTAGATGCCCGGAGAAATTTGACCTGGGGCAATGACCTTTGCATAGAGGGAAATTTCCTCATTTACCTGAAGCTCGAGGCTCGTTACGAGCTGTCCGGAGTCATCGTACCACTCGAGATTCTCCATCCCCCATGTGGTGTCAGCAAACGATGCTCCGAGGTTCCAAGTCGCGACTTGGTTTCCAGTGTTCTTGAAAATCATCGGTATTGTGCCGTTTGCACCCGGTTCGAGGGTGGCTGCTGGATTTGCGATGGTCACCGGCTCGAGTTTGCAAGAGTACGAGGCTTGAACTGAGACGGGTATGGTGAGGGACGCCTTTGAGAAGTTCGTGGTACCATCGTTGATGTCAACTAGCCATTCCATCTCCTGAACCTCCGCACCATCGGGAATGGAGAGGTTGAACCATGCGTCCATTACCGTTAGCGCCTTGACAATATCAGTCACGACGTAGTTGTCGTGATCGACATTGTTGTTGGAATCTATCCTTAGAGGGTAGCCGTACATCCAAGACTTGTTGGAAACCTCGGTATAGAGTCTCAATGTTACATCCACATATCCGTTATTTCTTATCCTGCAGTGAAGGGAAGGAGGGTGAGGATCAGCTGGGATTACGAGGTAGGCGTTAGGAAGGGGATCGTCGCAATCAGCCTCAATTGTGTACTCGGGAACTCTCTGAATGGCGAACATCAGGAAAGAGTCGATATGGACGCCTTCTGTTGCGGAAGAGCCGTCTGAATCGAATTTGAAAGCCATTGTGAATTCGCCTGATTCATGAAGTCCGGTCATATTCCATACGAGTCTGCTCCAGTCTGACTCCGTAGTGGAAAGATTGAGTGCAGAATAGTCGAAGTACTCGACGGAGGACACCGCATCGGCCTCAATTCTGACGGTGTCATTCATTGACATCTGCCCCCATGCGGATGTGACAAGGTGCATCGAGATGTAATCAAAACCCCTCACTTTAATCTTGCAAAACCTGGATCCATATGCAGTAGTTACTTCGGAGTCCATCGTCCCATACCCTAGTCCGTGACCTGGGTCGTCACAACTCTCGAAGGGAGTGAACCAGCCCCACCACAGCCTGTCATGACGATTACTGGCGTAGTCGGCTCCGGGCCTGGATACCCTCCAGTGATTCTCCCCCTCGACGGAAGATTCGTTTGTCATCCTCCAGTGCCCGTATGTGTCAGGATCAGATGAAATAGTGTTGTCAGACTCATATCCCGCCCCTACCCAGATTGGCGTGTTGGCATATGGTATGTTTGGGCAATCATTGATGTTGTCGCCGTCAACATCGCCGCAGAACCCGTTTTCCATTGGGTCCTGCCAGACAGCTACTGGGATGTCCCTCGAAAGCTCATTGTTCTGGTCGTTGTCATCGGCTAGACCTCCATCGATAATTCCGAGCAGGGTTATTCCTCCATACAGATACCCATTTTCGTCCACGGCACTATGTGCCGAAGAGGGGGTCCACACGAATTCCTCTCTTACGGATTGGAGCCCAGAAAGTGTCATGTTCACTTGGAACTGCATTATCATGAATCCAACGGGGTGCCAAATCTGAAGCCACCCATCGGCAGTTGCCGGCTGACTTGAGGTCCCGGCTTGAGTGAAAGTCACGTTAATCTGTATCGTCTCATCGCGAATAATGTACTCTGCAATCTCTCCATCTGGTTGCTCCCATTGCATTGCTTCCCTAGAGGAGTTTCCGACCTCGATAGAGGTCACCTCGAAGTCGATCAAGGCACGGGGCTGTACCGCCCTGTCCGCCGAATCAAATTCCAGAGAATTGCCAACCAAAGCGGGTGACATACTGGTCGCAATAAGGAGGAAGCACAACAAGAGTGGATATTGGCTACGCATGATGAACGGTTTTGGGGTCTTAACTTCCTGTATGAAGGTTGGGACACCAAGTTCATGTTTGTAGGAGAGTAAATCTCGCTACTATGAAATTCCATCAATAATTACAGTATACTGAGTATGTGTGAATGAAGGACTTATGATTGCATGAGTTTGCGTGCGCACGTGAGCGATACAGAATCTCTTAGGCACAGGGTCGCGATATCCGTACTTGTTTTTCTCCAAGTGACCCTCGTGCCAATCTTTGGATTCTCGGCAACCTACCTGCTCAAGATCGACAGGGGCGCCTTCTCAGTATCAGTTAGGACCGAGTTAATTGAGTGGATAGTGGTTGCAGGGCTTCTGTACGGTGTGTTCTCACTGACCTTGGCACTGTTGCTTGGAGGGTATAAGCCCCTCTCTGTGGTTAGCAGGGGTGGCTGGATGCCAGTACTAGGGCTGAGCAGGAGGAAGGGCGACCCAGAGTTGGTAGACCTTTCCAGGTTGTCATTGCACGTCAGCCCCTACGGTAGGATGACTAGGCTGGTTGACAAGAAGGTCAGGTCTGAAGGTATTGATCTGATCTCAGTTCACGGTGGCCTGCAACTAATTGCTGTTCCACTTCAAGTAATGCTAATTGCGATCCCCCTGGCCATCATGGAAGGGGTTCCCGAATCAGTGATGAGGCCTGAAAGGGCGTTCGAACTAGGAATGGCTGGTTATCTATTTTCACTCTGGCTAGCAGTCAGAATGCAGCCACTCGTGTCCCAACACCTAGTTGTCTTCGCGGCAATGTTCAGGACGGTTGTTTGGAGAGTCTCCAGGTTCTCATGGATACTGCCGATTCTGATATTCTGGTTCACTGCGAGATTCCTCCTGGAGGCGTCTTTGGAGTGGCTAGAAGTTGATCTGTCAAAATGGAGTGACATCCACATCGAGTCATTGGTCCTAGATGCTGTGGCGCCCGAAGCGGAAATCCCCCCCAAGGCAATAATTGACTTCCTAATAGCCATCTCAGTACTTCCACTAGCTACTTTCACATCGATTTCCGTACTTGGTGGCTCCAATGGAATTCCAACATGGATGCTTTCTTCTGAAGATAGGATGGAAAATCTGCAGATGGATTTGCTCGAGGCCCCTGATGAAGAAGTTCCGACCTTGGAAGACCTAGGGGTGGGGGGCATTCTGCAAACAGAATTGGAAGAAGATGAAGAAGAGTCCGGGGGGATGATTGACATCCCATTCGAATTGTAGGCAGAGGCTAGTCGGGAAGGACTATGTCAACTGACTTATTCAAGAAATACCAGCCAGATCCTATGATCAAACCGAAGCCGAATGGATTCGGGCCCAGACTCCACAATAGGGCCCCGGCTACAAGCATGATCGATGTGGAAATCGAAATTTCTCTCCAATCCCCGGTGCCACTCAAGAGTGAGGAAGCATACCAAGAAATGGCCAGAGAAGCGATGAACGCTGATAGTGAGCCAATCATTGACTTGACCTCAATCGCCACGGAGTTTAGAAAGTACGGCCTCGACTCTGTCCATCCCACGAGAGATGTCTTTCCTGGAAATAGTGTATGCGAACCTTAGGTGGCCCTCACCTGCATCGCCAAAGGCAGTTCCCGGAGAACACAACACGCCGCCCTCCAAAAGTTCCATCGCAATCTCGTCACTAGTCATCCCAGGGACTTCGACTTTGGGAAAAACGTAGAATGCCCCGGTAGGAACATGGCATGTCACCCCCGGCATTGCATTGAGGCGCTCACAGATGAGGTCCCTCCTCGCCCTGAACTCGGCACACATGGACTCAGGATAGTCGGGAGCCATTTCCAATGCCCGTAGGACCGCGTGTTGCATCGCATCATTACTGCATGCCGTTACGTAGTACTGCATCTTCGTCAATTGCGCCATTGCTTCATCATCGGGAGAAAGGAGATACCCAATCCTCCATCCAGTCATAGCGAACGTCTTGGAGAATGATTGGACCATGATTACCTTGTCATAACCTGCCCCGAGGAAAGAAACGTGAGGTCCATCATACACTATCCTGTCATATACCTCATCTGTAATTATCCAGAGGTCATTTTCTTTGGCGAATGCAACAAGTTCGTCCCTCTGATCCTCATTCACGTTCCCCCCAGTCGGGTTACTGGGGAAATTGTATAGGATGGCCACAGTGTTCTCATCGAGCCTCTCCTCCAAGTCCTGGACGGTAGGGACGAAGCCATTCTCGAATCTACATGGATACAGATTTGGTTCGCCCCCGCATATCCTTACATCCGGGGGGTACAATGGGAAGTATGGCTCTGGAATCAATACATTATCGCCTGGATTGACAAGAGCTAGGAAAATATCGAGGAGGCCATTGGTTCCACTCATCGTAATGCAAACATTGGACTCATCTAGATCGGGTATCAAATGATGCCAAAGAGTAGCTATCTTGGCCCTTAAATCGGGATGGCCGGCCGTCGTCGTATACTTGTTCCTCCCCTCCCTCATGGCTTCATCGAAAGCCTCTATGGCCAGGGGAGGAGGTTGGAAGTCTGGCTCGCCAAGGCCAAACTGAATTGCATCATCTCCAGCCATATCGAACATCCGCCTTACCCCCGTAGGACGGATGCTGTTCGCACGGTCGGAGAATCGCACCATGGCCTGCGGAGGGAAGACCTAGGATTTGAATAAGGCGGCTTGGGAACCTCTGCCCTTGACCTATGGTGCGGTTTCATCAACAAATTCTGCCACCAAAACGCCTTCCTCTTCAAGGGGTGTCCGGCTCTTTGTTAGTTTGGAAAACATTGACTCTATTTCATCGTCCGATCTAAGACGGATTAGAGCCAATACAGCGACCCAAATCACGAAGGCGCCGACGACTACAGCGATTGCTGCTGTAGGTATGGACATGGAGCTATTTTCGCCTCCAAGGCCATGGACCGTTACCAGCACCGGCAAGGAGTATCCAGAGTCGGAAACAGCCCTTACCTCAATCTCATGAGGCCCCGTTCCAAGTTTCTGTGGATTGAGAATCACGTGCCACTGGAATGGCACGAGTGGCCCTATCTCGGAGGGGGTTGCGGAATATTTGGTTTCGACCCAATCCCCCGAGTCCAACCTATACTCGACCCTGTCAACGCTACCCATCTGTGCCCAAGAGTGGCCTGTGACATTAATCGTCCCATTGGAGTCCACCAAATTGAGGAGGTGGTTCTGCACAGTTGGATCTATTTCGCCTAGGCCATCAAATCCGTTGAGGTGTAATGCTAGTGAAACGGCCGCGTATGCGTCTACCATACCATAACCAAAATCTCTGTTCCAATAGGGATCTACTTCAGGGGCGCTCGGCTCCCCCTTCCTCTCGGAAGTCTGCTTCAAGACCTCCTTTATCTGCAGGGGTGTGAGGTTCTCGTTGGCCTCCATTACTAGAGCTATTACCCCTGTAACCGAGGGAGTCGCATAGGAAGTGCCGCTGCCCCTCCCCGTGTACGTGTTTCCAGATGCGTCGCCTCCAAGGAAGTTGTTGCAGCCCCCGCTCGAGACACACCCCTCTGCCTGAACTATGTTTGTTCCGGGTGCGCTTATCTCTGGGATTAACTCGTTAACCGGATTTCCATCCCCATTGTCCCTCCTTGGACCCCTTGATGAGTACGAGGCGATTGTGTCATCGTCCCGATTCACCGTATTCTGGTCATCCGTAGCTGCCACTGTGATGGATAAGGAAGACGCGCTCATTCCGGAAAGTCCGTCGTTATCAGGTCCGGAATTGCCTGCTGCGTTGGATACTGTGACTCCAGCCAGCATTGCGTCGTCCAGAATACGGCTGTGCATATCGGAGCCATCTGATTCTCCGTCCTCGTGGCTAGTTATCCCCCACGATAGTGAAATTATATCGATTCCATGGTTTTCCTCGCTCACTCCGGGCCAAGCGTCGTCCCTGTGGTCAATTATCCACTGGAGTCCGTTCATTGCAGACTCGTAGAATTCCTGCTCCAGCAGGTAGTTCTCGAATGGGCCCGCTCCAACATCTGTGCCAATCCTGACATCTACCAGGGATGCATTCGGGGCCGAACCGTAGAAATCTGATTGGCTACCATCTGACTCAATCCCCGTAGCGCTGGCCATCCCCATGCATGCTGTGCCGTGCTGGTTGCCGTCATCGGGGTCGAATGAGCCATCTTCCTCCCTGCCCCCGGAAAGGATGCATTGCGGATCCGAGTGGACGAAGCAGACAGCGTCGTAGCCCGCAACGAACTTGCCGGACAGGCCGGGGTGTTCGTTGTCCACCCCTGTATCCGTTAGAGCGATGTTGACACCTTGGCCGCTAACGCCCAAGCCCCATGCTCCATCTGGGTATTCTGAAGAGTTTCGGGCCTTTACAGCGGGAGTCTGTATGTCACCATGGAAAACGACAGTCCCATACCTCTCCACCATTACGACCCCCTCCATTTCTGATAGCCCCTCTACCTCGGAAGGGTCTACCGTGCCAATGAGGACTGCATCTATGGAAGGCAGCTCTACTGCAATACTATGGCCCATCATCTCCAGAGATGAACGGTCATTATCAGTGACTGGACGACTGAAGGAGATGCCCACATTGACGGGGCCCGTAGAGTCCTGTAGGGAGTCGTGAATGCCATTCCGGTCGGAATCCAGAGATGACCATGACCACCATGGCCCGGGGTCGGCCCAGGTCACTGGCGCTTGAGTCGGCACAATATCAGAAAAGTCGCTACTTTCGAGTTCGTTGGGCGGGGGGCTCAGGCTTCCAACTAGGGGCAGCAAAAGGATGGTCACCAGTAGCAGGCCGACCCTAGTATTGCCCATGGTGTTGCGACTGGAGGGTGTTTCTTCAATACAACCTATCGGGAGGCCTTGAACAAGCCAGATGTAGATATGTGGTGGGGGCACTGGGATTTGAACCCAGATCAGCGGGTATCTTCCGCTTAGCGTGCACCCGGTCTGCGCACGCTCTCGGGTTGCGACGGGTCGGTGCTCCAGTTGGTCATCAGATCCATCAGAAAACCCACTCGTCGTCATTCCCGTGCAACTGGAGCCCGCGGTACTACCAGGTTATACTATACCCCCGTAAGGAAGTGATACTCGGT
>MDSY01101815.1_pt1 | contig 30396 bp, 20 predicted proteins | sample 811131 | NCBI WGS metagenome assembly MDSY01 (sample SAMN05326643, study PRJNA326480) | marine metagenome | isolation source: seawater | place: Atlantic Ocean: South West | collected 2010 | reverse complement strand
CCTCGGGCGGCAGAGGCGGTCCCGGCTTCTCTGCCAAGATCGACGACGCCTCCGCGTTCCCCACCCTCGGCGCCTAAGCGTGCCGAGTGTGAAGAGATGTGCGAGAGGATTTGAGTTGGTTACCATAAAACTCTCTTCTCCCTTCGTCTCCCGGATGACGCGAGCCGCGATCGCGAGAGAGTCTCGCGTAACTCTTCTTCGCGGCGACTCGCCGACAGCAAACGCCCCATGAACACACCGTGTGAGCTTTAAAAGTTTGGTATTAGAAGGAAGACGTGTCGTAGTGACGCGTCTTCGACATAGTGTGAGTGAGTTTAATTTCAACGAGAACTTGCGTTAACTTTTGTGACTTTGTTTTCTCCGTCTCCCGCGATCGACTAGAAAAATGTGCGACTCGTCGTTTGTGAGTTAATTTCTCCATACATTGCGGCCGAAAAAGTGATTTGAAATGGGAAACACAAAACCCACGGTGCAGCGCCTGGAGCAGACACATCTCGTGCGCTGTTGAGTGATGTACCTGTGCAGTAGGCCCGTCGGCGAGAGGAGTTTCGCGACACCGAGCACCTCGGGCACCTCGGGCGGAGGCAGACGCGGTTTGGCTGCCGTTGACACGACTTCCCTTTTCGTGGGCAGACGTGGCGTGGGCGCGATGTCGGCGAGGAGTGGGCGCTCCTTGGTCCGCGCGGCGCGCGTGGCGCTGGGTCCACTTGCCGGGTGGGGACCCACCGTACACCGCGTCGGCTTAAGCGCGGTGCGCCGCGGCGTGGTGGGTTTCCCCGTCTCCCCGTCGGTCACCGCCACCCCGTTGTTCGCCCTCGCGCCCCTTCGCGGCATCCACTCGACGATCACCGCAGGCGCCATCGCGGAGGCCAACGAACCGAGTTCGTCCGATACCAAGGATTCCGACATCCAGGCCTCAAAGAAAACGGCGAAAGCAGCGGCTGCGGTGGCGACCGGGTCTGCGGACACGTACGGCGCCGGTTCCATCCAAGTTTTGAAAGGTCTAGAACCCGTGCGGAAACGCCCGGGGATGTACATCGGGAACACCTCTTCAAAGGGGTTGCATCATTTGGTCTGGGAAGTGCTGGACAACGGGGTGGATGAAGTGCAGGCGGGGCACGCGTCAGTGATCACGGTAACCGTGGAACCAGATGGGTATGTTTCTGTGGAGGACGATGGGCGAGGCATACCGACTGATATTCACCCTGCGACAGGTGTGAGCTCATTAGAAACTGTTCTTACCGTCTTACACGCCGGTGGTAAATTCGGCGGCGACGAATCGGGGTACCACGTCTCGGGGGGGTTGCACGGCGTCGGGATTTCCGTCGTCAACGCGTTGTCTGAATTAACAGAAGTCACCGTGTGGAGAGGAGACAAGGAATATACGCAGAGCTTTTCACGGGGAGCTAGTTTGGGGAGCATGGCGACTAGTGAATCCTCAAGCCATAAAAAAGGAGGAACAAAAGTTCGCTTCAAACCCGATTCTCAAATCTTCAAAGAAAAGCTGGATTTCGACCCGAACATAATTCTGAACCGGATGAAAGAGTTGGCATTTTTGAACAGCACAGCAACGTTCAAGTTCAGGTGCGACGTGGGGGTGGCGAAGAAGCTGAAGGGGTTCAAGAGTGGGAAGAGGAAGAGTGAAGATGACGAGAAATCTTCTGAAGAGTCCTCAAAGTTCTCCACCATCGTTACTGAAAACGGTGTCGAGTACGTCGAGGAGGTTTTAAGCTTCCCAGGCGGTTTGATGGACTACGTGGTTGATTTGAACCAAGGCACGGAACCTTTACACGACCCCATAACCTTTCGCGCCGAGGTGGACGGAGTGCAAGTCGAAGGCGCGTTGCAGTGGACCAAGGAGGCGTACACTGACACTTTACTTGGGTACGCGAACTCGATTAAAACATCCGACGGGGGGACGCACTTGGACGGGCTGAAGGTGAGTTTAACGAGAGCGGTGAACACCCAAGCCCGGAAAGCCAAATTACTCAAAGAGGCTGATAGCAACCTCGGCGGTGACCACATCAGAGAAGGTCTATCCGCGGTGCTCGCGGTGTGGGTGCCGCAGCCCGAATTTGAGGGCCAGACCAAAACGAGGTTGGGAAACCCGGAGGTAAGGAAGGTTGTAGAGGGCGTCATTTCCGAGCAAATAAGCGAACACCTGGAGTTTTATCCCAGCGTTTTGGCTTCGATCTTTCAAAAGGCGAGTAGTGCGCAGAAAGCCGCGGAGGCTGCGAAACGTGCAAGAGAGCTTGTTAGGCGAAAAAGTGTGTTGCGATCAGGAAGCCTTCCGGGTAAATTGTCCGATTGCTCATCCAGCGACCCGCACGCCACCGAGATTTTCCTAGTGGAGGGCGACTCCGCCGGGGGCAGCGCGAAACAAGGCCGTGACCGGAAGTTCCAAGCCGTGTTGCCGTTACGAGGCAAGATTCTGAATGTTGAGAGGAAAGACGAAGCGAGCATGTACAAGAACACGGAGATTTCATCGATGGTCACGGCGCTCGGATTGGGATTGAAAGGCGATGAGTTTGACGAAAACGCGCTGCGGTACGGCAAAATCGTAATCTTAACAGATGCGGACGTCGACGGCGCGCACATCCGAACTTTGTTGTTGACGTTTCTGTTCCGGTACCAGCGGGGGTTATTTGAACAAGGCAAGGTGTTTGTCGCGGTCCCTCCGCTGTACAAAGTCGAGCAGAAAGGCCAAGGGAAGAAACCTGTTTACTGTTATGATGAGTCCCAATTGCAGAAGCATTTACTCACCATCCCCGACGGCGCGACTAAAAATATCCAGCGATTCAAAGGCCTTGGGGAGATGATGCCCGAGCAGCTGTGGCAAACCACTTTGAACCCGGCTACGCGGCTGCTGAAGCGATTAACAGTGGATGACGCCGCCAGGGCGAACCAAACGTTCCAGCTCCTGATGTCCGACAAAGTCGCGCCGCGAAGAGAGTTTATCGAAACTGAAGGTCCGAAGCTGGAGGATATCGACGTTTAATTTAGTTTGTGTACGGATATTTGTCCGGGGATTGCAATCGAATGTATCGATTTTATTTTCTATTTTCTGCTCTCGTACAACCTTGTGAGCTCGGGGACTCGGTGCAGTGAGCTTTTCGAATCTTTCCTTACGGCTTTCGAGTCGCAAAACGCTTGCACGGGTTCAAGCGAGTTCACGATGGATTGCATCAGGTTTTCCATCTTTGGAAGGTTTATGGGGGAACGCGGCTCGAGTTCATCGGGAGACTGGTTGGCCGTTGAAGTTTTGCCAGTGCAGTGCACCACTGCAGGCTCGAGCACGTCCGTTCGCGCTCGCCCGTTCGTGAGGCGTTTTCTTTCCGAGTCAGCCTGTGCCACCGCCTCGTCCAGCTCGAAACGCATCGCGTGGAGTGTCGTTGTGTCCGTTGAGAGCACGTCACGAGTGCGTATCGTTGGTATAGGTCGGTCACCACTCTCCGCATCCGTCCCTATGCGCGGTACCGACCGCCTGCGACGTGGGAACAACGCCACCCAACACCCACTGTGTTTCGACGTTTTTTTTTCGTCACGCCTCGTTTTCACCACGCTGTACTCGAACCCGGGTGAGGCGTCCAAGTCACACGCCGTCTCCACCCCCGCGCTCGCGAACGCCTCCTGGGGCGTGCGATGCCAAGGCATGTCAAGCACGTGTCGTCGAAAGCGCGCGTCGATATCTGTGCGCCAAGCACCGCGAGTTTCGAGAGGCACCTCGACGAAAAGAACTCCTCGGAGAAACAAAACGCTCGACATGTTATTTTCTAGGCTTGGACAGCGTGACAGTGAGAGAAAACACATTGGCAAAACAGTGGGAGAGAAGAGAGTACTACTTGTGACAGAGAGAGACCCTTCCTGATTAATGAACCGCGGCGTATCCGGGCGTGACTTTTCATGACAACGTGTCTGCTAAATCGACTTTTCTCGCCGTCTTCTGCGCCTCGCTTTGATCCCGCCACAAGAAACCCTTGCTTCTCGAAAGTATTGAACACGCCGACGCCGCGTCGCGTCCCCTTCCTTGAAACCCCAAACTTTGAACTACGCTTAGTTCATGCGGCGCACGAGGGCGTTGATCTTGTCCTCGCGGTTACCGGCCTCACCGCCTTCGATGTAATGCAGGCGCTTCTTGGTCATGCCGCCGAGAGGCGCTGAGAGCTTGAAGGGCCACAGGAAGTTGGACACCGCGGTGAAGTGGGGTCCGACGGTGTAAATCTCGTGGATGATATCTTCGATGCAGATGATCGCGCCGTTGGTCTTCTCGGACAAAGCCTTCTCAATAAGGGTGTTGTCTGTGAGGGGGATGCGCTGCTTGTTCACCTTGCCGTACCCGCGCTTGTACACCAACTCACGCACCGTCTTGAGGTTGGGGTAGCCGAACATGATGTACGGCTCGACTTTGCGAAGCATGTTGATGGTCGCCTTGTTCACACGCAGGAAGATACCGTTGTGGATCTGCCTGAGGCGCATGAGCTGGAGAATCTTACGCGTCTTGGGGTGCAAGTCGTTAAGGCCTCTGAGGCGCATAACAAACATAAGCTTGGCTTCGGGCTCGACGTAGAAACCACCCTTGGCGCGCGCGTCGCGCTTCAAGCGCACGAGATCAGCTTCCTGTTGGTTTGGAAAGAAGGGTGGGTTGGGTCAGCGGATGGTCGGTAGGTGAGGGAGGTCTTTGGTACGGGTTGTGCCAGCGCTACTGGGTGGCACTTGTGCTACTAGTGCACCCAGGTGGCCAGCGGCCGGGACATTCACTTCAGGCGGCGGGCGGCGCGATGCTGCTTTTCCAGGCACAAAGCCCTAGAGTTGCCATCCGTGTGGTTCCTCCGCGAGACGCCCGCGAGACGCCTCCCGAGCGCTCCGTACCCGCGCGCGCGAGCATCACACCGGCAGAATAACATCCCCTTGTTTGGTGGAACCCGCGTATATATCGTCTCGCGTCTTCCGTCGTTCGCATTTGTTGTCTAACAAGGCGGCGTCGCGTCTCGGCATCGGAAAAACTATTGCTATGTGTGGCGCCGTGACGCCCAGCTTTCGCCGAACCTTACCTGATCGCGGTACTCCTTGACGTACTTCTCGGCGCGCTTGAAGATCTCCTCGGAGTTCTTCTTGGCACCGGCAGCAGCCTCGGCATCGGCGGTGGCCTTCTTGGCGGCCCACGCCTCGTCGCGCTTGCGACGCTTGAGAGCGGTCTCCGGGACGGCGGGCTGAAATCGTGAGAGGATGGAGCGAGGAGGCGTCAGCGAAGATTCTCAATGACTAGTCGGACGGCGAGGCGCGAGACCTGTCGCGAACACGCGGTGTGGGAACGGTTTAGCCGTAGCTATGGTAGCCAAAGACACGCTACGCACCATCTTGTCCTCCTGAAGGTGGGTGTACACGCTGTCTCGAGGACACGCGCGACTGAAAGAGGGACTGAGGAGCGATGTTGAGACGGTTTTAGGGGAAAGCCGCCGAACCCTAGCTAATTTCAGTGTTTTACGACTAAAAGGTTCGTGGCTAGGCATTACAAAAACCTATGAGGATTAGTCTTGCAAAAAGTGCACTTGAAATTTATGGAGGGCCGAGCGCGAAAAGGTTCCTCAACATTTCGTGACCGCATTTTATCGGAGCAGGGCACAGCACCAGACGTGACGTAGGCGGTTCACACCCTCCGCTCGAGCTCGCACCTTCCCCACGCGTTTCCATAGACTCGACGAGAGCTTCAGCAGCGGCGAGCAGTTTGTTCCGCACGCATCTTGGGCACCTCACCCCTGTCAATCGCCTGAAGATCGTCTGATCTCACCCCACTGCAACGATGGGCATGGGCGTGGGAGAGCAAGTGCGCAAGATCGAGTTGGATGCGTACCAGGCGTTCATGAAGGTCACCGCGGTGACGGGCATGTCATGGGTAAGTCGATTGGGGGGTTTTGAACGAAGGACACGGCGAACTCGGACACGATCTGGGGACAACCTGAATCGGTTTCGAAAACTAGGAATCTGGCGCAATTCATTATAAATGAGATTTTTGGAGTCACCGACTCCTTTGCTTTGTGCATTACTATTACATCCCCTGACCCCCTCCCCGCTCTCCCCTTTACCTATAGGAGCGCGACGAGCTCGCGACGAAACTCCGCCAGGAGCTCCGTATTTCCAACGACGACCACACGCGCATTCGCGAGAAGCTCAGTGAAGATGAGCGCGTCAAGACGATGCGGGAGGGGTGGCGCCAGCGCGAGATGGCGCAGGCGGCGAAGCGAGCGCGGGACGAAGCTGGTGCGTCTCAACCCGCTCCCAAAATGCAAAAGATCGGATCTGCGAAACAAAAAACCCCGAAAGCAAAGCCGGTGGCGTTCAAGGAAGCGAAAGGACCGGGTGGCGTGCCTTTGATCGTGAATGAACTAATCTGCAAAAGAGTCCAAAGATTCTGGCCCGACGAAGGCGGGTGGTTCGACGCCATCGTCACGGATTACAGACCGGTCACGAACGAGCACTGCTTGACGTACGAGATTAATACACCCAACGAAACCTTCGAGTGGGCGAACATTTCGTCATTCGACAACAAGGAGTTCAAACTAGTGGAAGGCGACCCGGTAAACATCAACGACTTGAAGTTTTACTCGCAGGGGATTAAACCCGGCGCTGAGACTGCGAACCACAACCAGACCGTACGGGCGACGCACCAGGCGGTTGGGGGTATCGATACGCTGGTAAAGAAGGTTGCCAAAAGTGCTGACGCCTCGAAAGTCGCGGAAGCCAAGGGTAACCTCTCCGCGCAGGAAGAAGCGCTCAAAGCGAAACTCGCCGCGCTGGAAGACTCGGATGAGGATGAGGATTAATACTTTTTATATTCTTGGGGCAGAAGGTGTGGAGGTAGAAAGTGTTTCATGGCCTATCTGTCAAAATGTCAAAGCGTCAAGGTGTTTGTGATACGTACATATCTGGTATCAATACTTCCTACTCTATAGCGCCAAATTCAATCTATTTTCGCGTCTATACATCGCCTCCCATGCGCCTCGCCTTTACGTACCACCTTTGCAGCGTAACCACCGGCACCCCGCCGTGGTACGCCGCGATTATGCCGTTGTTGATCAGCGAGGTTTTCACGTACCCTAGTTTGTCGAACCGCCTGGACGATGTCGTGACCGGCACTGGAAGAATCGCAGGCACCGATTGCTTTCTCAGCCGCTGAACAAACTCTACGTCCTCCAGAAAAGGCATGTTACTTTTGAACCCGCCCAGGCTTTCGAAGACGTCTTTCCTCACGATAAGGCCCTGGTCACCGTACGGTTGTGACAGTAACTGGGTTCGTAGGTTTACACTGGTTTGCACGATATTTCTCGGCACCGCGCGAGTGATGAGATTGAAAAGCGAATGATGTTTTCGTCGTGCATCATCTTTCCCATCGCTCAGCGCGAATCGGAACGTTCCCCATTCAATTCGTTTTCCGGTACCTGTACAGTTCACGAACGTTTCGTCAACGTGGGTATCCCACCCGAACGGGAGCGTGGAGTCCGCGTGAAGGAACAGTAAGACGGAGCCCTTCGCGTGACGCGCGCCTGCGTTGCACTGCGAAGCTCTGCCTTTTGGAGCAGAGATGACCGTCGCGCCCGCGTCTCGGGCCACGGACACGGTGTCGTCCACGCTGCCGCCGTCCACGACGATCACCTCCAGGGAGGGGGCGGAGGTGGAGGCGCACGCGAGCGCGCTCTCCACCGCGCGCCGGACGTTCCCCGCCTCGTTCAACGTGGGCACCACCACGGAGATTGAAGGGCGGTGGGGTTGCGATTTCGGCAACGCCTGTCGCGGCGGCGAGGTCGCGCGCGTCACGGCGCGCGCATCGTGCGCCGCCGTCGCCATCGCGATCGCCGATCACAGGGGAAGATGCGCGTTCGCGTGACGACCGCGGAAGGACACGCGACGACCGCGCCGGGGCGCGCTGTGCACTGAAAGCCACGGGGCGGTTGTCATTCATTTGAGCGACGAAGTGAAATACCGCAGGTGGTGAGCGTTACGACCAAGCGAGTCCAAGAAAAGCGCACAACGCGAGCCGCGAGCCGGTGTGGTGGACGACCCCTGCGCTCAATTCACGGTGGCGGCACGGATGGCGTTCCATTCAAGTTGTGTGCGCGGCCGACGCGCGCACACAGCGCTGTTCCTGGTGCTTATGCTCAGCGTGACGCTCGTCTCCGCACTCAGTGTGTCTTCCGATTGCGACGCTCCCCTTCCCGTGCCCAAAGGAGACGGAGAGACGATCGCAACGTTGGGTCGCGTCCCGCCGTGCGTTTCCATAGACGCGCCGCTCATGCGAAGAGTTTTGCTTCCCGGGATACGTTTAGAGGTGGATTCACGGTTCACATCCAATAACAACATCACGGGACTGCCCGTGCCTCCCGTACGCGTACGCGTGTCATCCAAACGAGAAAACTTCCTGTCGCTGACTTTGTCTCCAGAACAAACGCTGGCCAAAGCGTTTCACCCGTTTGTGTTAGGCGACGGCGTGCTCGACACGACCATCGAGTTCATCGTGGACCTAAACGTCGCCACTGAGCTGTTACGCTCGCTGGAGTACGTTAATGCTGACTTGAGGGTTCCAGACGAGCAGGGCATAGGAGAGGATGCGAACGAGACGTCACAAAGAGAAGTCAACAACATGACAAGAGAAACTCAAAAAAGCAAAAACAAAAAAGTAAAAGTTGACGCGCTCACCGACGTCGTGTATGTCGACGTGTTCGGTGATGCCACGGGCGATACGATGACAGCACAGCCCACACGGCTCACAATCGACATCATGCTGCTCAGTGGGTCTCCTTTTGAAGATACGAACTCAAAACCGTCAGACAAATCGTTTCTCGGAAAGAAAAAGGGGACGCTTCGAACCGCCCCGGTGCTCGTCGCGCTTTTGGTTTTCGCATGTTTCCTTTTTGCAGTTGTTAGAGCCATAGCCCGAGTCTGTTTGCCCATACTATACCCCACATCAGATCCGGACAAGGAAAAGAAAAGGTTTCAACAAGACCTTTTGAAGCGGATCGCGAAACGAAACGCGCAAAACGCGGAGCGCATGAAACGAGTCAGCGTGTTTAGGGACGCCGCGCCGAATCGAGCGTGATGAGCGTCTATTAGAATTACACCTTTTATTAGTATTAGTGCACTAGTAATAGTTAATCTCCATGCTAAACTCATTCACGTCGGTTTCGGCACGCTTGGGTTTTTCATCCTCCGTTGTTGCTTGGACAACGGCGGGAAATAAGGTTTCGCGTCAGTTTCCGACTCTTCCTTCACGGGTCTACCAGCGTCTTTACCCTCCGAGCCTCCGACACGTCCCACAAACGTTCCCCCCCCCTTCACCACTTTCGCCCCGATTTCGTCCGTCGCAGGGTCGTACACAGGCACCTCTAAACCAAGGTGCTCGCACAGACCGAGCATCACGTCGTCGCACTTTGCGTGCATTTTCATCACAGCGCGAGAGTCGTGCTTGGTCCACTGCAAGTTAACAATGACCATCTGTTTCGACAACCTCGGCAACGTATTCGCCGGCGGAATTTTCAAGGACGTGCCCATCACGATGGACAGCTGACTTGTTTTGGACACCTCCCGAGCACACGCAAGCACGTCGTCATCCAGTTTCTCGCCAAACTGCACGACAAAGTCCTTCAAATCGTTCCCGCATGAAACGCAAACCCTCCCGGTTTTGTGCCTGTGCCGTCCGCCTTGGGGCTTTTTGTTCGTAACGTCGAAGGGACGTTTTATGAAACCATTTTTATGGATGTCACAATCCTTCTCATCGCATCGCTCGCGATACACACTGCCGTGAAGCTCTGATACACAGCTGTCAGGCAGCCCCGCGCGCTGGTGCAGGCCGTCCACGTTCTGCGTGACGACGTGAGATAAAGAATTGTTTTCCCAAAGCGCGCGAACCGCCATGTGCGCTTTCGTCGGCGCGCAGTTTTCGAACCGGGGCATCGGCACCTGCTTGCCCTTCGCCTTCATGGTCCACACCCCGTGTTTGCCCCTGAAGTCGGGAATTCCTGTGGCGGTGCTGAACCCGGCGCCCGTGTGCAACACGAACCCGCCGTGTGGTTTCGATTGGCGAATCATATCAGCTAGTTCCTCAATTTGTTGTGCAACCGTCTCATCATCGTCCAAGCGCTCTTCCGTGCGGCTCGTGGTCGTTGCTTTGCGGCTGTTTCTTTTTTCACTATTTGAGACTATCACATCCACGACGTCCGCGTGCTTGCGAAGAAGCGTCGCCATGTCTTCGGTGCGTTCGGGTTCAGGTATCGCCAAGATGGAGCGCAAATCAAAATCGAGCGCATCAGATGCTGTTTTCTGTTCAAACGCATCTCGCGCCTCCCGCTTCCGCTTCGCCCGGTCCGTCTCAAGAATTGCATCTCCGCCGCCCGTCATGGACGATGAAACTTGCCCGGAGAACTGCGGGGGAGACCGTCTCTGTCTCAGCGCGCCACGCTCTGTCTCTGCGTCCCAGACGGGTTCACATCTCGGTAGACGTTAGCACCTCAGATTTGACGAAATATTTCAGTCAGTTTTGCTCTCAAATTACCACTTCTTCCGCGCGCGTCGCATCGTGTGGACGACTTTGGCTTTGGGAACGCGGAAGGGGAACGTTTGTGACGTTCCCTGAACAGCCGGTCTGGATTATGCCTTCCGAGCGCCGACGTTGCGTTCCCCCCCACGAGCGCACGCTTTTGTGTTTCGTGCAGGCGCTGGTTGGGATGCGCACGATCGTGGAGTTGCGTGATGATGTGGCGGTAAAGGGCGTGTTGGTGGATGTCGATGACCGCATGAACTGCACGTTGGAGAACGCAGTGCGACGGACTCCAGAGGGCACGACCATGAAGCTGGACAGGGTGTACGTAAACGCGCGGCAAATACGGTTCGTGCACGTCCCGAAGGATGTCGATCCATCGGAGCTTATTGAGAGAAAACGACTGGAGCAATTCGAAGCGAGCAGGCACTACCAGCGCCTAGCCGCGTTTGGACCTAAAAATCCACAGAAACAAATTGGGGGGGACGGAAGTTAATCATCAGAGTATAAATAGAACGAATAGCCAGTAGGGAATAGGAACAGCAAAGGTGTGTAGGGGAGTAGCGGATGAAACAATGAATCGTAAAAGCAAATAAGTTGGCACTCTCAGAATAAAAACTAAAAGCGTCGACACCTACCTCGCCGCCGACCCTTCCTTCGCTTCCTGTTCCGCCCTGATTTCCTCTGCTTCCATCACCACCATCTCTAACCGCTCCCACTCCGCCATGTACAGCTCCTGCTTCGCGGTTTTCGCATCTTTTTCAACCTGCACTTCCTGCGCCGCCGCGACGTCCGACCCGCATTTAAGCATTTTCTCGTCAATCTTTTCAACCTCCGTTTCAAGCACGGCGAGCGCTCTTTCGATTTTGTCAATCACAGATGGCGCGTTGTGCGCTTCCTTTAGGACGTCGCGTTCGTGCTGCTGCTTCTGCTTATGTTGTGCAATTTCCTCTTCGGTTAGCAAAACATCGGACTCGCCCGACGCGTTCACTGAACCTGTTCTTTCTTTTTCCAAAATGCGTTCATCGTCCATTTTCTTCAAGTACCGTCTTAAGGCGCTGTAATCCCCGTTCCAGTCGTCAATACCCCCCTTGCCGTCGAACACGAAAATGTGATCAACCAAGTTATCCACAAACGCGCGGTCGTGAGACACGACGAGCACGCACCCGTCGAAATCGACCAGCATGTCTTCCAGGGCTTCGATGGTGTCAAGATCCAGGTCGTTGGTCGGCTCGTCAAGGATTAAAAAGTTGGGACACAGCGCTAACACCGATAACAATTGTAACCGTCGCTGTTCGCCGCCACTTAAATTCTTAATCTGCGTCATCTGTTTACTTCCACCGAAGTTGAACCGCTCCAGGAGCTTATACGCGGTCATGCCACCGTTACCCCCGAAACCGCCGACAGAACAACTCGCTTCCGATTCAATTTCCCGGACAAACTCAACCACCGTCAAGTTTTCATCGCGAAAGTTCGCGATTTGAGAATAGTACCCGAACGTGATCGTCTCGCCGACCGAAACCCACCCGGAGTCCAACTCAACCTCGCCCATGATCGTCTTCAGAAACGTCGTTTTACCAGCCCCGTTAGGCCCCACTAACCCGATCTTCTCGCCTTTACTAAACGCGTAGGAAAAACCGTCCAGGATCTTTTTTTTCTTTTTTTCGTCTTCGTCATCTCCATTTCCAAACGCCAGACTGGCGTCATCAAACTCCACGATCACGTCCCCCATCCTGGTGACCTTTGATTCCACCAAGTCGATTGTTTTGGCTCTACTTCCCTTGTTACTCGCTTTCGTTTTCAGGGAATAGAACCGCTCCACGCGCGCCTTTTCCTTCGTCGCCCGCGCCTTCGGTTGCCGCCGCATCCACTCCTGTTCCTTTCTTAAGGTGTTCTTCGCCGCCGCAACGCGTTGCGCCTCAGCGGCCCACCGTGTTTCCCGTCCCTCCAAATAAGCAGCGTACCCCCCTCTATGTCTATGCGTCCCTCCTGTTCCATCTAGCTCAAGAATATCGGAACAAACCGCGTCGATGAACGCGCGGTCGTGAGAGACCAACAGCGTCGCGGTGTTCGTCATCTGCTGAAGCCGGTTTTCAAGCCACTCCACGCCTTCCACAGAGAGGTGGTTCGTGGGCTCATCCAGAACGAGCATATCCGGTTCCTCGATCAAAGCGGCGGCTAGCGCAACTCGTTTCCTTTGACCTCCACTCAGCTCGCCCATTTTCCGCGAAAGAAACTCAGTGCAACCCAACTTATCAAGCGCCGCATGCGCTTTGGTTTCCGTGTCCCATGCCTCTAACAAATCCATCTGCTCCAACACGGTCGCCATCTTTGATTCATCGATGTTGCCCGCCGACGCATCGGCCATGACTTTCTCGTACCGTCGTAACAACCGCATTAACGGTGTATCCCTGGTGTACACGGCTTCCAATACACCTAAATCCGGGTCGAACGGTGGTTCTTGTTCCAGGAACGCCAGGTTCAGGTCCTTCCGAACCCACAGCTCGCCGTCCTCACGGCCAACGTCCTTGCCCGCAAGAACTGAAAGCAACGTGCTCTTGCCACTGCCGTTCGGACCCACGATCGCCACCCGCTGCCCCTCGCTCAACGCAAAGTCGATGTCACGGAACTGGTACCGCTCGCCGTCGTGCGTTTTGCGTAAACCCTTGCCTATTAAAACCGCGTCTTTGCCCGTAGCGTCGAACGCATCGGCTCGGCCATCTTTCCACGTTTCGCTGCCTCTTCCGTCGCGCTTGCCGGCGGCGCGCGTCACGTTGCCGTGAGGGGTTCGCCCGTGATGTCGTCCACGCCGGGACCGCGACGGCATGCGTATCGGCGCGCCGCACAGAGACCTCTCTGCCAGGGAAACCCCCGCACAGTACGCGCCTCCCATGCTGCGCCAGGGAAAGTGCGGTCGTTGGATAACCCGCGTGTTTCGGAACTCGAGATCCACGTCGGCACCGTGATGCATCATTTCGGGTCGCGTCGCCATGGCGACTGTGTTTTCCCCCGCGGCTGCGTGCACGGCGGCGCACCAGGGAACAAGGCCTTGTCGCAGCACTCGCCAGCGCTGGTCCGCATCGCCGACTGACTCGCGGCGGGGACCGAGGAGCGTAAAGACGTTCACCTCGAATCCCGATCCCGACGCCCCTCCGTACCAAGTCGCGGCGTCGAAGGCGCTGTACGAGTTACGGATCTACGGCGCGTATTACGTCACAAGAGCGGGTTACAGCAACCGGGAACAAGGCCTCGCGTCGTTGATGGGATACGTCGAGGGCGGGAACGAACGTGGTACGGTGTTTCCCGCGACGCAGCCGCTCATCATGCGCTACGTGGATTCGGAATCCGGAGACGGAGAATTTGAAAAAACAATGGAGCTGTCGCTTGGCGCGAACGTCACAGATCCGCCCGCGCCGACCACCCCCGGGGTGTGCGTCGCCGCCGCGGGCGGCGAGCTCGTCGCCGTGATCGGGTTCGAGGGCATTGCCACGCCAGAGCTCGCGTTGAAATACCGCGCCGCGCTTACCAGCGCCGTGGAAAGCGACGGTTTAACTCTCGCGAATGAAAACGAATTCAGGCTCGCGACGCATGGACAGCTGTACAGCTTGAAACCGCGATTGAACGAACTCATGATACAAGTGAAACTGGCGTAACGGCACGGAGAAATAGTGTAACTCACACGGCACAAAACGGTAATAGTCAGGCATATTTTATTATTATTTCAAACAAGTAAACAAGCGTACCACGGTTGGTGCGTCAAAATGCAGGGTTCGCGGGTTAAACTCAACCGGCCCCGAGCAATTTAAACTATTCAAACGCATACCTCTGATGGCCGTACCTGTTCCCGAGACTGGCGCGTTCGTTGTACGCCGCATACCAGTCGCCAAAGTTCCTGAAGTACGGCGACATGGTGAAAGGTTTAGGGCTTGGATGCTGACAAGGACGCCGAGATGGAGCGCGGGTTGACGTCGACCTAGCGGTGTGGCGCATCGAGGAAAACTTCGTGTATGTGGGGATCACTGAGCGGTTCCACGACACCGTGATGGACTTCCACAAGCTCGCGGGCGATCCGTACCAGGTCCCTTAGAAGGCATTCGTGCATTCGATCAGAAACCGCAGCGGAGACAGGGGGAATGAGGTCGAGAAGGAGGTTGCTGAGATCATAACGCGCCTCGGGCTCGTCGATGCGGTTGACGAGGCGGTGTACGCCACGGCGCTGCAGGAACACGAAAAGGCGCACAAGCGGTTAAGCGTTGATTAGATTAGATTTGGTTAATCGCCGTGCTAAATTCCCTTTCAAATTGAACGATTCGCCTGTGATTGAAACCTTTTTGGACGTGAAGCTGGCTTCAACTTGAACCTCGAAAAAGTCAACGCCGCGTTCAAACCCTTTGCCATTACCCCACGCCAACACAACGACACGCGCCCAACCGACCAAAGCGCGTCGGTTTCCCCCGCTCAGGTACGCCCCCGCATCACATCATCACGTCCCTGCGTACGTGTATTTGACGTATCCCGACATTTCACGTGCGGCGCACATTTCGGCGTCGAGGGCTGGTCGTTGCTCCCGCCGGGCGCGTACGTTCGCCGCCCCGCGTGCTGTGATTGATTTGGCTTCTCAGATCTCGCCTCCCCTCGGCCGCCTCGTCCACCCCTTGGCCATGGACACGTCGCCTACGTGCCACACCTTCAAGCATCGTCTATTTTGCTGATGTCTCGTTTCCCCTGCATAAATTCGCAGCGTCGGTTGTTGCCGGCCGCCCGTGGAACCGTCATCAAACATGCCGGTCATGGATGAACGAGGCCTGCCCACAAACGTGATCGACGAGCTGAATCGTTTGGTGCGTGAGGTGGAGGACAAGGCGAACCGGCCTCCTGGTGTGCGGCACAAGCGCGAACGAACGGATGCGGACCGGCAAAAGGAACGCGAGCGGAGTGTTCGCCGACGGAAGCAGCAAACGGAAAAGCAAAGGGAAGCAGAGCGGGTACGGTCGCTGCGCCGGCGCAAGCAAATGACCCCGGAGGAGCGCAAAAAAGCAAGCCAAAGACGAGTGCAACGACGACAAGCCAGGAAAGGCAAGGAGCTAAATGGCAAAGAAAAAGAAGAACAAGAGGGTGGTGAAGAGGGTGACGGGGGTGACGAGACAACCCTGAACAACGACAACAACTCTCTCGTCGCCGCGCAGCTGCTGGAGAATGTGTTAGACCAGCGGCACGAAGCAGTGCGCGTCGCGGAAGTGGAGTTGGGGCGCGAACGGTTCGCGCCGCCCCCGGGTCAGAGGACCACAGAGCATGAAGGGTTGATGAACACAATTTCACCCGTGATCAATACCCTCACGACCAGTCTCTTGGGTGTGCTTGATGGGAGTACAGCTGCGCCCCTTGGTCTGACCGCGACGCAATCTGCAAACGCGGCTCTGGACGCGCAGAAGGAGCACGAGCGCCAGCGCAGTGCGTTTCGAAGAGACCAGATGACCGCGGAGGAGAAGCAGTGGGACTCGCAGCAAAGGCACCAAAGGAGGGTGCGGTCGAAAACTGAAGCGAATGACATAAGGGGGGGGAGTCTTGACGTGCCGGGGAGGTTGGACGCGTAAGCGTGGAAAGTGAAACTGTCTTGATTCTTGTATTTGTCTTGCTTGTATTTTAACGAAAAATGATTGCCCGTATAATTAAATCTTCAGTTAGACCGTCAAAAAGCTCCAACAACCGGCGGGCGAACTTGATTTCAAGCCGCCGCACTCCATCGCCAGAGCTCCACGCACTTGCGGTCGGATCCCTCGGCTGCCTTCCGAATTCGCGTCAGCGCACGCACGGACGTGTCTTCGGTTCCACAGCGTGCTACCCAACTCGTTTCGCGAGCGTAGGGAGACGAACGCTCGGGTGCGGCTCAGTGCGGTTCAGAAACAGAGCACAGCGCGCGCCATGTTTTGCGCCATCTCGGGGTCCGCTCCCCAGCACCCTGTGATATCACCCGCCGGCCACCTGTTCGAGAAGTCGCTCGTCGTCAAGGCGATCAAGGTACGTGTATACGGGTAAAGCGCACGACTGTTTGTGCATACCACCCGCACGATCGAGGCGATCGAGGTCTCGATTTTCACCAGGGTTTCCCGACGAGCGGGTCAAATTGTGTTTTTCGCAAACTAAACTAACGCATCCATGCCGAGACGCGCGATCATAACCTTTCACTGTGCTCCCCGCTGACCTCTTCACTTTTCTTTCATTCCGGCACCTTCTCCACACAGGAAACCGGCGAGTGCCCCGTGACTCGGTCTCCCCTTTCTGTTGAGGACCTGGTGGAGGTCCAGGTAAGCGGCGCGGTGAAGCCCCGGGTAGCGGCTGCCGCATCCGTGCCCGGACTGTTACAGCAGTTCCACGACGAGTGGGACGCACTTATGTTAGAAACGCACACGCTTCGCAAGGACTTGCACGCCTCGCGGCAAGAGCTGTCGCACGCTCTGTACCAGCACGACGCCGCGTGCCGTGTCATCGCCCGGGTCGTCAAGGAGAGGGACGAGGCGAGGGCGGCGCTGGCCAGCGCGCGCGGCGCGGGGGGGCCTGCGCCTGTCTCGGCGAAGCGCTGCGCGGAGGCTGACGATACTATGGATGTGGACACCAAGCGCACGAAAGGCGGCGTACCGGCTGATGCCATCGACGCCATGGTACAGAAGAGCAAGCTTTTGTCGAAGCAACGCAAGACGAGGGTGATTTCCGAATCCCTTGCCGCGCCTGACGAGATCGGCGCGATGGGGGACAAACCGCAAAGCACGCCGTGCCACCCCACGAAGTGCAAGGGCATTCTATGCATCGAACGTAACCCGGTGGACAGTAATACCCTCGCCACGGGCGGCGCGGACGGGTCCATTTCCCTGTTCGACATCCAAAAGGGCAAGCGCGCTAAGCAAATCGCGGCGCACAAAAAGCGGTGCAAGACGTTGGCGTGGGCGGGTGATTTTTTGTTGTCCGGGAGCGCGGACACAACGATGAAGGTGTGGAAAGAGGGCGAGTGCGTGGCGATGGTCGGGGGGACGCACACCTCTGAGATCGTCTCAGTCAGCACGCACCCCACGACCCAGTACGCGGTGACATTCGGCGCCGACGGCGCATGGGGCTTCGTGGATATCGAGAAGGCGGAAACCGTTTCCGTGGCGCGGGACCAAGGCATGAACGGAGGCTACGCAAGCGGTTCGTTCCACCCTGATGGACTGATTCTCGCCGCCGCAGGTACGGATGCCACCGTACGTCTGTGGGACGTCAAGACGCAGAAACGCGTGGCTGAGGTTGAGGGACACACCGGGCCCGTAACCTCGATGTGCTTTTCCGAAAACGGGTATTACCTCGCGACGGCGGCAAAGGACGGCGCGAAGGTTTGGGATTTACGCAAGCTCAAGGAAGTCACGAGTTTCGCGGGTGGCGATAAACACAATGCCGTGGTGTTCGACCATTCAGGGTACTTCCTCGCTGTGAGCTCTGGGTCAGAGATCTCAGTGCTCGGCGTGAAGCAGGACTGGTCCGTGGTGAAACAGTGGACATCGCCCAAGCAAGTTGTTTCCCTCGCGTTTGGCGACGACGCGAGGTGCGTGTTCACAGGATGCTTAGACCACAACCTGCGGGTTTGGAAGTAAGCGTGAGTGTGTATAGGCTACTCTGTTCTGTTGCAACTATGTATCGTGGCTACGATATCGTCGTCTACTACATATCGTCGCGTCACTTGCTACTATTGATACACCAAACAATCTGATTCCATTCTCTCAATCTCGTTTTCTAATTCTCGGCTCCCCCTTTTTCCGCCTTCGGGACCTCCACCTGCTTGGGAATCGCCGTGGGGGCATCGCCCCAACCCTACGTGGTTTCCGAAGGGGAAGGTGGGTGAGTTAGGTGAGGAATGAAATCCCCGGGTTCGAACGGGGGACCTTCTGCGTGTTTGAGACGTCAAACCAACTAGACCACTTCATTGGCCGAAACTAATTGAATCTCGAGGCACGCACGAAGTACTGCTGCGCCCCGTAAGCCACCAGCGCCGTGCCGCACAGCGCGATGGTGTACTTGTCGTACGCTTTCACGAATTTCTTACTAGTAGCATCCTTCCCGAGCTTGTCAAGCATCGACCTCTTTGTGAGGCAGGAGCGATGGGATGAATGAGACATGAGTTAGACATGAAACGAAAGGAGTGAGAAATTAAGTCTGATAAATTACATTGGATCAGTCTGGGCTCCGAACCCGCGGCCCTCCCGGCGTTCCGAACTTCTCCATCGCGCGCGGTCGGTGCGCCAGCCGGGGGAGCTCCTTGGCGGACGCCGGCCGGGGAACCCCGTACCCCTTGTACGCGCTGTACGGCATTAACAATTCAGATGGCATTTCCGCAAACGGCGTGATCAAGTTGGCGTACCCCGGGGCTTGCTCCAAGTACGCCGCGATGTAGTCCCTTCCCGCGGGCATGGCCCCGTCGCCTCGCTGTACAGAATTCCGCTCTTCACTGACTTGCTTCCACATCGGTGACTGGTCATCCCCCCCCACGACGGCAGTTCGTGGCCGCGCATACGGCGCAAGCATGTCTTCGCCTTGTTCCGGTTCTAATGGGGCGAACAAACGCGCGCCGCGTCGCGCAACGCTCTTCGCCAACGCCACGGTGGTGATGCCGATACCGAGCGGGGTTTTGCTAGGAGTACTTGCTTTTGGTGTACTATTGTTGTTAGCGGTGTCTGCAATAGTACCATCTGCAGCAATTTTGATCGGCCGCTCAACCGTATCGGGCAACGCAATTGGCGTTATGGTTCCGTCGTCGCCCTCCGGCGTCGCCGCGATTATTTTTTCCTTCTTCGCCTCCAACTCGGCGATTGAATTTTCCTTCTCTTCCATTGCTTTCGCTTCTTCCTCTTCAGGCAGGGGCGGGTCATCTGGGGGTTCCAGCACCCCGCACCGCAGGTCAGAGACGAACCACTCCGCAACTGGGGGGAGGATGTGCTCTGAAGTCTTTTTGTTGTTCTTTGAATCAGATTCTTCTCTGTTTTCGTGTACGGACTTCTCCTCCTTGGCATACTCGACCCATTCGTTCGCCCGGATGGTTTCCGGGTGGTCTTGGCCGTACCCTAGGGCGCACATATCCGCTGCGCGTTCGAAGCGCTCCAACGCCAAAATGTGGTGGCCCATGTCGTGTAACGCCGCGCCTAGGTTTCTGTGCCGCGCCGCGTTGACGGGGTCAAACTCGCCCACCGCGATGACGGCTAAGGAAATCGCGCGAAGGTACAGTCGCCGGGCGCTTCGGGGTTCACCCAAGGACTTGTACAATAAACCGAGGTTGTTCAGCACACTGGCTGCTGTGTTCAGGAACCCTGAGTGACCAAGCATCTGTTCCGTGTCAGTGTGCGTGGTGGCCGCTTCTTTTTTGTCCACCACGTTGGGGTCGAACCGGTCGTTCTCGCGCTCAAACGCCGCGCTTTCCTCCGCCGCGACGACTTGTTCAATTTCTGTCAACGGAGGCAGGGCTTTCCGTAAGTGGTCCAAAGCTTTGCAGTACGCGTCGTTCGCCCCGTTCGTGTCCCCTTTGCTGCGAAACACGCCTCCAAGGTTGCTCAGGTAGCTCGCCAACGCGGTTCGCCGTCCACACCCATCACTGCCCTCCTCCACCCTCGCCGCTTTCGCGAAATACTCGAGCGCGGAATCGTCATCCCCGCTCGCCCTGTACAACGCCCCGATCGAGCAGTACCGCATCGCGACGTGTGGGTGGTTCGGATTGAAGCGATAGAACGTCTCGTCCGCCTTAAGAGCTTCGTCGTATTTGTACAGCGCGTCTTCCAGCAAACCCTCCGCGGCGAGCGCATCCCCCTCGGAGGCGAGATTTTGCCCATCACTGACTTTGCCAGTCAGGACGCCCTGACGCCCGTTGGACATCATCGGCACCCTCGGCAACCTGTCCCCAAACGCCGTACACCCACTCGCGTCTCCGCTGGGACGACTACCCGCCTCGTCCCACGCCGTCGCGCGTCGCGCTGTGACCTCAACACCTCGGTCCCCCTGAGATAAATGTCGAGGTCGCGAAAGTTGAACAAAAGTCGGACCAAAAAAGAGACGTTGGAAGTGACGAAACGCCCGAGCGCTTCGGTCGTCCCGAGACCTCGGCATTGGCGGTGTCGCACGCTTGGACACGATGTCCTTCTCGTTCGAGCACCCCAACGCCGGGGGTGTTCTGCTCCCCGGCCAGACGTGCTGCCACACGGGAAAGCTCATCCCGAGGAAGGTAAGGGGCGACCCGTTAGCGGATCCCCTCCTCCCCGAATGCTGCCCGAAACTCTGCTCCCCCATCGGCGTGTTCCCCAAGGACCACACCGAGTCAAAGAAGAAGAAGAAGGGCGAGGACGAGGACGATGTGAGCGACACAGAAGCGGAGGACAAGGAGAACGGCACCCCGAACGCACGCAACGGCAACGACTCCGACGACGATGACCCATCCGCGAAATCTGGTGCCCTTCCCCTCGAATCATCCCCGGCGCGTTTAGCGGGATGCGCGCCGTGCAGCGCGTCGTTGAAGTGGTCGTGCTGCAACGCGTGCTGCGGCCCGTGTACGTTGTGGAGTGCTGGCGGGTTCTTGCAACGCGAGGGCGCCACTCCGAACCCGACCGCGCGGGAGTACGCGACGTGGGACGGGTGCACTTCAATTCCCGACGACGCTGCTGTTCCTGATTTGGGAGCGCGCGACGACCTCGGCGAGCGCCTGGCGAAGGTCGAAATAGGCGCCGGGATTGTTTCTTGCATAGCGGTGTCACCCGACGGCACGTTACTTGTGGTTGGTGACAAGTTAGGCGCCGCCACTTTGTTCAAATTAGACCCCACGATCGATGACCTCGGGCTGGAAAAGATTGGCACCGCGCTTCCGGGCGCGAGACAAACGCGGAAAGTAAAAGCGAAATCGTTCCTGGACAGCGACGACGAGGATGACGTTGTGGCTCCGCCGGAGAATGATGACAGTGATGATGACACCCCTACCGCCCCCACGTCGAAAGAAGGAGGCCACCTCGGGGAAGTCACTTGTGTTGTTTATGCGCCCGATTGCCAGTCCGTGTACACCGGGTCGTGCGACGGGACGGTGAAAAAATGGTCCGTCCCCGAGCTGGAGTTGCAAAGCACGTTCGACGCGTCGGAAAAAGCGCAGTTACCCGCGTCTAAAAAGTCCTCGCCAGAAGGGTCTCCCGGCGGCAGTGATGACGGCGAAGAGGATACCGCGTCAACCAAGCAGTCGGACGACGTGTTGGCGGTGGTGCTTTCCGGCGACGGCGAGCGCTTGTACGCGGCGGGCGCGCGGACGTGCGTGTTTTCCTGGGACGCGCGCACCGGCGAGCGCCTCGGGGTTTTGTTCCAAGGCCGCTTGATTCGCGCGGCGATCCCGGGGGCGAATGTAGCGGAGGATGACGATGAAGCACAAAAACCAGTTGCCGCTGCTGGAGAAACGAGCAGGGCAGCGAGGTTGGAGGAAGAGCAGCGGTTACAAGAGGAAGCGGCGGCGGCGGAGGCGCTCGTCACGTCTCTTCGCGCCAAAGGCGTTCCCGCGAACGTGGTGCGGTGCCTCGCCATCGCGCCTGATGCGCCGGATGGCGAGCTGTTGGTCACGGGCTCACGTGACGGCGCAACAAGACGGTGGCACATGGACCAACGAACGTGCGAACGGGAGTTCATCGCGCACAAATCCCCGGTCGCGGCGCTCGCCGTGTCGTCGGATGGCGGCGAGCTCGTCACGGGCGGCGCGTTCGGCGACGGCGAGTTGAGACATTACCGCTGGACCCCGGTGGCTGGGGTGGACCAGCAATACGTGGAAGGGGAAGCAAAGCTTGGCGGCGGGGCGTACATAAGAGTCAGGACGCTTCGAGCTCCGGATCACCCCGAAAAACCAGCGCACCCAGCTGGTACAATTTCAGTGGTGCTCTCCGCGGATGAGCGGTTCGCGTACTCCGTGGGCGCGTCTCCAGACGAACCTGTGGTGCAGTGGAACCTGGAGGACGGGTCTTCCAAGCTACGCATCCACGCGCCTCACAAGGGAGGCACCACCGCGGTGTGCATGCTCCCCGACGGCGTCGGGGGGAAGGCTGTACCTGCGGTGAGGCAAAACGGCAACCCCGCGCTTGTAGCAGTGGAACGCGCCGCCGCCGCCGCGAAGGGCGGGCGGCTCCTCACCGCCGGTGTTGACGGCATGTTGTGTGTCTGGTGTGTGACTGAGATCGACCCTGTGGCAGGCGCGACTCTCGCCGCGCGAAACGCGCAGCGACGTAACGCCACCACAGCAACTGAGTTCCAGAAGAAGGAGGAACGAGCGGCGAGAGCGACGCCTGAGCTGAACCGAACCGACATGGCGATCAAAGCGCGGAAGGAACTCCCCGCGCTTGAACGTAAAAAGTTCCCCGTGAACCCTGCGACGGATGAACCGATGGACCTGGAGGACCTTTCCGTGGAGGAGTTGGAGATCATGACATCCGCGGAGCTCATCACATGCTGCTTGGCGCACGGCCTTTTAGTGATAAACCCCAAGGCGCCGCCATCCACAAAGCGGGAAATCGCAAGCAAGATGTTTGACTTTTTCGAAAAGGAAAAAGCGAAAGCGAAGGCGAGGATGAGGGCGGAGAGATTAGCCAGGAGGTGAGAGGTTGCTTTTGATGGCTGCTTTATATGATATTGATCCCTAATGATACCCTAAAGCCTTCATTAATATACCGTAAACCCTAACCCTAATAAAACCTAATAAACCCTAACCCTCATTGACTTCCCCTGTGTTGAACGCGATTGAAACCCTCTCTGATTCTTTTGCTATATTCCTTCCCTCTGATTCCGGAAACGACAGCACGCCGTGAAGCGTCCAGGCCGGGAACAGAACCAACCTTCCCGGTTTCGGGTGGACCGAGGTGTACACGCACCAGCCAGTTTGCGACGTTTCGTCTTCTTTTTTCTTTCCTCCGGAACATATCCGAAGCACAAGGTTTCCGGCGATTGTGTTTCGGGTGACGGCGGCATACTCCACGGGTGCGTCGGTGGTCGCCGATTTCGTCATAACCGGTTCCACCTCTTTTTCACTTTCATCAACCGTCTCGGGCACGGCGACGTAGTACACCCCTGACCACTGCGCGCCGTGGTGGTGGTGCAGCCCGTTTCGGTTGCCGGGTCGCGACACGTTCACCCACGAGGAACTCACCGTGGCGTGTTTTGGTTTTGGGTGAGGAGTTTTCAGTTGGCTATCATGAGTCCCTGTCTCCGTTGCCAAAACGTCTTCTGCTTTTCGTTTTCTTCCAACAGCCACAGACGCCGCGACCGGCTTGCCCGCCTTCGTCGCGATGCCTTCGATGAGTTCGTTGAGGAACTTGGCGGCTGGGGTTCTTTTTTTCCCACCTTCCCTTTTGCCCTCCCCTACGCGTTTCAGGAAATCGGGAGTGGAGTGGTACCCGCCTCGGTTGGAAACCACGAGCCCGTCGCGCGTTTTTTCCTCTTCTAAAGAAGCCTTGAGGAGCTCACGATTCAGCTTTGCCGCCGCGGCGTCGGTGAGGTCGTATATGTTCACCACTGGGGCTCTGCCCAGCTCATCCGCGTCCCAGCGACTCACCGTGAACGTGAGAGAGGTGTGCGACGAGAACACCCTAGGGTCGGGGGATACGACGTGCGACTGTGCCTTGACACCTTCGACACTCGCGACGTGCGCTCGAAGAATGCCCGGTTTGGGGACTTCATCGTTGAGGTTAGTCGAGACGCAATGGTACGACTCGAACGCCCCGAGGAGCGCGTGGAGTTCACTGTCCTCGCCGCTGTGCTCAACCCCGCCGTCGTCCGCGTCTTCCTTTACCATCCCCCGAGCCTCGCGCGCGGCGCGAGTGACGCCTTCCACCTTTCGGACGGTCCCGTATTTTCCCAGAAATTGTTTTCTTCGAGAGATTGTGCGCCACATGTTCACAACCGCCCGCGCAGACGTGCCACCGTGTGTCTCGCGTCATGTATCCGCCCGACGCGTGGGCGTCGGACATCGCGGTGTCCGCCGCGCTGGCGTTGTTCGCGGCGTACCTCGAGTTCCAGCCCCCGTTCGAGCGCAACCTCGTTTCCGAGACGCTGCATCGCGTCTCCTTCCCCCACACGGGCGAGCAAACCTTTCCCACGTGGACGCTTCCGTTCCTGGGTGTGTTCATCCCCCTGGGGATCATATTCGTCGCGTCGCTTGCGAAATCCGGGTACGATCGCACACGGAAGGGAAGGGAGACCAAACGCGCGGTGGTGGGTTTACTGCTCGCCGTGACACTGGGGTTCGCAGTAACGAACGCGTTGAAGAATTCGGTGGGTGCGTTCCGTCCCGACTTCAAAAACAGATGCTGGCCGGGCGAAGCGGTTGTGCGGTGGGACTTCCCGGGCGTGCCGAGGTGTTCTGCGGATCACGATCCACGTTTAGTCAGCGAAGGGCGGAAGTCGTTCCCGAGCGGACACGCGTCGATTGCGTTTTCGGGGCTCTCATTCGCCGCGGCGGTGGTGGCGAAAAGACTTGGCATAGGAGGACAAGACGTAAAACAAACGAGGAACAAAAGAAACAAAACAAAAATCCACAACAACGCAGCGTGGCACCTGGTGGCGACCGTTTCGCCGCTAGCCCTCGCCGCGTGGGTCTCGGTATCACGAGTCACGGACTACATGCACCACGTGGAGGACGTTGGGGGAGGCGCTGTGATTGGGATTGTGTCAGCGGTAGCGGCGTGGGTCGCGAAAAATCCATTCAGGGAAGAAGAAGGTGGCGATGATGTAGCTAAAAACACAGTGGCGAAGAAACCGGCCAGGGTAAATAAGCATACACCGACGGCGGCGGCGACGCGACCGCGAAGGCGAAGGGGGAGTGATAGCACAGAGGACCACGCACCAGCTGGGACGCGACGGTAGACTTAGAAGAATATAATTGCATACTAACTTGCATTCGCATTCGTAGAATCAATATTCCATCTCTGTACATCTAATAACTTCACTTCCCCGCTGCGGCTGTTTCGTTCTCCTTCTCCGCTCTGCCTCGTTTCAGAATGTCCTCCAGCGCGTCCACTTCTTCCGGGGATAAGCTCGAAAGCGCCTCGGCGAGCATTGATTGCCCATCTTGTCCTGCTCCATCATCGGAAGCCTCGTCGCCTGTTACGCTTCCCCCGCGTCCGCTGGCGCGCGGCGGCGCTCCGCCGATGGGCGGGGGCGTCGGGCGCACTCCTGATGCGCGTCCTCGGGCTTGCAGTCTCCCCCTGGCGATGGGTTCCCGTCCTGTTTCCCCCCTCGTCGCTTGTAAGTTGATCTCTCCGTCCGAAAACACACTCACTTTGTTCATCGCGAGGCGGTCTATTTTGTACGCCCTCAACGCTTGCGGGTTTCGCGCCGCTGCGCCCGTTTCCAGAAAGTCCTGTTTCAACACTCTCTGAATGGTGTTGAAGGATGAGCCGCCGCGAATGGTCATTTTGTTCCGCTGTACAAAGTTCCCGGATACTAAACGGTCTTTCAGCCCTCTGCTCTCCTGTGCCTGTATCATGGCATCCTTCACGAACCCTTCTTTTTCGCTTTTGATGTTCTTAATCAGCTCTTCCAGTTGCCGTCGCTCGTCCCTCAAAACTCTTCCAGCTTCGGTCAACTCTTCAACCCGCCCGCGGCCCCACTCGCCAGAATCAACCAACCGCACGAACCGCTCGTTGTCCCTGCGAAGTCGCGCGTTCTGGTCTTTCAGCGCCCGAACGTGGTCCATCGAACAACCAGTCGCGTCCTCCACGATCCAGCACCACTGCTTCCACGCGTTTCGAACCACGCGACGCAATTGCCTTTGCTCGATTAAATCGCACGCTGCTTTTTGTTCAACCTTTTTACACCACAAATCCAGCCACCCTCCAAACGCCGCGACTTTGTTCCGCTCGCCCCAGTGTTCGCGCATGCGCAGAACTTTGTGTCGCAGCCCGATGTTCGCGAGCCACTTGGCGATGGCTCGTCTTTTTCTGCCGGTCGTGATTTTGCGCACGCGCAGGGTTTTGTACGCAACCGCCTGGCGCCACGCCTTGAACGTCCGCGTTACTTTTCCCAACGACATTCTTTGCACCGCTCGCAGAACGAGCGCCCGTCGCATGTGCGCCTTTTCAGTTTGGAGCTTCCACTCGTCAAACGCTCGTTTTTGGCACCCGCGCAAGTCCCGTGAGATGGCTTGGCGCATTCTGTTTCTGCGGATGCGCGACGTGTCCGCGCACGTCACGAACCCAACCCACGCCTTTCGCATTTGTTTGTGCACCAACTGTCGCAATCCGACTTCCACGAGACGCTCGGAAAACTCCTCACGCAACGACGACGTGTGGCCCGCCATGATGGTTTGCCTTCGGGTGTCCGCGGTCTTCTCTCTCCACGCCTGGAACACTCGTCGTTTCATGCCCGCTACCACGACCAACCGCGCCGCCGTGCCCATCGCGCCCACTTTCTTCGACTTGGCGTGCATCTCCCACCACGCGTTGAAGGCGTTGTACATCTTGCGTCGTTTCATCTTTTTCAGCGCTCGGTTCAGAACGTTCTTTTTCTTCTGAAACCCGAGTTGGACCATCAGCCACCCTCGCCACGCTTTGTGTAACACGCCTCTATCCATGCGCTGCATCCTGCGCTGGAAAAGGTTCTTGGACTTGTCAATCGCGTCCTGAACCTTGGCGCTCATACCCGCTAACGACGACAGGTGTTCAAACGCCATTTTGATTGGCAAGTCCTCAAGCTTGTGCTCCACCCCGTCCTTACCAAGCGTCGTGTCCTTGCCGTAGTTAACCGCAGCGCGTGTGAGCTTGTTGTACTCGGTCTTGCCGTCGAACTGCGAGCGTTCCGTGTACCCGCCGTACTCGGAGTCCTCGGAATCGCCACGATCCAAACCGTCGCTAACGTCGCTCCCATCGCTGCTCCGGTACCCGCGCGCGCCGCGAATAGCGCCTTTGTGAAGCTTGCGCATGGTTTCGCCTCGTCTGCGACCCGGCGGTCGGAGGTCAGGCGACCGCTTGGACTGTTTTGTGTCGGATCCATCCGAACCGTCGTCCTCCTCTTCAGACGCATCACTCTTCTTCTTCTTGCCCTCCTTCTTCGTGTCTTTCTTTTTGCCTTTCGCTTTCTTCTTGTATATTTTTAGCTTAGGGACGCCGTCCGGGCGGTCCGGTGATGTCGCCGGTCGGTCGCTGAACTTGTCTGACCCGGAAACCTCACCGTCGTCTTCATCGTCATTACCTTCATCTTCATCGTCACTCTCTTCTTCTTCATTAGCCTCGGCCTCGGCTTCGGTTTCATCGAGTTCGCGCTCGGTTTCTTCATCCCCGCTCGGCGCATCTTCGGGATCTGACATTTTCTCACTCTCGTCCCCAGAATCCGCGTCCGTGTCTTCGTCTGATGTGCCTCTGAGAGCTTTTGCTTCTGCTTTTCGCTCCGCGGCGCGTTGCGTGGCGTACTCTCGGTGGTCGCCCTTCTTTACGTGGTCTAAGTGTCTCTCTTCGGAACTGCGGGGGGAGAGATGTAAGGGTGAGTCGCGGATCAAAAGGGCGCAACGGGAAAGAGGTCATGAGGGAACGAACGTAATGTGGGACGAGACGAGCGCGATACGCGAGTCGCAGACGCGATTTCGAACCGCGCGCGTTTCCAAGGATGGGCGATACCCTCCGCGCACACCGATCCACAAGTACGTACCTGGATATGCTCAGCTCGCTTCTGTCGCTCTCGCTGTCAGACATCTAGTGCATCCACAAAACAGAAAACCCGACACGACGAGAGTCGTCGACGAGATTTGTGTCTCGGCCCTGATGACGAAGCCCAACCTGTTCGCTGTCTTACGCTCGGCAACCACGGGGGGTCGATTTGAAGTCGCGGCGGCCGGGAAAATACGTGCTCACAAGTACCTGTGCGAAACGATGCGTAGTGCGGCGCGACGGTAAGTGCCCGGAGCTCATCAGATGAGCGCAGACGTCACGAAACGAAAACGCCGAAACCCGAATCAAACGGCTAAAAAAACGGGTCACCAAAAGTGTCTCGGAAAAGCCTGAAGCAAGCGCCTGACCTCGGGCACTTTCGGGGCGCGTGACCGTCACTCGCGGGGTGCTGTGTCGTCCGGTGAGGCATACCATCGGTGGTGTACCAAAATCGGCGACGTCACGATGAGCAACTCCCCGATGAAGCCTTTCAGCTTGACGTACGTACGGTACCCCGAAGATGATTTGCTGGGCGAATTGTTGGCGCTGGCATCCTTAATGCCCTTCTGCATCATCGTGGCCACCTTCGGTGCGTTCTTCGCGCGAAGAGAGCTGTGGGACATAGGTACGTTACTTGGCATCCTCGCGAACGAAATCTTAGCGCAAACCCTGAAACACATTATAAAAGAGCCGCGACCACCCACCTGCGCGGCGGTTGACTTTTGCAAAACCTCAGGCATGCCATCTTCGCACGCGCAACTCGCGTGGTTCGCGTGCGCCGTCGCTGTTCTAAACCTGCGACGACGACAAGCAGCGCACACAAGCACAACGGTAACGATATTGAACCCATTCGCCAAGGTCTTGGTGTATTCAAACGTCCCCATGGCAGCCGCAGTCACAGTGAGCAGGGTGTATTTAGGGTACCACTCGGTTGAGCAAGTTTTGGCGGGCACGTTTGTTGGGTTAGTCGCAGGCGCCTTCTGGCACTTTTGCGTGATGGTCCCCGTGGCGAAAATGTTACACTTATCCGATTCCGTTGGAGTATTCGGGTACATCACGCACCTCACAGGGTTGAGGGACTCCTCACTGGTGGCGGACCCGGAAGGTATAGCCAGGAAAGCACTCGCGACAAATGCGTTGGGAACGCGGAAAAGCCCGAGACGATGAAATCTCTTTTTTTATTTACATATTACGCACTCGGCCGTAGCATGGCGTAAAAGTCGTCGTACGTCTTCGCTTCTTTATCCTTCGGGTCCGAAATCATGACCCGCTCCACTTGCATAAACCCGAAGGTTTCGTACACCGCGACGTTTCTCAACCCGGAAGTTTCTAAATACGTCGGCAACTTATGTTCATCAGCAACTTTACACACGGCGCGCAACAGTTTTGAACACAGCTTCTTTCCCTGGTGCTCCGGGGCGACTGCCATGAGCTGTACGTTTATGTGGCTCCCTGGGGCGTGCTTCTGGTGCGCAAGGTTGATCGCGTCCTCAGCGGCTTGCATGCGTCGGTCCATTCCGTTTTTGGTGTCAAACTCAGGGAACCCGGTTCTGAAACACATCTCTTTGAAGTATTTCCACAACTCGGTTCCTGTGTTGAGCTTCCCCGGGAGGTACCTCACCGTACACGCGGCTCCGGGTTCGCCGTCAATGTCCGCCAGGAACACCGTGCGTCGTTTTCCCGAGCGAAGTGCCGCGCCTATTGCGACCTTCATGCTCCACCCGACGTGTTTGTGCCGGTCAGGGTGTTCCCACGCATTTCGTAACTCATCGCCGAGCGCCCAATCAAGCAAAAGCTCGGGTTCGCACTGCGCCGTGCCACAGAACGACCGCGTGGTGATGTCCACGGCAGTGGCCGCTTCTTGTGAGCCAGGGGACGGGACCTTGCGGATGCCGGGAGTCGAGGCCACGGGGTCCCAAATGCCGACGGGCTGGCTGGAGGAGCAACCCATGCTCGGGGAAAATGTCAGACAACTTTCTTCAGTCTGACGTCTTCCCTGCTGAGGACCACTTGTGATTTTTTGTCTAAGCTTGGCCAGAATTAACCCATACTTCAGTTTTTTACAAATTACTAGGGGTATATATTTTATTCTCACCTCATGTAAACATCTTCCGATCATACCACCTTGAATACAGCGATACCCATCAGAACATCGAACTTAAGCACGGTTGGGCAGGATTAGTACTAGGCTGAGGAATCGCCCGG
>MDSY01060963.1_pt1 | contig 30415 bp, 25 predicted proteins | sample 811131 | NCBI WGS metagenome assembly MDSY01 (sample SAMN05326643, study PRJNA326480) | marine metagenome | isolation source: seawater | place: Atlantic Ocean: South West | collected 2010 | reverse complement strand
TCATGTTGAGCTAAGACCTCATCACGAAAATTATCTAACTGCGCTTGGCTGCTTACATCACATATATGTGAGGTCAGGCGTTGATCAACCTGCGCGTTAGCAAGCTTTTGGGTTTCTGCCATATTAGCTTCGGACACGTCACACATAGCCACGTGCGCGCCCGCTTGAATGAGCTGGCACACTAGTTCTCTGCCCATGCCAGTTCCGCCACCCGTTACAACCGCCATCTTGCCTGCAAAATCTTTCATAAAACTCTCACTTATTAATCTCTATTTTATTTTTTATTCTCAATACTTATTTTGCCACCACACTAATTCTGTGACGCCCTTAAATGTTTTGATAACTCTTTGTTCGATATTAAAGCTTGTCTATGCAAATTAGTTAACGATGTTCTAACAATTGCATTAGCATCTACTTCAAAATGGGCACGCAGAACCGGCCTAGATTCTGACAAACCAAAACCATCGGTACCTAACACTTCGTAGCTTTCTGGCATCCACGCGGCAATGCCTAATGCGAGCGAAGCCATATAATCAGTCACAGCCACAAATGCACCGGCCTGACCTGCGAACATTTGCGCTAGATTCGATACCTGTTGATCATTAGCTTTTGCATCGCGATTATTGCGATCAACAGCCATTGCTTGACGCTGCAGTTCAATAAAACTAGTCATACTCCAGATGGCTACTTTAAAGCCCATAACTTTTAACTTTGACTCCGCAGCCAGTACCTGCTGCATGATGCTACCACTCGCAAGCAAATGAATTTGCGCTACCCCCTTATCAGGCTGACTAAAACAGTAGCCACCCTGCAAAATACCCTGCACAAAAGCATCTTGATTTTGATCCGTTGCGGTTAACACCTTCGCCATATCCGGCATCAGGTGGTTTTCGTTGTACAAGGTCAGATAGTAAAAGATGTCCTCTTGCTCTTCGTACATTCGGCGCATGCCCTCACGGACTATCACTGCCACTTCGTAACCAAAAGCGGGGTCATAACTGAGCAAACTTGGCACTGTGCTGGCCAAAACGTGCGAGTGCCCGTCTTGATGCTGCAGGCCTTCACCATTGAGCGTTGTTCTTCCGGCTGTGCCACCAAGCAAAAAGCCCTTGCACATCATGTCACCACAACTCCAAATCATGTCGCCAACACGTTGAAAGCCAAACATAGAGTAAAATATGTAAAACGGAATCATGGGTAGGCCATGCACAGAATAAGCGCTGCCAGCTGCCATAAATGAAGCCATAGCACCCACCTCACAAATACCTTCCTGTAAGATCTGGCCGTCATTAGATTCGCGATAAGGCACTAGGCTGTCTGCGTCTACCGAACGATATTTTTGCCCGTCCGGAGAGTAAATACCTGCAGCCTTAAACAAACCATCCATACCAAACGTACGCGCCTCGTCAGGCACTATTGGCACAATATACTTAGCAACTTCCGGCATGCGCAACAAAGAGGACAAAAGTCGCACCATAATCATAGTGGTAGAGACTTTGCGCTTACCGCTGCCCGCTAGAATTTCCGTAAAACGCTCTAAGTTGGGAATTTGCAGTGGCGCGCAACTGACATTTCTATTCGGCAAGTACCCGTCTAACTTTTCACGCCGCTCACGCATGTAAATAAGTTCCGGAGAACCTTCGTTTGGACGATACAACTGTGCGGCCATAGCAGCTTTATCATTTAGAGGGATACCTAACTCTTTAGCTACCGTAATACGCTCTTTGGCTGGGATATTTTTATATTGATGCGCAGTATTTTTACCTTGAGCACCCATACCGTCGCCCTTCACAGTTTTCACTAAAACGACTGTAGGCTTGCCATTGGGCACACTGGCTTTTTCGAAAGCCGCAAATATTTTCTTCTGATCTTGACCACCACGCTTGATAGCTTTGACTTCCTCATCAGTTAGGGTATTCATCATCTGCTCAAGCGCAGCATTACCTTCAATCCAATGTTCGCGCTGAACATCACCGGGCAACACTGAATACATCTGATAATCGCCGTCTAAGCATTCGTCCATGCGTCGCTGTAATACACCCTCACCGTCACGACTGAGCAAGGCATCCCAACCGCTGCCCCAAATGACTTTTAGCACCTGCCAATCTGCACCGCGAAAAACACGCTCTAACTCTTGGATAATTTTTCCATTGCCTCTAACAGGACCGTCTAGTCTTTGTAGGTTACAGTTAACCACCAAAACTAGATTGTCTAATTTTTCCCGCGCAGCGATATTTATGGTACCCAGTACTTCAGGCTCGTCGGATTCGCCGTCACCAATGAAACACCAGACCTTACCGCTGGCCGCTTCTTTGAGGCCACGATTTTCTAGGTACTTGGCAAATCGTGCCTGATAAATAGCTGCAGGGGTTGAAAGCCCCATGGATGCATTAGGTACTTCCCAAAAGTCTGGCATGCTGCGTGGGTGTGGATAAGACGACAATCCCCCGCCCTCGCCTAGTTCTTGCCGGTAGTTTTTAAGTTGCGTCTCACTCAATCTTCCCTCTAGAAATGCACGTGCATAAATACCGGGTGCCGCATGGGGCTGAGGCAGCAACATATCTACTGCACCGCGGTTATTGTTTGCACCTGCGCCGCGGAAGAAATGATTAAAGCCCACTTCCAACATGGTGGCGCAAGACGCATAAGTGGCAATGTGACCGCCAACGCCAATGCCTTTGTCTTGAGCCTGCAAAACCATGGCAATAGCATTCCAACGAATGATTTTTTCAATGCGCTCTTCCAGCTCTAAATTGCCGGGATACGCGGGCTGAGACTCAGCCCCAATAGTATTGCGATAAGGGGTGTTTAACGTAGCATCTTCCAGCGGAATATTCAGACTCAAAACGTGATCTTGTAGGCTGCGCAAAATCTCGCGGACCCCTGCCTCACCGTACTCGCCTAAAATATCGTCGATGGCCTGCGCCCATTCCACCTTGTCTTCCAACAAAAGTGCCTGAACGTCCGTTCCAAGCCTGTCCTTAAAGCCGTTCACACTATCTGCTCCAAATGTTTAAGCAAGGGCTTCACGTATGCGCTGCGCATGGGTTTCGAGCACAGCAAAATCCGCCATCTCTTGGGCATGCATACCAATATCTAGACCGTCCGCACGCGGCAAAATATGGAAATGCAGGTGAAATACAGTTTGGCCAGCGGGCACACCATTGAGCTGGGCAATCATGATGCCGGGTGCAGAAAACGCTTGTTTGACGGCCGACGAAACGCGCTGCACGGTGGCCATGGTGTGACCGAGGATAATAGGCTCGGCATCGTGCAAATTTTCCGCGGGATCTTTGGGGATGACCAAGGTATGGCCTTCAACTTGGGGCATCACATCCATAAAGGCTAATGAGTAATCGTCTTCATAGACTTTAAAAGCTGGGGCTTCGCCGCGTAAAATCTTAGCGAATATGTTCTCTTTGCTATAAGCCATAACTATCCAAAGTGCCTAAAATGACCTCGGAGTTTGCGCCAAAAGAAAACCCCTTCCAACCCATCAAACTGTGATAAGCGGCCTCTTAATGAATTAGACTATCAAGCACTTCTTTTGTGTGCTCGCCAAGCGTTGGTACTTTAGACACTGTAGATTGCGCCCCGTTGGAGCCAGGCAGACGAGGTAATTGAATATCTTGCACACCAACACGAACAGTCTCGGTATGAAAATCTGGATGGTCTTTGAGGGCAGAAATTTCGCTCACCGGCGCAAAAGCAACATCCGCAAGATCTAAGCGGCGGCCAATAATTTGATAATCTAACTGAGCAAAAGCGTATTGCACAGTTGCGTCCACAAATACTCGATTGGCAATACGAGTTGGATTGTTGGAACAGCGGTGGTCCGCGGTCAATTCAGGGTTTTCAATACCCAAATCACAAAACCGTTGCCACTCTCGCTCATTCTGAATAGATAAAATAAAGCTCACCCCATCAGCACTAGTAAATACGCCGTAGGGACAAATGCCGGGGTGGGCAAGCCCAACCCTTTTGGGTGCAGCGCCACCATAACGGTCTAACAAATATGGCACGGCTAGCCAATGTGACACTGCATCGAACATAGAAATATTTATTTTCGCGCCAGTTGAAGACGTCGCGCGTCGCAACAAGGCCTCTAGAATAGATTCGTAGGCGAATTGTCCGGTGGCGATATCTACGACCGAGACGCCAACCCTACCGGGCTCCTGAGCACTACCCGTAATTTGTGCTAAGCCAGATTCTGCTTGCATCAAAAGGTCATAAGCTTTGCGTTTATAGCCAGGGCCATCTGGACTGAAACCCGAGATAGAAACGGAAATAAATTCTGGGCGCAGAGCATGAAGGCGATCTAAATCTACTCCTAAGCCCGCCAAGGATCCCGGTTTTAGGTTTTGCACTAAAACGTCGGAAGCATGAATGATTTGCAACAAAGAGAACTTGTCCTGCTCTTTACTTAGGTCCAAAACTACCGATTTTTTGCCCGCGTTCAGCCAAACAAAATAGGCGCTTTCACCGGCAACAGCAGTATCGTAATAGCGGGCAAAGTCCCCCTGGGGACGCTCAATTTTTATTATCTCGGCACCAGCTTGTGCTAATCGCTCGGTGCACAGTGGCGCAGCAACGGCTTGCTCTAATGAAACAACTTTGAGGCCCTGAAGACTATGCAGGCTATTCATAACAACACCTTAAATGGTTGAAGAGTGCCTAGTCCCGACAGCAACCGTTCAGGCAACAAATGTTTAAACAAAACGACATACTAACAAAGCTGATAAAAACATTGGCAGGACAGCAGTTAGCATCAAAGCTAAAGGTACATATCTTGGGCTTCACAAAGACAAAGAACCCCCGCTAAAAGCGAGGGCCTTCAAATGCAAAAAGGTACGACTACCCCCTTGCGAAGCTCTAACTGGGTTTCGCTAAAAACCTAGAAAGAACAGTAACTAAAACCTACCTAACTTTTAGGGGAATAGCCCATGATCGCTTTGGTTTCAAGGAATTCTTCCAAACCATAGCGACCCCACTCACGACCATTACCCGACTGCTTGTAACCGCCAAAAGGAGCGTTTTGATCAGCCGGTGCGCCATTTATGTGAATATTGCCTGTGCGGATTTTGCGTGCAATATTCTTAGCGCGATCTGTATTTTCCGAGGAGATATATCCACTCAATCCATACACTGTGTCGTTCGCAATACGAATAGCATCTTCGTCATCTTTGTATCCGATCATAGTCAGCACTGGTCCAAAAATTTCTTCTTGAGCAATGGTCATGTCATTAGTTACGTGGGAGAAAACCGTTGGCTTGATATAAAAGCCAGCGTTTAAGCCGTCTGGACGGCCAGTACCGCCCGTTTCCAAACGTGCGCCTTCATCTATACCTGCCTGAATCAACGCTTGAATTTTGTTGTACTGAACTTCAGATACAACCGGTCCAATCATCGTACCTTCAGCATTGGGGTCCCCTACTTTCACTTGCTCCGCAGCGGTTTTAGCAACCGCAGCAGCTTCATCCATACGCGACATAGGCACAAGCATCCGTGTAGGCGCGTTACAGCTCTGACCTGAGTTATTAACGAGGCCGAATACGTCCCGAGAAATCGCTTTACCAAAGTCAGCATCATCTAAAATGATATTTGCAGACTTGCCACCCAACTCTTGAGCCACGCGCTTAACGGTGGGCGCAGCGTTCTTAGCCACCTCTACACCTGCACGAGTTGAGCCAGTAAACGACATCATGTCTACATCAGGGTGGGCAGAGAGGGTTGCACCCACTACAGGCCCGTCGCCGTTTACAAGATTAAATACTCCGGCTGGCACGCCAGCAGCATCTAAAATTTCTGCGAACAAAATTGCGTTATAGGGCGCAACTTCAGAAGGCTTGAGTACCATGGTACATCCGGCGGCGATAGCCGGCGCAACCTTGCAAGCAATCTGATTAATCGGCCAGTTCCAAGGCGTAATAAAACCACAAACCCCAGCCGCCTCTTTGATAATGTGCGAGGTACCGATGTCTTCTTCAAACTCGTATTCTTTAAGCACCTTAATAGTGGTCATAAAATGCCCAGCACCCGCTGGTGCTTGCGCCTTATTGGCTAGCCCAAGTGGCGCGCCCATTTCTTCGCTAATAGTTGCAGCCACGTCACCCATACGTTCTACATATTTAGCAACAATTGCTTCTAACAGCGCTATACGCTCTTCTTTGGTCGTTTGAGAAAATGTTTCAAAAGCCGCTTTTGCAGCTGCCACAGCTTTATCTATATCAGCTGCGCCACCCATAGCTACTTGGCCGATAGGCTGCTCTGTTGCTGGATTAATGACATCGATAGTTTCGCTTGTAGTAGGTTCAACCCACTCACCATTAATATAGAACTTAGTTCTGTTACTCACTGTAGATTCCTCTTTTTTTAAATTTTTCGAAAGTTTGATGAAACCAGTATGCCCGCTTATCGCCAACTCTAGGCTGGCAAGCGATTACTTATTGGTTCAAGGGAACGGCAAATAGCCTCGCACTACATCAAGCCCAAACTTCTGTTTTTCACAGAAACGGTTGCCCACGCAATACCCATCCAAGACCGGCTAACAGCTTAACCATTACTGGGAAAACTTCAAACGATAGCGTGCGAAGATGGGCGAGAAAATGGCTAATTAGGCAGAAGCCAAATATGCATCACGCAGATCGCCACGCAAATCTTTTAGCTAAAGGTGCATTGCGCAGCTATACGCCGATGCCCAAGCCCATTGGAAATTGTAGCCCCCTAGCCATCCTGCCACGTCCAACGCCTCGCCAATGGCATAAAGCCCCGGCACCTTTGTAACTGCAAAGGTTTTCGAAGAAACCTCATTGGTAGAGATACCGCCCAAAGTGACTTCTGCTGTCCGATAGCCCTCGGAGCCGCCTGGTTTGAAAGGCCAAGAATTCAGCCGTTTAGCTATATCGCCCACCTCGGCATGGGTTAGGCTGCCGATCTTTTGATCGGAAAACCAATGCTTACTCAAATAATCAACTAAGCGATTAGGAAAGTGCTTTTTAAGCAGCGCAGAAAGATGAACTTTTGGCGACGACGCGCGCTCTTTTATCAGCCAGCTTTCAGCATCCAGATCAGGTAAAAGATTAATAAACACAACCCCACCCTCTCGCCAAAAAGATGAAATTTGCAAAATGCTGGGGCCACTAAGACCTCTATGGGTAAACAAAATATTCTCGCGGAAATTGGCAGCCTCGCAACTGACCTCTGCATCTAAGGAAATTCCACTAAGATCGGCAAAAGATTCCTTGTCACCAGAATTCCAGGTCAACGGCACTAACGCAGCCCTTGGCGCTACAATCTCTAAACCAAAATCGTTGGCTGCACGAAAAGCCAGATCAGATGCAATTTTCGGCATAGACAGCCCACCGGAAGCTAATACAACTTTACCTGCTTGGTAGGTTTGCCCTGCTGTACTAACAGAGAATGTATCGTCCTGGTTTTTCTTAATGGACAACACCTCCATACCCGTGCGGATCTCTACCCCAGCCCACTCAGCCTCGGATAACAGCATGGCTACAATATCTTTGGCGCTATGATCGCAAAATAACTGGCCTAACTTTTTTTCGTGATAGTCAATGCCATGGTTTTCAACCATTTCAATAAACCGTTCGGGCGGATAGCGCTTCAGCGCAGAGATACAAAAATGCGGGTTATCAGAGAGAAAGTGCTGGTCTGGATTCACACTTTGATTCGTGAAGTTACACCTACCGCCTCCAGACACTAAGATCTTCAGCCCGACCTTTGGACCTTTCTCCAAGACCAAGACTTTGTGCCCGTTATACCCCGCGTGAATTGCACACATCAAACCGCTGGCGCCGCCGCCAACTATTAAAACATCATGCAAGGATTGGTCTACCCGCGTGCTCATTGAGTGCTATTGCCAACTATGCCAAACGGGCGTGCAGCTCACGGGTAACGCAGGCAGCTTACCCAACTCGGCCCAGGGTTGCCCCGGTTGGTGAAAATCACTGCCGGTAGAGGCTAGAAATGCAAAATCCTTTGCCAGCGCTGCAAGGGTATCCGTTTTCACCGAATCTTGAGCGCCGGAGATCACCTCTAAACCTTGCCCGCCGACCGCTTTAAATTCATCGCACAGTTTTCGAAGTTTAGTCAGCGTAAGGCCATATTTCATAGGGTGAGCCAGCAGGGGCACGCCACCTGCCCTTCGAATCCACTGACATGCGAGCGCTAAACCTGGCCAGTTCGCCTTGACGTCCCCGGGCTTGCCGGCACCCAGATACTGCTTAAAGGCCTGCTTCATGTTTTTGACGTAACCCGCATCGATCAAATACTTAGCAAAATGCGGCCTACCAATAGTGCCGCCAGCCGCATTGGCCTGAGCACCCTCAAGAGTGTTTTTAAAGCCATTACGAGATAAAATATCCGCAATGGTCTGCGCTCGTTCAGTTCGAGCTTTGGCTTGAATTGCCATTGCATCAGACAACCCGGGATTTTGTAGGTCTAAATTGAGCCCAACCACATGAATATTCCTGCCCGACCAAAGACAAGAAAATTCACAGCCAGTAATCAGCTGCACCGATGTATTGGCCATTTCAGGGCATTTTGCTACCTCTGCATAAGCAGAAACAGTGTCGTGGTCTGTGATGGCCATCTGAGTAACGTCGCGCTCGCAAGCAAGATCAATCAACGCTAGAGGGCTGAGACTGCCGTCGGAGTGCAGGCTGTGCATGTGAAAATCGGCTTTGACGAATGCTTTTGACTCGCTCATTTGCGCAAGCCGCAAGCGGCACGAAGGACCGCCGCAGAAACTCCAAAAAAATTACTGATAAATACCTCATAAAAGTTAAAACAAACAATAAAAAAACTAGGCAAACCCGCTACAGGCTTAAATATATAAGTTACTAACGCAATCAAGCAGCGCCAGTCGCCTCAACTTTATCAGCCAATACTCAATTTCCTATGACGTCACGCCTATCAAGTCTGCGCCCTACTTCCGGAAACCAATTCTACCTATCTAATCGACCAAAAAATGAGTATTTCGATGACATACGTAAAAATTCCTTTCGGCAATCTATTCTTTGTCCATTCTTTGCTCCCGCTTTGCCTTCTTTATCCAAATGGAAAGAGAAACCCTAGGCTTCACGAGTGACTTGCGGCAAACTTCGCGTTCTAATTTTTAGTAACTCTGGAGAGGCTCCATATGAAAGGTACCGTGCATTACGAACTCAGAGGCGATATTGCCCTCATGACCATCGACAACCCACCCGTTAATCCGCTTTCCTCGGGAGTGCGTCAAGGTCTTTCAGATGGCGTAAACACAGCACTTGCTGACGCAAACGTAAAAGCGATTGTATTGACCGGTGCTGGCCGTGCATTTATCGCAGGCGCGGACATTTCAGAGTTTGGCGGCAAAGCCGAAGGCCCTAGCCTGCACGATTGCCTAACCACAATGGAAAACAGCCCTAAGCCGATTATTGCTGCCATTAACGGCACTGCATTTGGCGGAGGTTTAGAAGTAGCCCTGTGCTGTCACTACCGTGTTATTGCCGCCAGTGCACCAGTTGGACTACCTGAAGTTAAGTTGGGCCTACTGCCCGGCGCAGGCGGCACACAAAGATTACCTAGACTGATTGGGGCTCAGAAAGCCCTAGATTTCATTCTTTCTGGCGATCCTATTCCTGGCCCACAGGCCACCGAAATGGGTATTGCTGATGCACTAGCTGACGGCGACGTGATTGAAAGCGCGATGGCATTCGCCGCGGACATCATCGCCAAAGGCAGCCCAGTTCGCCGCATCCGCGACGAAGAAGACATTGTTGCTAAAGATCGTGGTAACGCTGAAATGTTCGACGCCGCGCGCAAAAATGCAGCGCGTAAAATGCGTAAGCGCTTTGCACCAGAGATGATAGTGCAGTGTATTGAAGCTGCGGTAAATCTTGGCGACTTCGACGCCGGCATGGCCGTTGAGCAAGAATGTTTTGGTAAGTGTCTAAAGCACCCACAGCGTGAGTCGCTTATTCACATGTTCTTCTCCGAGCGCGAAGTATCAAAGATTCCAGATGTGCCTAAAGATACAGCGACGCAGAAAATTGATACTGCGGCTGTCATAGGCTGCGGCACTATGGGCGGCGGCATCACCATGTCATTTTTGAACGTGGGTATTCCTGTCACCACACTTGAGATGAATCAAGAAGCTTTAGATCGTGGCATTGGCGTAATTAAGCGCAACTATGACATTCAGGTACAACGCGGACGCATGACTGCGGAGGATGTGGACAAGCGCATGGGGCTGTTAACCGGCACTACAAACTTTGAAGATCTTGGTTCTGCAGACCTCATTCTTGAGGCCATCTACGAAAACATCGATGTTAAAGTAGATACGTTTAAGAAGATGGACGCGGTTGCTAAGCCAGGCGCAATACTTGCCAGTAATACCTCAGCCCTAGACATCGACAAAATGGCTGAAGCAACTTCACGTCCCGAGTCTGTTATTGGCCTGCACTTCTTCAGCCCAGCAAACATCATGAAGCTGTTAGAAATTGTACGCGGCGGCAAGACCAGCAAAGAGGTTATTGCCAGCTCAATGAAGCTTGGTCGTCAGCTGAACAAAATCGCCGTTCTGTCTGGAAATGCGCCAGGTTTTATCGGTAACAGAATGCTTGCAGGTTACACTCGCCAAGCTGGCGAGATCATTTTGCAAGGTGCTACACCCTATCAAGTGGACAATGCCCTTTTACAATTTGGCATGCCAATGGGACCATTCCAAATGAACGATCTTGTTGGACTAGATCTGGGTTGGCGTGCTCGCAAGCTCAGCGGCATGAAACCAGAGGATGTGCCAATTACTGCTCGTATTGCTGACAAGCTTTGCGAAATGGATCGTTATGGCCAGAAGAACAATCGCGGCTATTACATCTACCCAGAAGGCAGCAGAGCTGGCCAAGCTGATCCCGAAGTTGTAGCACTGGTTGAAGAAACCTCTGCCGAACTTGGCATAGAACGTCGCAGCATTGAGGACGAAGAAGTACTTAAACGTTGCTTGTACCCGCTCATCAACGAGGGTGCGCGCATCCTCGAAGATGGCATTGCTATTCGCCCATGTGACATAGACATTGTTTACATTAATGGTTATGGCTTCCCTGAAGTAACAGGCGGGCCAATGTTTTGGGCCGACCAAATTGGCCTAGATAAAATTCTTGCTGATATTAAAGGCTTTCAAGAGGAATATGGCGGCGCAATCTGGGAGCCAGCACCGTTGTTAGAGCGACTGGTTGCCGAAGGCAAAACCTTTGCAAGTTTGCAAGGCTAGCTGGCAAAACTAACCTAGCCGAGATAGCTTGGTTATTGTGGTCGATTCGTTCTCGCCAACCATGGCGAGAACAGGTTTTGTAAAACGTTTTTAGAATCATCCACTTTGGGGAGCAAATGATGATTACCCAAGGCATACATCACGTTTCAATCAACGTCACAGATTTAGATATTGCAAAGCAATTCTATGTAGGAGTGCTAGAGCTTGAAGATTTGCCAAGACCTGAACTAGGTTTTCCAGGCGCATGGCTGAAAGCTGGCAATCAAGAAATTCACCTACTGCGCATAGACAGCGGCCAGCCCCTCAAAGAACAGCACTTTGCTTTTTTGGTTGAGAATATGGATCAAGTAACGGCTCAATTAGAAAAACACAGCGTTAAGTTCAGTAATGAGAAAAACATTCCTTTTGTTTGCCGACAGATTTTTGCTCATGACCCCAGCGGCAATATGATCGAATTCAATCAACGTTTAAACGGCGAGTAGCGTAATTTTAAATTTGCGCCTACACAGTAGACAGCCTCGCTGTATCGCAGCAAGCCTAGCGCTCATTGCCGTTATTTTCGCTCACACGGCACTTGCTCACGGTGTTGCAGAGGGCGACGCTACCTTTTTGCAAGACAAAGAAGGTTTCCACTTTTGGCCCTACTTCTATCTGGGGGCTAAACACATGGTAACCGGTTACGACCACTTACTCTTTCTAGCCGGCGTAATCTTTTTTTTATACCGACTGAGAGACATCGGCATTTACGTCACTCTCTTTGCTATGGGCCACAGTCTGACACTTATTGTCGGCGTTTGGTTCGACATTCCAGCCAACGCCTATATCATTGATGCAATCATTGGCTTTTCTGTCGTTTATAAAGCCTTCGAGAATCTCGGCGGTTTCCAACGCCTAGGCGTAAATCCAAACACTCGGTTGGCAGTACTTATATTCGGCTTATTTCATGGCTTCGGTTTAGCCACAAAGCTACAAGAAATCAGCCTTTCTCAAGAAGGCCTTTTGGCCAATTTGATAGCTTTTAACGTGGGTGTAGAAGTTGGTCAACTAATGGCACTAATGGCTATCATTGTGCTTATGTCAGCCTGGCGACTACAAAATTCATTTGCTCGCCAAGCAATAGTTGCAAATACTGCCCTTATGTTCGCAGGCTATCTATTGGTGGGCTATCAATTGTCTGGGTTTTTCTTGACCCGCTAATTAGGCGATACTTAACGGCAAGAGAAAGGAGAGCCTAAATGGAAACGCAAAACTTATTCAATGCTGCAGAGCAATTAGGCAACAAATTCTCTGCGCGTAGCGCAGAATTCGAAAAAGCCAGACGCTTGCCCGAAGACGTTTCTAACGCAATGGCGGCTGCCGGGTTTTACCGCATGTACGTACCAATCGAAATTGGCGGTAGTGAGACCTCCCCAGCGGACAGCGCCAGAGTGTTTGAGCGCTTGGCGCAAGGCGATGCCGCCTGCGGTTGGGTGGCGTTCATCGCAGCCACCAGCGCATCTACCTTAGCGCGCATCCCCATCGATACTGCCAAAGCCATATTCACAACCCCTGAAACTATGATTGCCGGCGTATTTGCACCCACGGGTAAAGCCACGCAAAACAGCGATGGGTTTAAAGTCTCCGGTAAATGGCAATGGGGCTCTGGCACACAAAACGCAGATTGGGTTTTAGGTGGATGCAGTATCTTAGATGCGTCCGGTGGAATACTTAACGAAAAAGCGTCCACCAGCATGTGCTTAATGCCCAGTAAAACCATTGAATTTGATGACACTTGGCATGTCAGCGGCCTGCAGGGTACCGGGAGCACCGACTACAGTGTTAACAATCTTCAGATAGGTGCAGAGCACGTGGTGGGCCTTGCAAATCACACGCCCCCCGCTGGCCCGCTATTTCAATTCCCACACTTCACCCTGTTAGCATTAGGCATTGCCGCTGTAGCCATGGGTATTGCCAGAGCTGCAATTGATCAACTAATTATCTTAGCCGAGAGCAAAAAGCGTGCGGGTACCAATAGCACGCTGGCCTCTCGTCCACACACGCACATCGAAGTAGCCAGAGCAGAAGCAACTCTGCGCAGCGCCCGAGCTTTTTTCTATGATGCAGTAGATACCGCTTGGTCGGCAGCCGTTCAAGGTAAGAAGGTTACTTTAGACATGCGTCGAGACATTCGCTTAGCAACAACCCACTCGGTCGAATCAAGCGTTAAGGTGGTAGACGCCATGTACACCTTGGGCGCAGGCAGTGCGGTTTATCACACTTCAAAATTGCAGCAGCACTTCCGTGACGTACATATGACCACTCAACACATCATGGTAGCGCCAAGCACACTTGAGCTGACCGGGCGTTTGTATTTAGGAGTGGAAAGCAATACGGCGATGCTGTGAGGCTTTAGCGCAATCCTCAATACTGATTAAGGGCTGCGCTTCTTTGTAAAGATTTTGAGTAAAAGAAGTCCCAAGAGCACACGGCCTCTTGAGACAAGTACTCAACTGTTTAGCTTAATATCCAACCACCATCAACTTCAATCGTGGTACCGGTAACAAAGTCGTTTTCAACCGCAAAGACAATGGCTTTGGCAACCTCATCTGGCGTACCGGCTCGGGGGATCAAGTTTTTACCAGTTGCCCCGACCAACATTTTTCCTCGTGCTTCAGCATCGTCACCAAACATCGGCGTATCAATTACGCCTGGGCTGACCACGTTTATACGCCTAGGCGCTAACTCTGCAGCTATCGCACGGGAGAACTGCTCAACCGCACCGCCAACAGCGGCGATAGCTGACTGGCCTGGCTTAGCGCGACGCGCTGGCGCGCCACTGACCAATACGATACTGCCATACTCTGAAAGGTGCTCTGCACCAAACCGCACAACATTAGTGTAGCCCCAGAGTTTGTCAAAAGACCCTTGAAATCCTGCCATGTCCATTTTCAAGAAGGGTCCTGCCGCCCTGCTACCACCTGTGGCAGCAGAAATGAGAATGTCGAAAGGCCCTTCCTCTTGAAACAATGCGGTTAGCGCGTCGGCGTCTCGCACATCACATCCGCGCAAAGTAACGCCCGGAATATCGCCGGCTTTGCTTGGGTCTCGACTGATAGCCACAACATTTGCGCCAGCGGCCTGAAGCTGCATAACCGTCGCAAGACCGATTCCTGAGGTACCACCAAATACCAGTGCTTTTTTACCTTTGACGTCCATTGTGCTCTCCCAATAATTGAGGAGCTATTTCATCAGACCATCATTCAGAAGTCATCTATTGCACACCAGTATTTAATATATTCTGCTTGGATTAATCCTCAACGTCGCCCAACTTCGCTACAATTAGAGATTGTTTTATCAGGCGACAGATGTGTATCCAGAAAATTCCATAGAAGAGGCGGTACAGCGCTTAATTGAGCGGCGAACTGTGAAGGTCATACACATGCTCGAGCCAGGACCGAGCGACGAGCAGATGCATAAGATACTCAGCGCGGCTATACGGGTGCCCGACCACGGCAAACTTGCGCCATGGCGGTTTATTGAATTTAGCGGTGATGCGAGAGTCACGTTTGGTGAAGTCTTGGCCCAGTGCTACCAAGCGCAAAAACCGGATGCTAACGAAACACAAGTTGCCCATGAAGCAGCCAGGTTTTTACGTGCGCCCAGAGTAGTCGCGGTTATCAGTCGGGTACAACACGAGCACAAAATCCCAGTATGGGAGCAGACTCTGTCAGCTGGCGCGGCCTGTCAAAACCTTTTAGTGGCAGCAAACTTAGTGGGCTTTGTAGCCCAGTGGCTCACAGAGTGGTACGCCTATGATAACGGTGTAGATCGGGCCTTAGGTCTTCAACAGAACGAGCGAGTAGCAGGGTATATCTACATAGGGTCCGCCGCTGAAAAACCACCCGAACGACCAAGAGTCATTTTGAATGAAGTGCACAGCCGTTGGGTTGCCTCAGACACGTAATCAGCCAAACACCCGCGTAAAAAGGCTAGTCACATCTCACGGCGATTCCTTTCAGCCGGGACGAGGTTTCGAGAAACACTAAACGCACCTGCCCACTTATATTGCTAACAGTTTCTACGCGCGGACCGCTTTGATAACAGAAGCCGCAACTCTCTAGTTAATGCTCAGCGTTCTCAGGAAAACTTTTACTAAACGTTCCATTAGGTCCATAAGTGGTAGCTTTGCTATAGAAACCAGTGGAAACAAGTTTCACAACGATCTCTTCACCAGTTCTATTTTCCCAATACCAACCATGGATGCCGTCAAAGGGCGCGACGAAAGAGCCATGGGCATTGCCTGCTCGACCAATATCAAAGGTCACTGAATCTTCTGGATCTGTGCCCGTTTCTTCACTGTGCATATCAAATATTAGCTCTACCAGAGGGTCATTTGAAGCGCTGACTGCTTGCCAAGTAAAAACCAAACTCTGTCCCTGGCCTAGGGCATATTTGTATTCCACAGATTCAAATGGTGCCAGCGGAAAAGTCACGCTGTCTTTATTATAGATAGCTGACTGTTTTGACAGCGCGGCAACACTGTATCCAGCCATGCCCTTGATGCCCATTAATTCGCCCGCACCAGTCGGATCAATATCGTATTCAGCCGGCAGCACAAAAAACACCAAAGCCAAAGCTGCAGCCACTAACGCGCCTAGCGAGATCAAACCTAATCGACCTGGTGTAGCCTCACTCATGCTAAATCTCTCCAGCTTCAACAATATATTTGTTATGGCATGCCCGACATACATTATAAATTTCGCCGCCAGCATTAAAGAGCGCTTCATCATCCTGATCTAATGCGGCTTGTCGCGCCTTAAGAGCGGCACGAGTCAGACCCTGAGCGTATTCTAGCCAATCAGCTTGATCCGCGGCGTAGCCTTTTAGCATTAACAAATTGCCACCCTCTGCTACTACCGAGGCGCTATGCACTACCGCCGCCCAGCCTTCGTCTGTGGTGGGTTGCAAATCTTGCTCACCTTCGATTGTGATGATTGCGCCGGCTGAATCCCAAATCTTATCCGCAGCAGGTTCCAGATATTCGGTCATCATTTGATAAGTACTACCAGTCGCTGCAGGCTCAATAGTCGATTGCTCAGATTGAGTGCCGCAGGCTACCAATAACAGACAAGCTAATATTTCGATTTTTGCTTTAAGCCACTTCATGCTTGATTCCTAATCCTTGATTCTAGAGTTGCCGAATACTGCGCAAATTTTGTTAAAGCGTACGCTGCAACCACCAGCCAAAAATGCTAGCAATCGTTGGCGTCATCCTACTCTTGTTATAGGCATCGCCCAAACGCTTCAAAAACTCACTTCGCGTGGGATAACTAAATATTGTCTTCTGCGCAGCCGACAGGCCCAAGTTATTAGACATCATCAAACATATAGGTGCCAATAGCTCCCCTGCATCTGTACCAATAATCGTTGCCGCCAAAATTCGATCAGTGCCCTTAGCGGTAACAACTAATACATAACCTCCATGAGCCTTAGCTTTTGCAGCGCTTGTAAATGGCTTAGCCTTCACCCGGTCTAACTCCGTTAAATCAAATTCATAGCGATCATAAGCGACACCCGTACTATCTAGTGTATCTAACGACGGGCCTATTGAAGCAACCTCTGGAGACGTATAAGTACAATGAGGTACAGCAAGCCCTGACACTTTCGCTGTGGGCAAGAACAGTGTGTTTTGTATCAATACGCGAGCTTGTGCGTCTGCATGATGAGTAAATTGCAGGGGTGTTGCGCAATCGCCAGCAGCATAAATATATTTTTTGCTGGTACGCAGCTTCTCATCAACCGCAATAAAGCCTCGGCTATCTAAATCAACTCCCGCAGCACTGAGATTCAAATTTTCTATGTTGGGTTTACGACCCGCCGCCACCATAATTTTTTCGCAGGCTACGGTAACGTTTGGAGTGTGAATACTACCTGCTCCTTCGATTGCGGTAACCGCCGCACCTAAATGCAGCTGAACACCAATATCCCTTAGACTTTGCGCCAACGTTTCTCCCGCCAAAGGAATTTCTAATGGTAGTAGTCGGGGTGCTTGTTCAAACAACTCAACTCGCACACCCAACCGTGAAAACACTTGGGCTAACTCGCAGCCAATTGCCCCGCCGCCCAAAATTGCGATGGATTCTGGCTGAGTGGTTAAATCAAAAACGTTCTCATTAGTTAAAATAAGAGATGGATCAAGACCCGGTATTGGTGGCAATCCAGCCCGAGCACCCGTGCACAGAGCAATGCGCCGAGTATTGAAAACGGTATCGTCAAGCTGAAGCTGGCCACCAGCATTAAAACAGGCTTCACCTTGAAAGACATCAACGCCCATTTCGCTGTAACGCTCCACAGAGTCGTGCGGCGCAATGCCCGCACGCACTTCCCTAAGCCAAGAGAAGGCCTCATCAAAGTCCGGGTTGACATTTTCTTGAGTATAAGAAAGCAAAGCTTTGGATGGCATGCAGCCAACATTCAGGCAGTCCCCACCCATCCGATGGCGCTCAATAAGCGCGACATTTGCGCCCAATCCAGCTGCGCCAATGGCGCTGATTAATCCTGCAGGCCCTGCGCCAACCACAACCAAATGATATTTCTTCTTTGGTGTCGGGTTAACGTAATCTTTCGGGCACAGCAACTGCCAACTCTTGGTGTCAAAATGTTCGCCTGGATAACTCATAAATTGTTCTTTTCCTTAGCCTGAACTTGATCGCTCTGATCTTTATTAGGCTGAACTGGGTTCGTCTGTGCCTGCTCTAAATGCTCGTTCAAGGTTTTTGTAGATATACGAGTAATGACAATAGTTAGCATCAGCGTAGCAAACAGGCCGCCATAAAAAAGCCAATTACTGGCCGGCAGCGCCTCAATATGACCCGACAAGATGCCAGTAATATTTTCAGCGATTGAGCCGATGTAAACAAACAACAAAGTACCCGGCATCATGCCAACCCATGAAACAAAAAAATAAGTTCTAAACTTAACCCCTGTTAAACCCATAGCGTAGTTGAGTAAATTAAAAGGGAACACTGGCGACAACCGACACAAAAACACAACTAGAGCACCCCGCCCTTCAATGGCTTTATCTAGTGCTGCAAAACGCGGCATCATTGATAATTTGTCTGCAACCCAATCTCGAGCAAAAAAGCGTCCTACCAAGAACGCACAGGCGGCGCCAACGGTGCTAGAAAACGAAACGATGGCAAACCCGTAACCTAAACCGAATAAAAAACCTGCACCCATCGTCAATATACTGCCAGGCAAAAGCAAAACCACCGCTGCGATATAAAACACGCTAAAGACCAACCACGAAATTTGTCTATTATTTTCAATCCAATTAAAAAACTCGGTTAACCATTCAACGACGGGCAAGGTTGCTGCGGCCAAAGCCAATACAACTAAGGCGACTATAAATATGAGTACTTTTTTCACTAGAGTTCCTCAGCCAATTCTCTCAGTGCAAATTTTTGTACTTTACCTGTGGAAGTTTTCGGCAAATCAGTAAAGATAACATTCTTCGGCACTTTAAAACGCGCCAAATTATCGCGGCAATATTCGATCAACTGATCTTGGCTCAACGGCTTTTCAGAGTCGCGCAGAGTGACGAAGGCACAAGGCGTCTCGCCCCATTTCTCGTCGCTTTTAGCCACAACAGCAGCCTCCAAAATATCCGGATGCTTAAACAACAAATCCTCAATTTCGACACTAGATATGTTTTCGCCACCAGAAATAATAATGTCTTTGGAGCGATCCTTAATTTGTATGTAGCCATCTTTCGCCCAGACCGCTAAATCTCCCGAATGAAACCAGCCGCCAGCAAAAGCTTCTTTAGTAGCGCCAGGATTTTTCAAATAACCCTTCATTACGTTGTTACCACGCATCATAATCTCACCAATGGTTTGGCCATCTTTAGGCACCGGTTCCATAGTCGCAGGATCAGCAACCATCAAACCTTCAAGCATCTGCCCGCCTACCCCTTGGCGAGACTTCAATACTGCTTTTTCCTCGTCCCCAAGGCCACCCCAAAGATCTTCGCGCCACGCACAAAGCGTCACGGGACCATAAGTTTCTGTTAAGCCATATACATGTGTCACATCAATGCCTTGTGCTTGCATACCTTGAATGATAACCGCTGGCGGTGGCGCGCCAGCAGTCATTACTTTGACTTTATGTTGTACAAGATTTTTCAGATCATCGCTGGCGGACAACAAAGTATTTAGTACTACAGGAGCTCCGCAAAAGTGCGTCACGCCGTAATCAGCCATGGCGTGATAAACAGCGTCGGCGCGCACTTGGCGAAGACATACCGAGGTGCCGGCATTAGCGGCCAAAGTCCAAGGAAAACACCAACCGTTGCAGTGAAACATTGGCAGGGTCCACAAGTAGACTGGGTGATCGCCCATATTCCAAGTTAAAGCGTTAGACACCGCGTTGAGATAAGCGCCTCGATGATGAGTTACCACTCCTTTAGGATTACCTGTAGTACCCGAAGTGTAATTCAGCGCAATGGCATCCCACTCATCATTAGGTAAGAAGTCGCTGGCATCGGCAGAAATATTTGTCCAAGGCGAATCTGCGCCTTGGCGAACAAGATCCTCATAGCCTTCATCGCCGATCAATTTGCCTTCAGTGCAAGTTGTATCATCTATATATATTACTGGAGTTGGCGCAGACATAAGCGACAAAGCCTCTTCAGCAAGAGGGCCAAACTCTTTGTCTACCATCAGCAATTTGGCCTCCCCATGTTCCAAAATAAAGGCAACGGTAGCTGCATCTAAGCGCATATTAATGGCATTGAGCACAGCGCCACACATCGGCACCGCGAAGTGCGCCTCAAACATTTCTGGTAGATTTGCGCTGAGTATTGCCACAGTATCGCTACGGCCCAATCCACGTTGGGTTAATGCTGCAGCAACGCTGGCACATCGCACATAAATTTCGCCCCAAGCAACGCTGCGCTGCCCATAAACAACGGCCGCTTTATCTGGGTAAATGCTTGCCGCTCTGCGCATCATTGAAATAGGTGATAGCGCCGTAAAATTGGCAGAGTTAGTGTCTAGGTCTTGGTCGTATATGTTCATAGTTACCAGATTTCTGTATTCAGATTATATTGTCAGTTGGAGGAGTAGAGAGCTGCTGCCACGAAAGGCATTAAAAGCTGATTATCTCAGACAAGCACGCTGACGCTCCCCAATTATATGAGACAGGCCAGAGCATTTAAAAACTTTAAAGGAGTTAAAGACTTTCAATGCACAGCGCTTTTAGCCGGCTCTGATCTTCTAAGCTCAGAGATTTCGCTTTTCTTGCCAACAGATCCATGCGTACTGCCACTGCATGAGCGGAAAGGCAGCATTGCTCTGTTGCCACATTGAACATTAGGTGGCCAAATTTCTGGACCTTAGGCGCAACGTCGATCATGCCAGAAATCACCACATAGCGGTCCGACACCGTCAGCGGATTGTAAAAACGTTTGCGAAACTCTAAGACCGCACCGCCTTCATTGGGGTCTGGCTCTGCCTTATCTTCAAAGCCGCTCCACAAATGCGGCATGGAGTCCGATATGCGTCCCATATAATTATGCAGCATTAACTGCCCTGAACCGGAGCATTCATCCGCTTGAATAATACCCTGGCCTATTGGCCTAAATCCTCTAGCAAGTGCTTGAGACATGGGTAGTTGAGCAAAGGAGAGATCTTCAACAATACCACGCGGAAGCACGTGGCTTAAAGAGTGTGCAGGGTCTAGCGCTATGCTGCCGTCTAAGAAAAAATCTGCTATCTGATACAAGGCAGAACAAGCCACCTCCCCTGTTGCGTCGTTACGTAATTCCGCAACCACATTAAATTCGTCGTGCTGCAAAAAACCCCAATAGCCGCTTAACGGCGCAGCCAACCGTGATTCATTTTGAAAACGCGAATGCTGACGTATTGTCCGGGAGACCAGCGAGTCAACCTCATCCGCTCGCAATAGGCCACTACCCACCAGTCCGGCGGAAAGCGTTTGCCATAGTTTTTGCTCACAAAAACGAACATTGAGGTGATTATTTTCATCACACTCCCAGCTATTCACACTGCCTCGATAACTCAACTCCATTGCTCAATCCTTAAATCTATGATTAAAATCCGCAATAAAGCGCATGAGGCTAAAACTGCTGCCACTTCTTACCAAAATGGCCAATAGGTCAAATGGTGGTCACCAAAATTACAAATATTGCGGGCACCACAACAAAGCGCATTAACTGGTACCAAATATTAAAATAGCGCGGATTTTCAATAGCCAGCTCGTCTGCCGACACATTTTTTGGCAAAAACCAAGCGACGAGCAGCGCAATGAGCAAACCACCTAAAGGCAAGAAAACTTGATTGGGAATATAGTCAACGAGCGCACCTATCGAGTTACCAAAAACCGCAACCTCGGCCCAGTGATTGTAAGTGAGCACACTCATAATGCTAAATGGTAATAACGCCCCGGTTGCCAACAAGGTAGCTTTGACGCGAGAAATTTTTAGCCACTGCATCACTGTACCCGTTATGGGTTCCGCAAGACCGACCATAGAGGTCACCGCAGCCACAGACAGCAGCAAGAAAAAAAGTACTGCAACCACATCACCGCCCCACATTTGGTGGAATGCCAAAGGCAGCGTAAGAAAGATCAGTCCAGTGCCCGCATCCGGGGCCATGCCGTTATTGAACACCATCGGAAAAATAACCAACCCTGCCAGCAATGCCACGCCTGTATCTGCAGCGACAATGATCAAGGCACATTTCGCAACGGAAATAGACTTTGGCAAATAGGCGCCAAACATCATCATGCCGCCCATAGCGACGCCAATGGAGAAAAATGCTTGGCTTAAGGCAGCAAGGAAAGTGTCTGCGCTGATCTTAGAAAAATCTGGCAAAAATAAATAGGCCAGAGTTTCAGGCACACCGCCGGCGAAGAGGTTAAAAACAAATAAAACCAACAGTAGCGCGAATAACGTAGGCATGAGTATTTTTACAGCGCGTTCAATACCTTGCTGCACGCCGGCGCAAATAATAGTGCCCGCCGTAACCAGTGCCAGAACGGTCCAAAAAATAGAAGTAGGTACATCCAGTAATAAATTATCAAACGTCGTTTTTGCGCTATGGCTATCTGCGCCGGGCATCTGACCCGTTAGAGCCAGAAAGAAATAGTAAAGTACCCAACCGGCAACCACTGCGTAAGCCATTTGAATAAGGAACGCCGTTGTGACGTTAAGGCTGCCTACCCATGACCAGTGACTACTTAGACCTGCATCGCCCGCTATCTTATTTATAGACGCTGGTGGACTAAAGCCGCCCCTGCGACCGAGCATGATCTCAGCCATCAAAATGGGCACACCGATTAAGAAGGCGCACCCCAAGTAAACGACGACAAATGCCGAACCGCCGTTTTCGCCGGTAACGTAGGGAAACCGCCAGATATTACCTAGCCCTACGGCAAAGCCAATAGAGGCCATCAAAAATCCACCTGTTGACCCCCAAGCCCTTGATCCGGCGCTATTGCTCATGGCTATCGCCCCTTAAATTCTGGCGCGCGTTTTTCTACAAACGCCTGAGCCGCCCCTTTGTGGTCCTCAGTAGTGAAACACCGAGCCATGGACATGGCTTCACTGTCCAAAATCTGACTCAAAGATTGCGTGTTGCTCGCGTTCAAATTCTTCTTCATATAACCCAGCGCGACGGTAGGTAGAGCAGCCAACTGGGCCGCCATGGTATTCACTACGTTAGGGAACTCTTCAACAGTGACCGACTTGTTAATCAAGCCAAGAGCCAGAGCTTGTTCACCCGTAATGACCTGCGCGGTGAACATCAGTTCACGAGCCTTTGTATGCCCTACCAGCAACGGCAAGAAGTAGGACATGCCGTAGTCACCAGACAAACCCACTTTAGAGAACGCAGTAGTGATTTTTGCGCTGTCCACTGCAATGCGAAGGTCACAGGCCAAGGCTAATGAGCAGCCCGCTCCTGCTGCAGCGCCGGGAATGGCGGCTAAAGTAGGCTTAGGCATTTCATGCAACATGCGAGACACTTCAAAGCCAGGACGCAGAGCTTGAGCACGTTGCTCTACCGTGGTGGGAGCCGAAGAACCTGACCCATCGCCGGCTGCAGCAAAACCTTTCACATCGCCGCCAGCACAAAAAGCACTGCCCGCGCCGGTCAGCACTACACAACGCACATTAGCGTCCATAGCCAGCCGAGGTAGCGCTTCCATTAATCCCTGAATCATTTCGCCGCTCATGGCGTTACGTGCTTCAGGTCGGTTCATGGTTAATGTTGCTACGCCGTCTACGATAGATTCGGCCAGATGGGGTGTATTGCTCATTACTTTTCCTCGTTCGCTAAAAAAATCGTCAGAACTGCGATTAAAATCAATGCGAAACCTTAGCTGAAAAGCAGCAAAGTTTCGTCAAATTAGGCAAATAAAACGGCACCAAAATAGCCCTCCAATCCATTCTAAAATAAAACTGAAGACAAACTCACTACTTAGACGGCTCTAGTTTGGTTGAGACAAAATAGGTCAGCAGACCCAGCAAAATGATACCTACCGCCCAAAGCACCTCTATGGGTCGCTCAATAACCAGATAAACCAGCGTCCAACTAACTATCACCGAATAAACCACCAAAGGCAGCGGGTACCATGGCAAACGAAAAGGCCGGGGTAATTGCGGCTCGCGCAGCCGCAGCACTAACAAGCCAAGTACCGTTAACAGCGAATTCAGAGCCAAAACAGTGCCCGAAAAAATAATAATGCTTTCAAAACTGGAGGTCATAATGAGTAGCAAGGTTATCGCCACCTGCAGCCCTACCGCGTTAGCAGGCACGCCACTTTTAGTCTCTTTGGCCAACCACGAAAAAAGACGGAAATCCTGCCCCATAACCTGCAACGCCCGAGGGCCTGCTAACAGCATGGCACTTACTGTTGAGATCAACAAAATGCTGAGCATCACCCCAACCACTTTGGCACCGGTTTCACCAAAAGCAAAACCTGCCACCACGAAACCGATATCGGCCTTACCTGCCATTGCAGACATTGGTGCAACGGATAAAAACATGGCGTGGAGCAGAAGATAAAGCACTGTCACCAGCGCAGTGCCTATGATCAAAATGCGCGGCAGCGCCTGAGCTGGATTCTCCACCTCGCCGCTCAAGTACGTAGCTGCATTCCAACCGGTATAAGCATAGTTCACATAAATTAGTGCGACAGCGAAGCCCCCTGTCCCCACCAAAGAAAAATCTTGCACCACCGGCACCCATAGCACTGCCTGCAGCTGATCCACCTGCCACCAAGCAGCACCAATAAACACAAGAATGAGTAAAATCTTAACTGAAGTGAAAAGTTGCTGAAAGTTAGCGCTGCCACGGCGACTACCAAAATGTAGAAAGCCGATAATGGCAACCAAGCACAAGCCAATGGGCATAACCGGCGCACTGGGAAAGACAGATTTAAAGTAGGTAGCGGCCGTAATTGCAGCTGCCGCAGTGGGCGCAGAAAAACCCACTGTTACCGAAACCCAACCTGAAACAAAGCCAGCGCTGGGGTGATAAATACGACCGAGAAAATTGTATTCTCCCCCGGACCTTGGAAGTGCTGCACCCAACTCGGCGTAACACAACGCTCCGCATAGCGCGACAATTCCGCCAATAAACCACAACGCTAAAATAATCGGCGCCGAGCGGATGTCTAGCAACTGGAAGCCGAGGCTGGTGAAAACCCCTGTGCCAATCATATTGGCAACAACCAAGGTAATAGCGGTGCGTGAGGAGAAAAAATCCGAGGATTGAGCCATCTAAAAACCTTTATGACAGAACTGACAACAATGTTTCTGGCGCCTAGAATAGTCGCTTACTTGGCCTTCTTACACCATAACTTCGGATACACACATGAACGAGCCTAATATCCGCCCAGCAACCCCAGAGGATCAAGCCAGACTGCTTGAGTTATTGCCCCTACTCGCCGACTTTGACATTCCCCAAGCGCGCAAGCCGGAAGATCTTTGGTTGGGAGATGTGCCGCTACTAAAAGCAGTTTTAGCTGGCAATACCGATCAATCTTTTTTAGATGTTGCGGTAAATGAAGAGGGCTATGTTTTAGGGTTGGCGCTTATCACAATGCGCGAAGAGCTGCTTAGCCATATGCCAAGCGCGCACTTAGAAGCTATAGTCGTGTCACCTGAAGCTCGCGGTATCGGGTTGGGTCGAACACTGCTTCAACATACAGAAGCCGCCGTCAAGAAGCGCGGCGCCCACTCTCTTTCACTTCACGTGTTCAACAAGAATCAACGCGCCAAAAGCCTGTATACCAGCCATGGATTTGATAATGAGTTGATTCGCGCCATTAAATGGCTGGATTAGTAAAACGACCGCAAGGCTAAATACTCCAACGGTCGAATACGTGGGCTTAGCGATCTATTGCTCGCGGTAGTTGCCAGGGCGCTTTTCAAAGAAGGCATTAACGGCCTCCATATGATCAGGTTCCGCGTGGCAAACAGCTTGGAACGCTGCAGACTTGTCTAGAAGTTCATCCAATGTAGCATTTTGGCTGGCGCGCATTAACTGTTTGGTAAGGCGTACCGCGTGGGGCGGATTAGCAGCAATGCCGGCAGCAATACTTTGCGCCCGTGCCAGCAAATCTTCGGGTGCCACAACTTCAGAGACCAACCCCATGCGCAACGCCGCGTCTGCCTTCACTGGCTCTCCTGAAAAAGCCATCATGCACGCATTGGAATAACCCACTGCTCTTGGCAAAAACCAAGCGCCGCCATCACCAGGAATAATGCCCAGTTTAACGAAGCTTTCAGCAAACATTGCTTTTTCACTGGCAATGCGAATGTCGCACATAGTCGCCAAATCACAGCCCGCGCCTACCGCAGGACCGTTAACCGCAGCAATGATTGGCACATTCAACGCATAGATAGCGCGAGGAATACGCTGAATACCGCGCCTATAAGAGTCTGCTTGATCAAAGGGGTCGCCACTAAAAAGACCAGTGCGATCACGCATATCTTTAACATTACCGCCCGCGCAAAAAGCAGAACCCTCGCCAGTCAAGACAACCGCGCGAATTGCTTTATTGTCATTAATCTCCTCACAGGTGCGCTCAAAATCCTCAAACTGATCCGGTCCTGTCAGCGCGTTGCGCGTGTCTGGACTAGACATAGTAAGTGTCAATACGTGATTACTTAGATTTTTTGTCAAAAAAGTCATAATTACTCCATTAGTCTTAGCGGCCAGAAAATGCTGGCGGAAATTTGTCAGCGCGAAGTCTGCTTTTTTGCACCGTTGAAGGCAAGGCAGAAGACATCTCAGCTATAGCCAAATTTGGCTAAGCAAATGCACCACGCCGATAGCGCAGCATCTGTCCTGCGCCCACACCACTGTGCTGATCTCCTTTTAGCGCAACCTGACCGTTCACTACCACCATATCTATACCTGCCGGCGCTTCCATTGGCTCATCATAGGTGGCGCGATCAATGACAGTGTCAGGTTGAAATAAAACCAAATCTGCGTGATAACCAGATTTAATCTCACCTCTATCCAACATACCGAATGTACGTGCAGACAATGAGGTCATTCGTCTCACTGCTTCGGGCAAACTAAGCACGCCGCGTTCACGCACATAGTGGCCTAACACACGTGGAAACGTGCCAAATAACCTGGGATGAGGTTTACCACGGAGATCTGGAATGCCGTCACTACCCACCATCATGTCAGCATGGGCAAGATTGGTTTCCACATCGTTCTCGTCAATAATGAAATGAATACACAGAGTGCGATCGCCGTTAGGTGCGGTCAAAATCTTCTTCACCAACTCGGTTAAGCTGGTCTCTTCCTCTTTTGCTATGTCAATCAACATACGGCCCTCGTACTGTCGAAACGCTTTACAATTAGCGATGCGCACAACTTCAGCAAAATCTTCATTAACCCGCTGCAAATCAAAGTACTCAATCATTCGACCGCTGCCCGCGGTGTAGGGGTATACATCCAAGGTCACGCGCTGCCCTTGAGACAAAGCCTCATCTACACGAGCTAACGAGGCCTTAACCTTGCCCCAGTTCGCTTTGCCGGCAGATTTGTGATGGGAAATGTGCAAATGCACATTGCTGGCCTTAGCAATGGCTAAGCTTTCCTCTACGGCTTCTATCAACTTGTCGCCTTCATTGCGCATGTGGGTGGTATAAAGCGCATCGAAGGGGGCAGCCATTTTGGCGAGCTCAATAAGCTCTGCTGTTTCGCTATAACGACCTGGACGATAAATTAGGCCGCTGGAAAAACCACAAGCTCCCTGCTCTAAAGCATGACTTACATGTTCTTGCATCAAGGCGATTTCAGTATCTGTTGGCGGGCGTTTTTCTGCACCCATCGTCAGGGAACGCACCGTATTGTGACCCACTAACATCATGTTATTAATGGCTGGCTGGCGTTCTAAAGCCGCGGCAAAGTAGCCATCAAGATCGGTAAACTGCCCTTCAAGGCCAGCAAGAATGCCACCACTTGCAGCAACAGAATCTTGTGTCGGATCCGCAGGAATAGCGGAAAAGCCGCAATTACCACTAACTACTGTAGTCACACCTTGAGCGAGTTTAAACTCCATGCCTGGATAACGAAAAAAGGCACCATCATCATGAGCATGGGTGTCAATAAGCCCTGGGGCGAGCGTCGCACCAGCCGCATCTATCTCTCGACCACTAGGAGCTAATCCTTCCGAGACATTCCCCACTTCATTAATGCGCCCCGCGCTAACACTGACATCGCCCTCAAATGCGGGCGCGCCCGTTCCATCCAAAATATTTACATTGCGGAAAATTAGATCGTTCATTTTTTCTACCTATAACTTTTTCTATTCGTTCTTATGTACACTAGCCCAGCGCTGATCAAAGGCCATATTCACTTTTGTTAGTTCTGATTAACTCGCCTATTTTTTCACCAATCATGAAGCACGTGAGGTTGGTATTGGCCCTGGGTACGCTGGGCATAATTGAAGCATCCGCAACCACTAACTGGGCCACTTTGTGGCATCGACCTTTATGATCGACCACCGCCATAGTGTCTTCAACCGGGCCCATCTTTACGGTACCGCAGGGATGGTATCCAGACCCAGAAAACTTACGACACAAATTTTCCAAGTCTTCTTGAGCAACACCACGCTTCAGATCCGGAAAAGTGACAGATTTAATCATCTCTGCCAATGAGCCAGTTTGCGTAAATGCCAAAGTGTCGCGCGCACATTCTGCCAGTCGGCGGGCATCCCGCGGATCTTCACAAAAACGATTTTCAATACCGGGGCCTAGCCTCGAGTCTGCCGAAGTAAACGTCAGCCGCCCCCGCCCATATTGATATTCTAATACCGGCGCTAACATAAACATTGGCGCGCCGCCGGGGCGTCCAGCAAAACTGATTTGCTCAATCTGTAGATCGTTGCGCTTTTTTCCATCTTGAGCGGTATAACGTAAGATGGTTTGAATAATCGGTTGATCAAAATCAATTAGTAAAGCGTCGTTAACTTCACAAATAACACCCAGCGCTGGATGATCGGATAGATTCTCGCCAACGCCTGGCATATCCGCCACGGACTCTACGCCCAAACTTTCTACCAGTGTTTTAGCGCCGACACCTGAGCGCACAAGTATTGTTGGAGACATCAGCGCACCTGCACATAATACAACAAGGCTGGCTTTAATTACCCTTACATCGCCGGCTGAACTCTCAACTTCAACACCACAGCAGCGGCCATTCTCAATAATTAAGCGGCGCGTCAGGGTGTCTGCCAACACATCTAAATTGGGGCGAATCCTTGCGAAGGCTAAGTAGCCTACTGCTGCGGATATACGCAGCCTCCCCAGTTTATTCATTGGGTGTGGTCCAGCCCCGTAGCCATCAGGATCATTGGCGTCGGCGCAATAGGGGTAGCCTAAATCTTCAGCTGAATCTAAAAACGCTTGCTGTTGTTTAACCATTTCAGCAGGCGGATATCTGCGTATAGTTATTGGGCCACTGTCGCCATGGTAAGCCGCATCAGGAAAATCCAAATCACGTTCTAGGCGCTTAAACCCTGGCAGTACATCTTGCCAAGTCCAGCCGGGATTACCTTGGGCGGCCCACTCATCGTAATCTTCAGGCATACCTCTTAACGCAATGGTCGTGTTTACCGCGGATGAACCGCCTACTACCCGGCCGCGAGGGAAACGATCTTTACGGCCGATAGTAGGTTCATAAACAAGACCCCAATCATGATCTGAATAGGAATTGTTATGAGAATTTACCAAATCATCGGGCGTATCTTGCAGCCGCTCGTAGTCTGGACCGGCCTCAACTAATGCAACGTGTAAATTTGGGTCTTCTGAAACCCGTGCCGCAATGGCACAACCACTACTACCCGCACCGATAATCAGTACGTCGTAATTGCTGACTTTTTGACGATAACCCACTAAACAGCCTCCCCTAGACTAAACGTTATACAACCATGCAGATTTATTGCACCAACTGGATCCCTCTGATGCTAGGCTACTATCCAGTTCAGTACCAAGTGTAAAACTAGGCGGCTTATCGCTGGAGAATCTTAGTGTTAGCGGAAAAATATATTACTGCTCTAATTTTGTGCGGCGGTGCCGGCACACGCATGGGCGGCTTAGATAAGCCACTACAGATGACGCAAAAAGATGGTCTTAAGCTACCCATGCTAGACCACGTCCTAGCAACTCTCCCCGCTGACGTCACTTTCCTCATAAGTGCAAATCGTAACATCAATATGTACACCCAGCGTGGACCCGTGGTACTCGACGCGAAACAGATAGGTTCGGGGCCATTGGTGGGCATTTTAGCAGGTCTGCGTAACGCACAAACCGCTTGGCTTCTAGTTTGCCCGGGAGATATGCCCTACCTAGAGCAAGGCTGGCATGAAGCCATTCGCCAAGTTGCGGAAAAAGGTACAGGGTGCGCAACTGGCACCAGCGAAGAACAAACTGGGGCACTAGGTACAAAACTAGGTCCAAAAAAAGGGGCAGAGAAAGGTAAAGAACTTGATAGCGTTGTAATTCAAGGCGGAGTGAGACTGCAACCCCTGTTGTGTCTGATACGCACGTCATGCGCAGATAATTTGCAGGCCTATCTACAGTCTGGAGAATTCAGTGTGCATAAATGGCTTGAGTCACTTCAC
>MDSY01068134.1_pt1 | contig 30434 bp, 28 predicted proteins | sample 811131 | NCBI WGS metagenome assembly MDSY01 (sample SAMN05326643, study PRJNA326480) | marine metagenome | isolation source: seawater | place: Atlantic Ocean: South West | collected 2010 | reverse complement strand
TATTCCAGATTTTAGACCTAATAATAATATTAGATTTGGTTTTGCTCCTCTGTATACTAGTTTTTATGATTTATATGAAACAATTGAAACTATCGAAAATATCTTAAAAAATAAAGAATATTTAAAAATTGATAGTACTAAGACTATAGTTCCCTAAAAACGAACTTTAGTGTGAAAAGAGTAAAATTATTATAAAATTTAATCATAATGTTTTTGAAATGTATTTTGTGGTGTTTCTAAAACTAACTACTCAATTTTATTTGAGTTTTCAAATCTTTTATAAAACGGTGAAAATCTACTGTAATTCTATGTCGACTTGTTTCTATTTGTTTCATATGGGGATGTGTAATTTCTTTTTGACATAATTTATCAATATCTGGTGGTCTTTTCCAGTTTCCTTTAATTGCTTTGACAGCTAACTTACTTTGCTGTTCAGAAGCTGGCCAAATGCAACCTAGAGGTTGAAACATTCCAATAAAGTATAAGTTATCATATTTAGGGTGAAACATTTTTAGATAAAGAGGAACAGGACCTTTACTGTAATTCAGAAAATCTTTATCAAAAAAAGGATGAGACAAAACAAAACCTGTACAAGCTATTACTACATCGAACTCCTCTTCACTTTTATCTTTAAAATTAACTGCATTTCCATCAAAACTTTCTATTTCCCCCTTAGGATTTATTTTTCCATGTCTTATTTTATAAAGAAGCTCACTATTAACAGTTGGATGAGTAGCTCCAAAATTATGCTCAGGACTGGCTAAACCATAATTACTGTTAGGTCCATTAGTTATGTAAGCTAATATACTAGCTAAAAAATTTCTAATAAAAATTGGAAGAAAAACCATTTTTGAAGCAAAAACATCAGATGGTTGACCCATTAAAAATTTAGGAATTATTCGATATCCTCTTCTCCAACTAATTGAAGTCTGTTTACTTACTCTGCTTGTCTCTACAGCAACATCACAAGCAGAATTACCTCCCCCAATAACCAATACTTTTTTACCTTTAAAAGGTTCAGATTTTTTATATTGATGAGAATGTAGAAAATCCCCATTAAACTGCCCTTTATAAGTTGGAAATTTCGGTTCCCAATGATGACCATTACATACAACCAAATGAGTGAAAATTTCTATTTTTTCAATCTGTTCTTTTTCAGTTTTCACCTCCCAATTATTATTTGGCAAGCGTACACAACTTTTAACCAATGTTTTAAACTCTATTAAAGGATATAAATTAAAATGATTTGCATAGGATTGAAAATAATCTCGTAATTCATCGTGAGATGGATAATCTGATACCTTAGGAGCAAAAGGGAAGTCTTCAAACTCTGATAACGTCTTGGAGCTAATTATGTGTGTAGTTTCAAAAACACTAGAATGACTTTCATTTTCATTATAAATCCAATTTCCACCAACATCAGAGTTAAAATCATATGCTAAAACATTGACACCTCCTTCACTAAGACTTTTAATTGCAGTAATTCCTGAGGGACCCGCTCCAATGACACATACACGTTTATTCAATATAAATTAATTTATAATTATCATTTTTTTATTTTTTGAAAAATCATACAATGTTGCCAAGGAAGATTATCAATATTTTTTTTAAGTTTAAAACCAGCGGCTTCCATTTCTTTCACTGCTTGTTTTTCAGTCATTTTGTGTATTTTTTTTATAGGAACATTTGGATCTTCAGCTCTGTATTCGATTAAAAACAATTCTCCGTTGGACTTCAATGCTTTTTTAATTGAAGCAACCATTTCTACTGGAAAATTAAACTCATGATATACATCAACCATTAAAATTTTATCAACTGAATTTTCAGGTAAATAAACACTTTTTTCACTTCCAAGAATTGTTTCAACATTTCTAATTTTATTAAACTCTTTTGTCTTTTCAATCGCCATCAACATTTCACTTTGAATATCAACTGCATAAACTAAACCATTTTTAGCTAATGAAGCTATTCTAAATACATGATAACCAGATCCGGCTCCAATATCTGCAATAATATCATTGGATTTAATCCTCATATTTTGAATCAAATTAGAAACATTTTCTTCTTTTGCTCGTTCGGACCTTTCTAGCCAATTTATTCCTTGAAACCCCATTACATAGGCAATTTCTCTGCCCATATACCATTTTCCGATTCCGTTATCATCCCCTCTTTTAAAGTTGTATTTTTTATCATCATTGGGTTCTTGTCCAACACATTGATTCGAAAATAATAAAACAGTAAACAATAGTAAAAAAATAGAGTTTTTTTTCATAGACTTAAATTTAACTTAATTCTTAGTACAATCATAATAGCTAATAATGAGGTGTTAAGTTTATAAATAAAAAAATGACATAAAAAGATTTAGTTGTAAAGAATTAAAAAAAAAACCCTCTTAAAAAGAGGGTTTTTTTACACATTAAAAATTAATTTATTATTTAATAAATTATTTAGGCATTACAACAGTATTGATGACATGAATAACACCATTACTACCCATCACATCAGTTGCAATAATTTCACTATAATTTTCGCTTGAGTCTTTCAACCAAATTTTTCCATCTTTTTGCATAACAGTAATAACTTGACCGTTTAAAGCTGTTAATTCTACTGAACCATTGCCCTTATCTAAAGCAGCTACAACATCTGATGCTGTTAATTTTCCGGAAATAACATGGTAGGTTAAAATATTAGCTAATGCTTTTTGGTTTTTTTCTTCTAATAAAGAACTTAATGTAGCTGCATCAATTTTAGCAAAAGCATCATTTGTTGGTGCAAAAACAGTAAAAGGGCCATCACCTTGTAAGGCACCAACTAAGTCAGCAGCTTTTAAAGCGGTAACTAGGGTTGAAAAGTCTTTGTTACCAGCAGCAACATCCACTATCGTTCCTTGAGCAGTAATATTCTTTGTGAATACTACGGACAAAATAATTGTAAAAATAAGAGTAAATTTTTTCATAATAATAATTTTTTTGGTGAATATAGAATAAACACTTAACAATAATTGAATGAATTACAGCTAATTAAATACTATAATTTTATAGTATTATCTATAGTTATTAGCTATACACACAAAGTAATAAAAAAAATTATTATTTGTAACAAATAGCATTTATTGTATAATTTTAAATTGTAAAATAAATTTTTTATTAATAATTTTAATAAGTAATATTAACTTTTTATCATGAAAAATATAATTCTTTTATTTTTTTATCTTTTACTTTTTTCTTGTAACAGTGAGTCTAGTATTGTAGAAAATAATAATATTTCTAACATATCATATTCGGTGGAAATCTACTTACTTAATTCCTTAAATGACTCAAGAGGTTATTGTTTAGATATTCTTGGATATAAAGATGATGCTAATGTGAGCAAAGGACTTCAAACTCATTCTTGTTATTCATATCAAGGTGAAATTTCTGTTGATCAAGGTTTTGATTTTTCAAGAATTTCACAAAAAGAATTTTATATTCCTCATTTTAAAGTTTGTATGGAAGCGAAAAGAATTCAAGAATCATCTACGATAGACTTAAAAGAATGTGATAAAAACCAAAACCAAAAGTTTATTTTACAAACTAACGGGGAAATCAATCCAGAAAGTAATCTAAAATTATGTTTAACAGCATCTAAAATTTTTAAAGAAGGAGGTGGGGGAAGTCCTGTTCATTTAATAAGAGATTTAAGTTTAGAAATATGTGATGAAAATCTTTCATCATATCAAAAATGGGGAACTAGAAAAAGTAATTAAATTTTGACTAGTATTTATGGAAATTTATTCTTTAACAGCAACAGCACTATCCATTACATAAACTCCGCTACTTACATCTTCTCTATTTAATCTAAGAATTCCAGTTACAGTAACAAGTTCATCCATTAAGAAATCACCATAACCTGGCTTTAATCTCAGCTCAATAGCAGATTCGGGACCTCCATAACCGCAAAAAAAACAATCAGCATAAGGGTTTTGAGATAAAACAAAAACACCTTCATCGGGTGAAAGAGTAAGCATATAACCAGTGATTTTAACTTCTTGATTATCCAAAGCTTCAACACCATCACCAAAATATGGAATTTGAATATAACCATAAACATCTTCTCTTGTCTCTAATTTATAAAAGACATCCCTTAATTGCAACCAGTTAATTTCATACTGAGAAAACGTACTGTTTGAAATAAAAAAAATTATTAAATAAATAAATTTATTCATCTGCTAATATTTTTGAAATATTCATGTTATAAACTTGTAAAGCTGGAATTATTGAAGATATAAAACCAATTAAAACTGACAATACTAAAAGCCAATATTCTTCACTTAAAATTCTAAAAGAATTAATGCTATAATTTAAACTTTCTTCCATTAATGAAGATACAAACATTACTCCAAATCTACTAAATAATAGTCCTAATATAAATCCTAAAATTGTGAGCATTAAGGATTCAAAAATTATCATTGTTGACAATTGAAACCTTGAAGCTCCTAATGTTCTAATTAGTGCCATTTCATATTTTCTCTCACTCATTGAATTAAATAAGTTTATAAATAAACTAAATCCAGAAACAATAATTATCATATATGCTAAATAGGTTAAAGTTTCAATTCCAAATCCAAAAAGTTTAAATAATCTTGATATTTCATAAGAGGGAACTGCTGCTTGTAGATTTGTATTTTCATTAATTTGTCTTGGCAACTGAATAATATTCATAGGGCTTTTGAATTTTATTAGCATTGCTGTAATTTCTCTATCATCGTGAAGGTGATCATCTCCTTCTTGATGATCATGATTATCATGAATACTCCAGACACTTTGTGGAGATGTAATAATTAGCTGATCCATTACAGAATTTGAGGGGTTCAATATACCTACAACCTTAAAGGATTTATCATCATGAGATTCTCCATTTTCTCTTAAACCGTGAGAGCTAACTAACTCATCTCCAATATTAATTTTTAATTTTTTATGCACTTTAGAACCAAGCAAAACTTCATATGAATTATTCCATTCTTTTCCTTCTTTAATTACACCTTTATACAGATCAATAAATTTTTTTTCAGCACCAACAATTCTAAAACCCTTATAATTATCTCCATAAAGAAGTTTAATGCTAGATCCTACCATTCTATTTTCGCTAATTTTTTCAGCTTCTTTAAGAGATATATTTCCAGTAGGAGAATCTACATGATATACAGATGAGAGGATTAATTGTAGGGGGCTTCCCTTAGCTCCAACAACCATATCAATACCCTTCAAATTATTATCCATTTGATCTTTTATTAATGAATTTAATTGAAGTAAAAGAGATATAATACCTATACCAAGAATTAATAAGGCTAGACTAATAGCAGAACTCAATGGCTTATTGAAAATATTTTTTATACTTAATTTAAATATATTCACAATTCAATGGATTTTTTAAAATGTTGTTTTAATCTACTATCATGAGTTATAACTATCAATTGTGCACCAAATTCTGAAGCTTGATTTTTTAGAAGTTTGATAACATTGGCACAATTATCATCATCTAGACTAGAGGTTGGCTCATCTGCCAAAATTAATTTTGGAGAATTTACAATTGCCAATGCTATTGAGGCTCTTTGTTTTTCTCCCTGACTTAATTGGTTTGTTTTTTTATAAGATTTATCAAAAATATTCAAGCTTTTTAGAACACTTTCTATTCTATTATTATCCTTTTTTTTTGCTATAAACTGAGCAAGTTGTAAGTTTTCTTTAACAGTGAGAGAATTAACAAAGTGTGGTCTTTGAAATACAATTCCAATATTATTTTTTCTAAATCGATCTAATTGATGTGATGAAAGCTCACTAATTTCTTTTCCAAATAACTCAATGGAACCAGAACTTGATTTGAGAAGACCCGCAAGAAGATGTAATAAAGTAGTTTTACCAATACCTGAACTTCCAATAATTAATAAGTTTTCATTCTTGTTTAAACTAATATCATGAAAATTTAATGACACTTGATTGTCGTAACTAAACTTTAACTCTTTGGTCCTAATCATAAATTAAAAATACTTTTTATTTTTAAGAATTTGAAACATAATTATTAATTGATATAAATAAATTATTTAAATTTAATTATGAAAAATAAAATAATATTCTTTTCTCTTTTATGTCAATTAACTTTCGGACAAAATATTTTAGATTTAAAAGACAGAGCATTATTAATAGAAGAAATTCAAAAAGATAGATTAGACAATCTTCTCCCTCACTTAATGAAAGAATCTGAAATTGATATGTGGGTAATTATAACTAGGGAATACAATGAAGACCCAATAATTAAAACATTCTTACCACCAACTTGGTTGAATGCAAGAAGAAGAACAATTTTAGTTTTTAGTTATAATGACGAAGAAAAAAAAATTAAATGCGTATCAATCTCTCGCTACAACTTTGGGAAAAATATAAAATCAATTTGGAATAAGGAAAAAAACCCAAATCAATTAGGAGCATTAAAAAGTTATATTGAAATGATTAACCCTGATAAAATTGGTTTAAACTATTCTGAAAATTTTGCATTGGTTGATGGTATATCAAAATCAGATTTTGATTTGTTTTATAATTATATGCCTAGCAAAATAAAAAAGAAAATAATTTCAGCTGAAAACTTAGGAATTCGTTGGATTGAATCGAGAACAGAATTAGAAAAAAAAATATACAAAGAGCTTGTTAGCATTACTCATGACATTATTAGAGAAGCTTTTTCAAATAAAGTAATTAAAGCTGGAGAAACAACAACAGATGATGTAGTATGGTGGATGAGAGAAAAAGTACTTGAATTAAAACTAAATACATGGTTTCACCCTACCATTGATGTTCAAAGAAATGAAAATAGTGATTTATATGCCTTTGATGGTGAATCCAAATACAATATTATTCATCCTGGTGATTTAGTTCATTGTGATTTTGGCATTTCTTATTTAACATTGAATACAGATTGTCAACAAATTGCTTATGTATTAAAATCAGATGAAAAAAAAGCACCTAACTTTTTGACAGATGCATTAGTCGATGCCAATAAACTTCAAGATATTTTTACAAATGAATTTGAACTACACAAAACTGGAAATGAAATTTTAAAAAGTTCATTAAAAAAAGCAAAAGATAAAGGTTTAAATCCACAGATATATACTCATCCTCTTGGAACCTTTGGACATTCAGCTGGCGCTACAATTGGCATGTGGGATGCTCAGGGGGGAGTTCCAATTAATGGTGATGTAATTATGAACTATGATACGGTTTATGCTATTGAATTAAATAACAAATCATTTATTAAGCAATGGGGTAAAGAAATAAGAATAATGTTAGAGGAGGCAGGTATATTTGAAAAAGAAGGGTTTAGATATCTAAATAAAAGACAAAAAGAGATTATTATTATTGATTCAAACTAAATCATTTATATATCAATATTATACTTTTTTGATTGTCTTAATATCAATAAAAAGAATTAAATTCCTTTAGAGATTTTTTAAAAGGACGCCAGTTTATACCCTTTTTCCATTTTGGCGCCTTCACTTCCTCTAAATATTTCTCTAACAAAAAATCAAGCTCTTTAGTTTTTTTAGGAAATTGATTAGAAATATTATTTTTTTCATTTATATCATCATCTAAATTGAATAATAATATTTTATTTGAATTAGAAAACTTAATAAGCTTTAAATTTTCCATAATAATTGCCGAGTGAGGATTAAAACTTCCTCTTCTGAAAGGAAGGTGAAAAACTAGAAAATCATTATTTCTAATCACTTTTGAGTTTACATCTTTTAGTAAATTATTCTTAAAACTTCCACCATCCATTTTTTTGGTAAGCTGTATTTTATTAGAGACTAAGTCTTGAATAGTAGGTAAGATATCTACTCCAGAAATTGGCACATTGGAACTACTTCCTGGTTTAATTTTAGGTCCAGAAATAATAAAGGGAATCCTAATCCCTCCCTCATACAGAGTTCCTTTTCCATGTCTTAAAGGAAAATTATAACCCTTATTTTTTTTGTTTCTTTTTTTACTCCCCAGTATTTGTTCTACCGAACCATTATCAGACATGTAAATTATATATGTATTATCTTCAATTCCTAGTTCTTTAACTTTTTCTAAAATTTTTCCAACGCTTAAATCAAGATCCTCAGTCATTGCTGCAATCGATGGATTTTCATGATATTTTCCTTTCTTTTTATCTTTGTATTTTTCATATATTTCTTTTCTAGAAACCAGATCTGAGTGAACAGCATAATGTGAAACTTGTAGATAAAATGGATTTTTCTGTTTTACTTGGTTTTCCATAAAGGATATGGACCTTTTTGTTATTCCAAAAATCTGTTTAGGATCTTGGTGGTGTTGAGGAAGCCATTTTGTTTGTACAGTTCCATCTATATTTCCATCTATATTTCCTGTCATACCATCACTATGATCATAACCAAAATTTTGAGGTTCTGAATACATTCCAAATTTTCCAAAATGTCCAGCTACATAATTGCTATCTATACTTTTTAAAGCTCTAGGTATTGTTTTCATACCCAAGTGGTCAATATGATTCACATTCATTGCAACTCTAATATGCTTAAGTCTTGCAGGGGTTTGTCCAAATTGAATTGCATAGCGTGTTGGAGAACAAGTGGGTGCAGGTGAATATGCACGAGAAAAAACCATACCTGATTTTGCTAAATTTTTAATATTTGGAGTTTCATAATAATCACTTTTTGAATAACCTTTAATTGGAATCATTTCGGTGGATGTTCCATTCCATCCCTGGTCATCACTTAGAATTAAAATGAAATTTGGACTTTGTAAAGAATTATTATTACAAGAAATCAAAATAGAACAAAAAAAAGTAAAAATAAAAATCCTTGACATAATTAAAATATTAACACATAAATATAATAATGTTAAACAATTTTAAAAACCACAAATAGTTTTATTAAAGGTCATATCAATTATAAATAAATTTGAATGAAATATTGATATTTAATCTATCAGATTAATTATTCAATAATTTATTTACATGTAGGGTTTCTAATTAACGTTTTATTATTTGTTTTACAATAATTGCATCTGTAATCACAAAAGGTTTAGGCATCATACTATTGGAACGTGGATTAACATTTAACCAAGGATTATCCATTAAGTCAAATGAATATTCAAGCAAAGTAAATGTTGGATTTAGTTTCTTAGAAAACGAATAAGAAATTTCTAAAGAATCCATTTCATGAACAAAAAAAGAAAGAATTCTATTATTGTATTCTTTATAAGACAGGTTTTTTGAAATGGGAATACCGTTAAAAGAAAGTGAGTTAAATGTAATTTCTTGATTTACATAAAGCCTTAAAAGGTCAGCTTTTTTCTCTGGAATTAGTTTTAATATGATGTTTCTATTGTCCCCAATAATAGTGTCTTGAACAAATTTTTTTTGATAATGTGGTATTATTTCCCATGGAGCTTCTGATGCAAAGGTATATCCTGAATTGTACTTACTTTTAGCAGCAGATTCTAAAAATTTAGATGCAAGTTTAGGGTCAGAACTTAAATAGTTTTTTGTCCAATCGTCTAATATTCTATCATAGGTGAGCCATTTTGATTTTTTATCATCTACATCTTGCATATAAACAAGACTGTTTGGTTTTTTTCTATCTTCATTAAAATCACTATTGGCATGTGCAAAAACAAATAAAAACATTGATATAAACATAAAACCTTGGGCTGCTTTATTTTTATAATTAAATGTGCTTAAAAAAGAAAGTAATAAACCAAAAAGCAAGACAGTAAATACGGTACTTATTACTATCAATTTCAACCCTAATCCAACAGGGAAAGTTTTAATCAGTGGACCAAATATAAAAAGTGCTGGAATTGCTAAAAAAAGGTGGACAAAAGAAAAAGATTTATCACTAATCAATAAAATCCAAAAAGAAAGTAAAGCACAATAAAATGGAAGAATAAAATAGCTTGCTCCTTTTAAATAAAAAGCAATAAAGACATTGATAATTATCCAAACAAACAAGGGAGCAACAAACAAGTTAGGCGAGGTTTCGTTTTTTTGAAACTTAGTATATGAATACCAAAAAAGAGTAATGGTAAGTGAAACAAAAAAAGCAATATAAGTATGCCCATTGTAAGTAAACCCTTGTAAAATCTCGTTATAGTGAGGATAGATTTTAAGTAAAATAGGCCAACCTAAAAATCCCAAAATAAATGATCCTAACAAAGATAATAGAAAAGGAATAAATCCTTTTAAAATTGATTTTGAATTTAATTTTTTGTTTTTAAAACCAAAAATTAGAAGTAATATAAAAACTACAATCGCAATAATAGTTAAAGGTGCAACCCAACTAAATGGATATATAATCATATTAATAAAAGGAAAATTAGTGTAAACATAATCCTCTGAACTTTTAATTGAATCAAGATTTACATCTGAAAAATAAGAAAGTAAAGGCATTAAGTAACTCCCCTGATGTTCTAAAGAATTTCGGTCCATACGGTCAAAATTATCTCCAGCAGTATGATAGTCAAAATGATCATCAATAAAAGCAAAAAACAAACCATCAATATCACCTTCTTTTCTAAAGATTGTTGAGTCGGTATCATTTGGTAACATTTTGTAAATACTATAAAGCAAAGAACTGGCTACGGGATACTCTGGGTGTGCTTCTTTAAAAGCTTTAATTAGATTTTTATTTCCATGATTAGTTTCTACAATCATTGAGCTTGGTCCTCCACTTCCTCTAGCTTCAAAATTTAGAGATAAACCTATGTTTTTTGCCCAACGGTGAGATCGTACAAATAATTTAGCTCCAACTAAACCAACTTCCTCAGCGTCAGTAAACAATATAATAATATCGTTTTTAGGTTTCTTTCCAGTAGATTTGAATGCTCTAATAGATTCTAATATTGTAACTACTCCACTTCCAGCATCACTTGCTCCAAATGAGGGTATTAATGCAGAGTCATAATGAGAAAAAATTAAGAGAGATTTTCCAGAATCTGTGCCAGTAATCTTGCCAACAATATTAATTGGCTTATTCATTCTTCCTGACTTTTCATTTAATACATAACCCTTTTGTATTTCTGGATTAACTCCAAGATCAGTTAGTGATTTAAATAAAAAATCACGAACCCTTCTGTTTTCAACATTACCAACATAATGTGGTGCTTTAGTAATTTCCTTAAGTGGAATTAATGCTCTTTCTGTAGAAAATTCATTTAATGGAGTATCAATCGAAGAAATTGATTGGGGCATTAAAATATAAAAACTAAGATACACTAAGACTAAAACAAAGAAAAAAGATAGTGTTGAAGTGTTTTTCATTTAGATATATTTTAAATAAAAATTATTTCTGTATTTAAAATTGTATTTTATTTCCATTTAAAGCAGCTCTAAAGAACTGTTTATTTTTAATTATTAAAATCTCTCCGTATTTACCATTTTTTATACTGGAATCTACTCCAAAAATTTTATTATTATATAATTGAACAATATGATCATGTGAACAATGACCTACTACTATATGTCTAGAATTAACAAGTCTTAATATTTTTGAAATATCGGAATCCGTTAAATCATCTCCATATTTTTTAAAGTAATCTCGATACCAAATCAAACTTTTATCCCCATAATATAAGTCATAAATATCAGCACTAATAATTTGACTTTTCGGAAAGTCAATGTACTTTCTCATTTTGTTATTTAACCTATTAAAATTAGAACCATTATCAGAAATAAATTTTTCTGAAACACCTCCGTGAACAAATACGTTGGAGTTTATTTTAATAATAGTTGATTTTGAACGCAACCATCTTCCAATAATTGTTTTATCACTGTATAGCTCATCATAATCTAATTTCAATAATTTTGAAGTTAATTTATATTTATCACTTATATATCTCAAATCTTTTTGAAGAACCATATACTCGTGATTTCCTAAAAGAAAATGTACGTGACCGCCACTTTTTTTCGCTTGAATCTCAAGATTATAAACAAACCAAAGTACTTCATTAACTTCATCTCCTCTATCGAAAATATCTCCTGCAATAACCAAATGACCCTCACCAAAAATCCAATTTAAATTCTTATCTATGATTTCGTTGTTTTTTAATAACTCAATAACTAAATCATATTGACCGTGAATATCACTTAGTGCAGCAATGGTATTTATTTTTCTAAAAGTAGATTTTTCTGGGTAATATATTGTATCATATGTGTTTTTACTTAAAACTTTTGATGAGATTTCACCATTAATAATTCTTTTTTCGATTAGATTATTTTTTTCAATAAAAACATATGGTCCGTCAGATAGATTGGAGAAATCTGAATTTTTTTTGATGCCAACTTTTTGGTTTTCTTCTTGAGATATGGAAAAAATAGGGACAAAAAGTAAGAGTAATAAGATTTTTTTCATTAACTCAATTAATTACTTAAACGTTTTAGATAAGTGAAATGTGCCTTTTGATTTCCTTTAGACAATATTGATTTTATAAAAGCAATTCTTTTAATATCTACATTAAGTTCTAACAAAAGACCTTTTATTATTGGATTTAATTTTTTTTCATCCATTAAATATTTTATTCTTTCTACTAAATGCAGTTGTAATCTTTGTTGATTTAAATCAGGATTAATGTGCTTTTTGACTAATACTAAAAATAAATTATCAAATAACATTTCTATTTTTAAAGCATCCCCATTTAATGACTCCTGAGCCGATAACATTCTATTTAGCTTTTCTACACTTAAAAATCTATTAAGGGCGTTTATTTGTAACTCTTGAATCGTATTTAAAACACCCTCACTTTTAATCTGAGAAACTAATTCTTTATTAATTAACCAATTTTGAGTTGTCCAAAGATTTTTTTCTAAAAAACTTAAGGCTTCCTTTTGTTTAACTTCATCAACATTTAAATATGTTGAAGTTTCTTCTTGATTTGAATTGTGAGGTGTTTTATATATACCACCAATTAAATTATGTACATGATAAATATATCTTCTGTAAGTAACTAAAAGTTCACCATAAATCTCTTCTAAATCATCGTAATTTTCTGTCGGTTCAACTGTCCAATTTCTTAGGTTTTCAGCAACAATTTTTAAATTTCTAATTCCATACATACTAGCCTTGATAGGGTCATCTCCTATATTTTCAGTTTGAGAATTAGGATCATTTCCATTACCACCAAACATATACATTGGATCTAGTGATTTAGAATCCACCATTTCTCTTAAAATTTCTTTTTCAGTTTCTGAACTTTTACCAAAATATCTATATCCCCATTCTACTGAATAGTCATCGTAAGGACCCAACTGTCTAACAAATCTTATATTTTGATCACCAGGTTGAGCTACGTAATTATATCTAGCGTAATCCATTATAGTGGTTGCTATACCAAACTTCTGAGTAAAAGAACCTGATCTTAAAGAATCTACGGGATATGCACTACTTGCTTTCATGTTGTGAGGTAATCCAATAGCATGACCAATTTCATGAGAAATTACGCGGCGCATCATTTCTCCAATTTCCTTTTCAGGTGTTTTAAGAGTTCTGGCTTTTGGGTTTGCAGCACCTGTCTCAATCAAATATCTATTTCTGTAGGATCTTAAATGGTTGTGATACCAAATGATATCACTTTCTAATATTTCTCCAGTTCTGGGATCAGAAACACTAGGACCTACAGCATTTCTAGTCGTAGAAGCTACATATCTAACGGTTGAATACCTAATGTCTTCAGGATTGAAATTTGGGTCTTCCTCTTTAGATGGTGGGTCTTTTGCGATGATGGCATTTTTAAAACCTGCTTTTTCAAAAGCAGTATTCCAATCCTCAATCCCCATTTTAAAATATTTCCTCCATTTTATAGGAGTTCCAGGATCTAAATAATAAACTATTGGCTTAATTGGCTCTACTAATTCTCCATTAAGGTAAGCTTCTTTATCAGAGGGTTCTAGCCTCCACCTTCTTATAATATTAAAATTGTCTGATTTTAAAGCCTCCGAACTATAATTGATTTTTTCTATATTAAACCATCCTACTCTTTTGTCTTCGTACCTAATTGACATTTGATTTTCAGGAAGAGCAATTATAGAATGATTTATTTGAAAACTAAATGTCTTTGTTTGATTATTTCTGGGAGCTTTATTAGCAATAAAAGTTAGGGTATGTAAAATTTCCGTGTTTTTAGGAAAACTTCGGGCAGAATCAATAAAACTCCTCTTTTTATCAACCCCAGAAATTTTATAATTATCCTTTTCATAAGATCTTATGACATTAAATCCAGGTGAATCAGCCATGTAAAAACTTGTAACATCAATTAGATATTTATTTTCGTCCGAGTTTTTTATTTCAAATGCTGCTAAAATTGGTTTGAAATTATTTTCTGAAACACTTATTGAAATAGGATCATTTTTGTCGGCTATATTAGAATAACTTACTTCTTTTAATAAAATTTTATTTCCTTGTTTTACAAATTCCACCACATGCTCAGCTGTTTTTGAGCCAGCATTTAAATATCCAGAATAGTTAGCTGGTAATTGAGCAAATCTTGTTACGACTAAAAGATCTTTTTTTAATAAACTATCACTTATTTCAAAGTATAATTGATTTTTTATATTTTGATAAGTAGTGATTAATCCCTTATCTACTTTCATGTCAATAGTTAGGGAATCTATTGTTTTAAAAGTTGAAGTTTTTTTATCTTTTTGACCAAAAGAAATCAGCGGAGCAAGAAGTAATAATATGATTATTTTTTTCATTAAATAAATATAATAATTATCTAAAATATATCAATATCAACTCTACATTTTGAATTAAACGGAATTTAAAATTATGTCCGAAGCTTTTTCAGCAATCATAAAGACAGGAGCATTGGTATTTCCAGAGACAATTTTTGGCATTATTGATGCATCAACAACACGTAAGTTATCAATACCGTGAACTTTTAAATTAGAATCAACTACTGACATTGGATCTGTTCCCATTTTACAAGTACCCACTGGATGATAAACCGTTTCTAGTGTTTTCTTTATATGTTCAATAAGGAATTTCTCCGAAATTCGATTAAGTGGAATTCCATTTGCTTTGAAATATTTTTTCATTGCTTTATCTTCCATAATTTTAAAAACTAATTTTCCTCCTTTAACAAGCTGATCTAAATCATCTTTGTGTTGTAAAAAATTTGGTTGGATTATTGGGGGTGCTTTTGGATCAGCAGAAAAAAGGTTAACAAATCCTCTACTTTTTGGATGTAATAGAGTTGGGAAAATGGTAAAACCATCAGAACGTGGAAATCCATTTAGATCATAAGCATCATAATCGTATTTTTTTCCTAGCCACATTGGAGAAAAATGAAGTTGAAAATTCACCTTATCGCCTTTTAAATTAAGATCAAAAAATGCCATTCCTTCAAGAGGACTAGTACAAAAAACTCCTTTTTTATTTACAAAATAATTCCAAGCAGGCTTGAGTTGTTTAAATACAGGTATATACTGATTGATTCCTTGTTGAGTGTTACTTTGGACACAGATGGGGAAAAACAAATGATCCTGAAGGTTTTTTCCTACTCCTTTGAGATCATGTATACAATTTATGCCATGCTTTTTAAGTTCAGAATTATCACCTATCCCTGAAAGCATTAATAACTGCGGAGATTGAAAGGTTCCAGCAGAAAGAATAATTTCTTTTTTAACGTAAACTTCGATAGTATCTTTTCCATTATTGTATTGAACTCCCACTGCTTTTTTTTCTTCAAACAATAATTTATTGACTTGAGCATTTGTTATGGCGGTCAAATTAGTACGATTTAAAACAGGTTTTAAAAAAGCAGTTGCCCCACTAGCACGTTTTCCATTGACAATAGTACTTTGTACTAAACTTGCACCCTCTTGCTTATCTCCGTTATAATCAATATTTTTGGGAATACCATTTGCTTCACATGCATCAATAAAACCCTCAACAAAAGGAGATTGAAACTTAGTCGGAATAGTAACATCCAATTCTCCAGAGTTTCCATGATATCCAACATTCATTGTATCAAATTGAGCATGATTTTCTGATCGTTTGAAATATGGAAGTAATTCTTTATAGCTCCAACCAGAATTACCTAGTTCTGCCCAACCATTGTAATCAGATTGATTTCCACGAACATAAGCCATAGCATTTGTAGAGCTACTCCCTCCTAAAGTTTTTCCTCTGGGTAAATATATTTTTCTATTCAAAACATTCGCTTGTTTTTCAGACCAAAAACCCCAATCTTCTTTGCTTTTATGAACTTTTAAATAAGCTCCAGGAACCTTGATGTTAATACTATTATCTGGACCTCCTGCCTCTAACAATAAAACAGAATGGTTTGGATTTTTCGATAAACGGTTTGCTAGTACACAACCAGCGGATCCTGCTCCAATAATAATATAATCATAAGATTGAGTCATTTACTAAATTTAATAAAAATTATCTTAGGGTTTATCTTGCATGTTTTTAAATTAACCAACAGTAGATAAGGTTTAAAAAAATTAGATAAAAAACTTTATTTTTACAATTAAAATAATTTAATGAAGATTAGTTACCACAAAGTTTTATTACAAAAAAGATTTCCTCTCAAAATAAGCAGGTTTGTTTCTGAATCATGCTATAATGTATTTATTAGAGTTGAAAAAGATGGTGTTATTGGTTGGGGAGAATCTGTTCCTGGAGAAACTGGCGCACAAAGTGCAGAAGAGATTATATCAGAACTTGAAACGTTAGTTAAAACTAATATTAATGATAAATCAATTTCTGAAATTGAACATATTAGTCGTGAATTGAAAATTTCTCCATGCTCGTATGCGGGCTTAGATATTGCTCTGTGGGACTGGAAAGCTAAAAAAGCAAACATGCCCCTTCATGTCTTACTTGGTTTGCCAATTCCTAAAACAAAAACATCTTTAACTATTGGAATTATGAATCCTGAATCTGTTAAAAAAAGAGTTCCTCTTTTATTTGATGACAGTACAGCAAAATACCTTAAAATTAAATTAGGATCTCCAGAGGGTATTGATGCTGATAAGATAATGTATGAACAAGTTCTAGAAAGTTCTAAACCATATGGTATTAATTTAAGGGTAGATGCAAATGGAGGATGGGATACTGAAAATGCAAAGCATATGATCGAATGGTTGTCAAAAAGGCAATGTGATTATGTAGAACAACCGATAGCTCAGGGTAGAGAAAAAGATCTTAGAACATTGTATAAAAATAGACTACTACCTATATTTGTTGATGAGTCATGTCGAGTTTCCCAAGATATTATTGAGTATTCTGACTCGGTAGATGGAGTTAATTTAAAATTAATGAAGAGTGGTGGAATTACTGAGGGATTGAGAGTTCTTTCAACTGCTAAAGCTTACGGTTTAGAAACAATGATTGGATGTATGAGTGAATCTTCTATTTCTATTTCTGCCGCAGCCTCTATTTCTGGTCACATCGACCATATTGACCTAGATTCCCATTATAATCTCAAACCAGATCCTGCATCAGGAGCAGAAATGATTAATGGAGTCACTATGCCAAGAATAGCGCCAGGTCATGGAGCATTTTTAACAAATGAAAATAAATTATAATGCTACATAGTTCATTAAAAGTTGCAATATACATGGAAGGTCATCTATTGACAGATTATGGTAAGATGGGGCATGGAGTACTTAGGTACCTGCCAAATCCAATTGTTGCTGTAATTGATTCTGAAAATTCTGGAAAGGATATAAAAGATTGCCTTCCAATAAATAGGACTATACCTGTAGTTAAGGATATTGATAATGCCATTTCTAACGGAACAGAAGTTCTTGTTTTAGGAATAGCAAGTTCAGGTGGGAAAATTCCTAAATCATGGTTTCCTGTAATAGATATAGCAATACTAAAAGGATTGTCAATTATTAATGGACTTCATGATGAACTGGGAATAAAATATAAAAATTCATTATCTAGCGATCAATGGATATGGGATGTTAGGATACCACAATTTGTACCTCAAATTGCAGCAGCTAGGGCTTTAAAAACTAATAATAAGAGAATTTTATGTGTAGGAACAGATATGGCTTGTGGTAAAATGACTACCAGTCTCGAGTTATTTAAATGGGCTAAAGAAAATGAAATTAAAAGTAGCTTTATAGCTACTGGTCAGATTGGAATTACAGTTACCGGAAATGGTATTCCACTTGATGCTTATAAATTAGATCATGCTTGCGGAGCTGTAGAAAAAATGGTTCTAGATGAGTCTAAAAGTGATTGGATATTTATTGAAGGTCAAGGTTCGTTATTGCACCCTGGAAGTAGTGCTACTCTCCCACTAATGAGAGGAAGTTGTGCTACTCATCTAATTTTATGTCATCGAGCGGACATGACTCATTTAGGCGCTCCAGCTGAACATATAAAAATACCTCATTTAAATAAGGTTATAGAATTAAATGAAGCCTTAGCTAAAGGGTGTGGAGCCTTTTCAAATACTAAAGTAGTTGGAATATCGTTAAATACAGAAAAACTAGATTCTAAGTCAGCAAGAGAGGCAATTGATTTTTGGGAATCAGAAACTAATCTTCCAGTAACTGATGTTATTAGGTATGGTCCAGATAAAATTGCTACTGCTATAAAGTTTAATCCTTAAGAAATTATTTCAAAATAATCTAAATTACCCCTAAACAAAACTACTTGAATTTCTAATGTTTTTCTATCTTTATTAAATAATTTAAAAAAAATTAAAAATGAAAAAATCAATATTAATAATATTAATTACTTTTTTTACTCACTCTTGTTCTAATTCCACAAATGAAGAATCGGCCCCTAGTCCTATTGGACATGAAATTAATGATGAGGATGGTTCAAAAATTTCACTTTACGGAGGATCAATGTCTACAGTTGAAGTTTGGGAAAATTACATCTCTGCTCACAATGAGGGTAATTTAGAAGTAATACGTAGTATGAATGCAAAGGAGAACTTTAAAGCATTAGGTCCAAATGGGGATGTTTTTGATGGAACAGATGCACATATAGAGTTTTTAACAAAATGGTTTGAAGACAATTCTCCTAAATGGGAAACAAATTATTTAATAGCAAATGAATACACAAATAAAGAAGGGAAACTTCAACAATGGGTTACATCAGGTCACGATATTATGTTGAATGTTGAAGGCAATAAAGTAAAGGCATATCAAGTACACGATGCTCTAATAGTAGATGGTAAGGTTCAAACGTTTTATGTTTACGAAAGAGCTGAAGCACCTGCTAATGAATAAATAAATTCTTTTTGATTAATAAATTAAAACCTTGTAAAATATTTACAGGGTTTTTTTAATATATAAAGTTTCTCTTTAATGAGTTTATAGGTTGATTTGAATGCTTATTTTTGTTTTTCTTATTAAAAATAAATTTTATGAATTTACTTTCTGTAGAAGAAATTTCAAAATCATATGGAGAAAAGGTAATTTTTAAATCTATTTCATTTGGAATCAGTAAAGGACAAAAAATTGCATTAATTGCAAAAAATGGTAGTGGAAAGACCTCAATTTTAAATATAATTAATGGAGAAGACGCTCCAGATAGTGGAAATGTTGTTTTTAGAAAGGGAACAAGAGTTGCGTATCTAGCACAGGAACCTAATTTAGATCCTAAATTAACGGTCGAAGAAAGTGTATTGAAGGCTGACAACCCTATTATTAAAGTAATAGATCAATATAATAAAGCCTTAGAAAATCCAGATAATCAAGAAGGATATCAAAAAGCTTTCGAAGCAATGGATCAGTTTCAAGCTTGGGATTTTGAAACGCAATACAAGAAAATTTTGTTCAAGCTTAAACTAGATAACTTAAATGCTAAAGTTGAAAGTTTATCAGGCGGTCAGATAAAAAGAATAGCACTATGTAATGCTTTACTAAAACAGCCTGAATTAATGATTTTAGATGAGCCTACAAACCATATTGATTTAGAAATGATTGAGTGGTTAGAAGATTATTTCTCTAAAGAGAAAATAACATTACTAATGGTTACTCATGATCGTTATTTTTTAGAAAGAGTTTGTAATGAAATTATTGAACTAGACGAAGGAAAACTATATACTTATAAAGGAAATTACTCATATTATCTTGAAAAAAGAGAGGATCGTATTTCACAGGAAAATGTGGAGGCTCATAAAACTAAGCTTCAATTCAAAAAGGAATTAGATTGGATGCGAAAACAACCCAAAGCAAGAACTACTAAATCAAAATCTAGAATAGATGATTTTAAAAAAATAAAGGAAAAAGCAAGCAAGAGACGTAATGAACACAAAGTTCAATTAGAAATAAATATGGAACGCTTGGGTAATAAAATGATTGAAATGCATAAAGTCACAAAATCCTTTGGAGATAAAATCATATTAAATCATTTTGATTATATATTTCAAAAAAGTGAACGGATTGGAATAATTGGCAAAAATGGTACTGGAAAATCTACCTTCTTAAATCTACTCACATCAAACGATAAACCAGACTCAGGAAAAATTGTATTGGGAGAAACCTTAAAATTCGGTTATTATACTCAAAAAGGAATTGATTTAAAAGAAGGACAAAAAGTTATTGATGTAATTAGAGAATACGGAGATTTTATTCCATTAAAAAAAGGACGTAAAATATCTGCACAACAATTATTAGAACGCTTCTTGTTTGATCGTAAAAAACAGTATGATTTTATAAATAAATTAAGTGGTGGAGAGCGTAAGCGCCTCTACCTATGTACTGTCTTAATACAAAACCCAAACTTCTTAATCCTTGATGAACCAACAAATGATCTAGATATAATTACTCTTAATGTGCTAGAAAGTTTTTTATTAGATTTCCCAGGTTGCTTACTAGTTGTATCACATGATCGATACTTTATGGACAAAATCGTAGATCATTTATTTGTATTTAAAGGAGAAGGAGTTATTGATAATTTTCCAGGGAATTATTCTGATTATAGAACGTATGAAGATTCTCAAGTTCAAGAAAAAAAAGAAACTTACAAAGCAGATGAAAATCCAAAAAAAAATCGGAAAGATGATAGAATGGTTGTCATGAATTATAATCAACAAAAAGAATTTAAAAAAATAGAAATAGAAATAGAAAAAATTGAAACTCAAAAAGAAAATATTCAAAACCGTTTTACAAACGAAAAACTTGAAGCAAAAGAAATTGAGCAGTGTTCTATTGAACTTGGATTATTAGAAAAAAAACTAGAATTAAAAACATTAAGATGGTTTGAGTTGTCCGAAAGAAAAAAATAATATACAAAAGCAGACATAAAAATTAATTATAATTATGGGATTAACAAACAATGATATTTTTAAAAAACTTCGTGTTGCACACAAGCTACGTGATGTGGAAATTGTTGAAATTTGTAAACTAGTTGATTTTAAGGTATCCAAATCTGAACTTGGAGCTTTTTTTAGAAACGAAAATCATGAAAAGTTTATGAAGTGTGGCGATCAAGTATTACGTAATTTTTTAAATGGATTAATAATACATTTAAGAGGACCGATGAAAAAAAAATAATGTTAATTATATATCTACTTAAATTACAAAATATTATTTTTTATCAATTGAATATTTTCCTGGACCCATTAAGAAAATAATTAAAAATCCCATTAAATAAAGAATAGCTAACTCTTTTTTTTGAAAAGCATCTCCGTTATGAACAATAAAAGCCGCAACAACCATGGTAGCCATAGGGAAAAATGTAAAAATTTTAGTTTTATAGCCTATTATAACAAAAATAGGCGCAATAAATTCAGCTAAAACTGCTAAAAATAATGTGGGTAACTCTCCAATTCCAATGGGATTTCCAAAAGTAGGACTTTCAGAGAACAATTTAATTAGTTTAGGATAGCCATGAGTTAACATTGATAATGAAAAAACTACCCTAGTGAATAATAATGCAATATTTGTATTCATGTTTAAAATATTATTTTTACATAGTAAATATAGTGTTTATATAAACTCTAGTATATTGCATTAATTTATTATTGTTATGAAATTAAATCTATTGTCTTGTAATGCCCATAGGCCTGACAGAAGAGCTATCTCAAAATGTATTTCTGAGCTTGCACTTAACATGAACGAACCCCTATCAAACGAACTTACTTCAATACTTTTAGAAGGGGATATTATAGACATTGAAATAGAATCTAAAAACTCTAGTTTTTGTTTAAGAGCATTAAGAAAACTAAATATAGACTACCAAATAATAGAATAAAAAGAGGTAGTATTTTTATTTCTAAAAATTATCTTTTTCAAAATCTTCTAAACTCCACACCACTTCAGGTTTATCAATAAAATCTACATCTATTCCTACTGCTTTAGCATGAATATCCTCATCAGTTTCATTAAACCTAACAATCCAATAATCAATCTTATTTATTCTAGAGATTCCCTCGATTAGTTCAGCATCAATGTTGTGTTTCTTTTTTAAATAATAAGCAAAAAAATAGCAGCTTTTCCAGCTTTGATCTTTTTTTGGTTTGAAATCTAAAAGAAAGTTATCTATTAAACTTTGTTCTTCCATTTTATTGATTTGTATTTACGAGCAAAGAAAGTTAAAAATTCTAAATAATAATTTTTATTTAATTAAAAAAATAAGAATAATTAAAAAATTATTAATAAAAATTCCTGTTTTATATAAGGTTGAATCAAATGCCAATATGGACTGAGTTTAAGCTATAAATCTTATAAAACTGAAATACGAACTTTCTTTTTCTTTAATCTTGTATTGTTTAATTCTTTAGCTAATTGATTTGCAATTTTTTTAGGTACTGCTACAAATGCACAATCTAGTTTTAACTCAATAGATCCAAGTTGATCTTTATTAATTTTTCCTTGCTTAAAAAAAAGTCCAGCTATATCTCCCTTAGAAATTTTATCTTTTCTTCCTCCAGAAATAAATAAGGTTTCCCAAAACTGGGGCTTTAACGTAGCTTTTTTTAAATTTTTAATAACTTTTGAATTATTAACAAAATCTGGCAGATCTTTATTCTCAGATTTCATCACATAAGCAATTCCTTTTGAAAGGACTCTACCTACTCTTCCATTTCTGTGGGTAAATTCTTCTAAAGTTCTTGGCATTTCAAAATGTATGATAAATTTCAGCTCTGGAATATCAATCCCTCTTGAAGCTAGATCAGTTGATACTAAAATTTGATTGGTTCCATTTCTTAATTTTATTAATGATCTTTCTCTATCTTTTTGCTCCATTGCACCTGAAAAACAGCTGTGATTTATTTTATTTTTGTTCAAAAAATGGCTTACAAGGTCAATACTATCTCTTAAATTACAAAATATTATTCCATTTTGATTTCCCAGGTGTTGCACAAGTTCAACTAGAGTTTGTAATTTGCTTTTTGAAGATAATAGTACTGTTTTTACTTCCAATTTAGAAACCAATTTTACATTAAGATAATTAATGATAGTTGGATTGTCTAAGCGTACAAATCCTGGAATATCTGTCGTTTGAGTAGCAGAAGTCAATACACGTTTATTTAAATGAACTAGTTCGCTAATTATTTCTCTCATTTCTTGTTCAAAACCAACTTCCAAAGACTTATCAAATTCATCTAGTATTAGAGTTTTAATATATTTTTTTGAAAAACGATTATTACCAAAATGATCTGAAATTCTACCTGGAGTTCCAATTAAAATAGAAGGAACATGTTTAATCTCAATTTTATCTTTTGACATTGGACGTCCTCCATAAACTGCATTTACTTTAAATCCTGAACCCATGGAACGAACAACCTGTTCAATTTGTATAGCTAGTTCTCTTGATGGTACCAAGATTAGAGCTTGAATTTCATTACAACTTGGATCTAAAGTCTTAATTAGAGGAAGAAGAAATGCCAAAGTTTTTCCAGACCCAGTTGGAGATAAAAGAATGGTGTTGGTAGTAGTATTAATTACCGAAACCGCCTCCTCTTGCATTGGGTTTAACAAGTGTATATTTAATTTTATTAAAATATCTCGTTGTTGTTTGATAAGATTAGCCATAAATATCTTTAAACTATAAATTATAGAAATTATTATTTTTTAAAGTTATAACCATTACTTTATGAATTTGTATTAAAATAATTTTATTTTATTTAAAAATAATAATAACTTATAACAGTATTAGATAATGCGATTATTAAATAACGCATATTATATTTATTGGCACGTTATTTGTAAATATTTAATTATTAAATAATTATGAAAAAAATATTACTAATTCTTTCTGTATTCATTTTAACTTCTTCTATACAATCTTGTTCTAAAAACGACGAAGGTTATATTATGGAACCTCAAACTATTGCAAATATAATTGATGAAAGTATGAGCTATAGTTACTTATCTTATGCTTTAAAACAAACAAATCTTGCAGCTGTTTTAAATGGTACTGATAAATATACACTTATGGCTCCCTCTAACATGGCATTTAGAGAGTTTTTGATGGAAAATGGTTTTGACAGTATTGATGAGGTGCCAACAAACTTATTAAAACAAGTTTTATTGAACCATGTTATTGCAGGAGTATTAGAATACAGTAATATAGAAACTGGTTATTTAAAATCTGCAGCAACTAGCGAAGCCTCAGAAACTCCTCTATCTATTTACATTAAACAAGTTAATATGAGAGTTACCATTAATGGAGTATCTAGAATTACTCAAGGAAATGTAAGAGGAACTAATGGTATTATTCATGCAGTAAACAGAGTGATACCTTTACCTACAGTAGTAACTTTTGCAAAAGCTGATCAAGAACTTACTAATTTGCTTATTGCCTTAACAAGATCAGATTTAACTGTTGATTTTGCCTCTATACTTAGTACTAGTGTAGGAACTTCACCTGCACCTTTTACGGTTTTCGCACCTACTGATCAAGCATTTATGGATCTATTAATTGAGCTTGGTGTTCAATCCCTAAGTGATATTGATGAGCCTACTTTAAAAGCTACATTAAATCACCATGTAATTGGTGGTGCTAACGCTCTTTCTACAGATTTATCTGATAATTTACAGTTAAATACTTTAGGAGGGCCAATAACAGCAAATATTACTGGAGGAGCTACTTTAACAGACGGAAACGATAGAGTTAGTAAAATTATCTCTGTAGACATACAAGCAATAAATGGTGTGATTCATGTAATCGACAAAGTAATCTTACCTAATTAGATTATTTACCCCTAACTACAACAGGCTGTACCCAAGCTTGTTTGGTTTCGCCAACAAGTACTGGATTCATTATTAGTTCATTTGAATTTATTTTGGCTCTTACAAAAAGGTCATTTTTATGAAAAGTATATTGTGAAAAATTACCCTTAACTCTTTTTAACTCCTCAACTTCATAACTACCTTTACGATAACCCATGAAAATAGTTTCGTAATCAACACCTTGTTTTGGTTCAAGTTCAATAAAAAATTTACTTTTAGTATTATAAGCTTTTTTTAAGATAACACCTGATGAAGAATAAAAATTTCCAGACTCCATTGCTTTTATTAAACTTGATGTTTCTATTTTCTCTGAATCAACCATAACCCATCCTCTTCCGGTATTACTATGTTTAGAAGATTTTGCATGGTAATTATGACTGTCGTCAGTAGCAATACCTAGTATTAATGGTTTATTTTCATTATAATATGAAATATTAATTAAATCCCACATAGTTTCTAAATCCATGTGCATTTCATCTCCCATATTATTTACGGCTGGATGTCCATTATACAATTCAAAAAATCTTTCTCCATTAAGATTTTTTAAATCTTCTACACTAACTCCGTATCCAAAATTTGGATGATTAATATGAGCAAACATTGGAATATTATACTTTTTTCTTTGAGCATGAACTGCATCTAAAGTTTTTTGCATTACTTCTAAGACTGAATTTCCTTGAGCAGGTTCAATTTTTTCTTTAATGTTGGTAACATTGATATGAACAGGTTTAGAGTAAGAAGTTACCTCTTCAGATCTAATAATTAAAAATGAATTAAGATCTTCAAGTTTAGATTTATATTCTTCAAATGTTTTTAACCTCACATGTGTTTCATTTGAGTCTATTTTAGTTTCAACCCAATCTCCAAAACTTTTTTTATATTTTTCTAAAGCAAAGTTTTTTTTATCATTTGTATTTAATTTATACCAATTCTCGCCTTGAGATATTGTATTGTGATCTGAAAGAGCTATGAACTGATAACCATTATCTTTATACCATTTTATAATCATTTCAGGAAAATCATCACCATCACTCCAAAACGAGTGTGTATGTAAATTTCCTTTTTGCCAATTTTGTTTTGGTATTTCTTGATTACAAGAAATAAATAGTAATAACAGTATTAGTTTTTTCATAAATTAAATATATGATATTAAATAAAACATCTGTTTAATAGTTATCTTTAAAAAGATGAACAAAAAAATTAAAGAATTATTATTTAATCATTGTAAAAAACAAATTGAATCTAGATTATTTAAATACAAAACCAGAGACAAAGAACTTTATGAGTCTTTAAATTCCGAAACTAAAAGTAGTGCTGGAGATAAGCACGAAACCGGAAGAGGGATGCTTCAATTAGAAAGAGAAAAAATCGGAAATCAAATTAAAAGAATAGAAAAAGAATATGAATTACTTGCTAAAATAAAAATCAACTTTAGTTCAAGCACTATTATTTTAGGTTCTGTAATTGAAACAAAAAAAAATCAATATTATATGAGTTTTTCTGCAGAGCCACTTATATTTAATACTAATAAATATTATTGTATTTCCAGTAAAAGCCCTATTGGGTTATTATTATATGGGAAAAAAAAGGGAGATTTTTTTGACTTTAATCAAAATAAAATTAAAATATTAGATGTTTATTAGAAATTGGTCAACTATTTCTAAGCTAATTTATTTTTCTATTATCAAAGCTTAGTGCGCCAATTTTATTAAATAATCCTTTAATCCATGGGCCATTGTAATTGTCTTTAGTATTTAAGTATTCCTTATTAGGAAGCCAAGTAATAGCGGAATATTTTTTGTCACTTTTTAAATTAATAATAATTTGATTCTTATTAACATCAAGATTATTTATAACTCCGTAAATAGAAGTTTTATTTTTATCTAAACTAAAAAAAAACTGATTCTTCATTAGGTACTTCAATCCATTTAAAGTATAATATTCTTCTACTTCCACTGGTTGGTCAAAGTTTAAGGTAATTTGTTTTTTATCACTGTAATAAGCATCAAGTAATTTAGGAGGAGTAATAATCGATATTTGCTTTTCTCCAAATAAATCTTGTGAAACTAGAGGCAATATAAGCTTAGCAAACTCTTTATATCCATCATATGAAAAATGACAACCATCGTGTCCTGAAACCGCTGTAGTTGACATTATTTCTACATGTTTGTATTTATTTGATATTTGAGTTTGTATATCACGAATTTCAGATTGAAAATCACCCCCACATCCTGGATGTATTTGAAAAAGATATATTTTTTTCAATCCTCTATATACGCGTAGCCAGTCATTATTTAATATATAAAAATTATTTATGTAAGATTCTGACTGTTTCTTGTGGGTGTCTGACTCCCCCTGATGGTAAAAGATAGCTTTAATATTATTTTTAAGCTGAGCTTGATCTACTCTATACGCTAATCTACCAAAGCTCGTTTTTAATGGTATTTTTTCAGGGTAAAGCATGTTTTCTTCAATTGTTGACGATCCACTTCCCCCGTTAATAATACACACTGGAATTTGGTGTTTTTCAATTAATAATTTTGATAATTCCATACCCCAAACTCCTACTCCATACGGAATTTTTACAAACCAGCCTCCGTCATAACCAGCCTCCCAGCTTTTACCGCGACAAGTCTTACAGTTACCGGTTGCTAATCCCCATCTAGTTTCTTTGTCCTTATCGTTATAGGTTTCATAACCTGTTTTAACACCAAAACTTCTTGCAAAAGGACTGGAATAAATTGATTTTTTACTGCTTGCATGTGAATTAGATTGACCAGTAATAATGTATGCATCTCCAGAAACAATATTATCTACTTCAAATAACAATTTTTCTAGATTATTTTTATTGGAATATAATTTAAAACTGAATTGAAACAGACCGGCTTCAATAGTGATACTGTCATTGAACTTTTTATCTATAATTTCTAAAGATTTCTCATCAATTAAAACATCGTCTTTGAAAACTTTTAATTTTAATTGTTTTAATTTTGTTTCATCGCTAAGGCTTCCAGAAAATATTACTGAGGCTAAATTATTTACGTCTCTTGGAAAAAGCTGATAATCCTCTGGTGAGATATCAAAATTAATTTCCTGACCAAAATTATTCATCCCTAACAAAAGACTTAGGAATAATAATATTTTTGAGTTCATTTTAAAATAAACTATAAATTTATAATGAGTTCGGTTCAGTTATAACCGCTTCGAAACATTGCTCATAATCTGGATTTTCATCAACTTTAAAACATACTGTGTATGTTCCTTTTGCAAGCCCAGTTACATTAGCTGTTTTATTTGTTCCAGAGATTTTTATTGGATCTGATACTCCGCTCACTGAAATGGTGTAATTATATTTAGTGTCCTCAATTGATAATGCCAAAGATCCATCATTTTTAGCGTTACAAGTACAACTACCTACTGTGATTTTATTATTATCATCTTGAAGTGAAAAACTTGTATTAGTATTGCATGGACCAACGTAAGCTTCAACAGTCAGTTTAGCATTAATTCCTGAGGGACCTCCCCCACCATTTTGGTTTCCAATAAGTAAATTAAAACCTTTTAAACAATCATATGTAAAAGTTGAAATTAATTTCCAATCTGCAACTGTACTATCCATAAAAGGTAAAGCATCCTCTCTTCCTCCATTTTTAGTGTCAACCATTAATTGAACTTTTCCAGTTGAAATTTCTAATTTTGGATTTCCTTGTCCAGACCATGGTGTCCACATTCCTCCTGATGTAACAAACCTTCCTTCCCCATTAAATTCAGTTGTATTTCCTCCAAAAGTATTATCCCAATGTTTTTGTTGAAAATTTAAAAGATTTGTTCCGTCAATATCAAATTGTAAACCATCATCAAAATCCTGTAAATCTAATTTAACAATGCAACTTTCAAAAACATCACCACTTCCCAGAGAAAGTTTAATATCTACGTTTTTTCTAAAAATCTGTGAACCTGAGCCTGAACCTGAAATATTTTGAGGTGGAATTATCATAGGATATGATCCTGTTGCCTCAACATTAAAATCTCCAGTTACACTTAATGTTGAAGTATTTGAACAAGGATCATCTTGGGCATAAAAAAGAAAAGAACTTACTAAAACACCTACCAATAAAATTTTTTTCATAAACACTATAACAAAATTAATTTATTACAAACTAAATTTTGAAATCAATGAAAAACTACTATTATTATTTTGATCCGTACTTTTTACTCTCCAAAAATATGTATTTCCAGCAGTAAGATCTAAGTTAGTTGAAGCAGTAGTTAATCCACTTGAAACTGGCGACTGTTTTCCATCAACTTTATCTACATATAATGTATAACTTAATGTATCAGCTGCATCAGGATCTTTTCCTGTCCATGTTAAAGTCACATTTCCACCACTTGAATCAGGAGTTGCTAAAACAGCAGCTAAAGGAACATTATTAAACGATGGATTTCCCTGAAGATAAAACTTAGCTGTTCCACTAGAAGCTCCTCTTTTAGAACTAGAGTTTACAGATTGTACACTCCAAGCATAAGTTATTCCTCTAAACAATACAATTGATGTTGAAGTTCCTTTAATAGCAGTTTTAGTCATTGTGCTATTAGTAGCTAAATTGGTGTATGTAAGGTTGTATGTGTCGGTTTCACTAGTTGCTGACCAAGAAAAAGTAACTGCACTTGTAAAAGCATCGACTATTGATCCTATCTCACAGGTATTATTATTTAATGGAGCTGTTAACGATGGAGAACCAGGTGCACCAACAAGTGTTCCTACTACTGATCCCACCACTATATCGTCTTCACAGTCGCAATCACAACTAACTAAAAAAGCTAAAGTGAATAAAAGTAAACTAGTATATTTTAATGTGCTTTTCATATATATATTTTTGATTGTCTATTAATTGTTATAAAGAATTTGGTTCAGTTATTGTAGCTTCGAAGCATTGTTCGTAATTAGGGTTACTATCTACCTTAAAGCATACTGTATATTTACCAGCCCCTAAGCCAGTGACATTTGCTGTCTTATTTGTTCCTTTAATTGTTATGGGATTATCTACTCCACTAACTGTAATTGTATAATCATATCGAACATCTTCAATAGATAATGCTATAGAACCGTCCTTCTTACCGTTACAAGTACATGTTCCAACTACAATCTTATTATTATCTTCCTGAAGGCTGAATCCACTACCAGAAACATTAATTGTTACAGTAGCTTCGTTACTATCAACTTTGGT